>Ga0209541_10008705_pt1 | contig 16647 bp, 21 predicted proteins | sample RifCSPlowO2_01_FD_184027 | JGI IMG/M metagenome (GOLD analysis project Ga0209541, IMG submission 184027) | Groundwater microbial communities from Rifle, Colorado - Rifle CSP2_plank lowO2_0.1 (SPAdes) (version 2) | ecosystem: Environmental > Aquatic > Deep subsurface > Groundwater | place...
GAACCGTTGTCGGTATAAGTAGTTTTTGCAGTCACCACGCCAGTGTCCAACGCCGCCGCCATCACCAGCGGCTTAACCACCGAACCAAACTCCAAAACATTCTCCACTAAAGGATTGGTAAAGACGAAATTGCCCTTCGCTTCCTGAAATTTATTCGGGTCAAAATCCGGCAACGCGGCCAGAGCATAAATTGCCCCATCGCGGGGGTCTATAATAATTCCGCCAACGGAATCGGCCGCGTAGCGGGCCTGCACTTCCGCCAGTTTATTTTCCAGCAAGCTTTGAACTTGGGGCTCAATCGTCAAGACCAAATTACCCGCTCTCTCTTCCTCCGAGAAAAAACTCTGTTGGATATTGGAAAAAACTTCGGCAAAAAAATTTACGAAGGGTTCGGTTTCACTCCGCCGAAGCAAAGAATCGTATTGCCGTTCCAAACCGTAGCGACCCGCGAGCTCGTCGCCCTGGTAGCCCACGAAGCCCAGCAGATGGGCGGCCAGATTGGCGCCGGGATAAAAACGCCACTTTTCCCGAACTAAGCTGACGCCGGGTAATTTAAGCGCGGCGACCGCGCCGGCTTTTTCCTTGGTCAAACGATTGGCTATTTCTTCATACGGATCATCTTTTTTGCCGACCTTGGCAAAAAATTCCTCCGCGTTCAAAGGCACTAACGAATTCAAACTTTCGTAAGTCGCTTGCGAATCTTTTATCTGACTGGGATTAACCGCGAGCTTGAAGCCGGCGACTTGCGTCGCCGCGGAAATAAGTTCGCCGTCTTGACGTTGGAAATAAATATTGCCGCGTTCGTAAATATCGGAGGCCGGCGAAACATACTGTCGGTCCGCCTCGCCGGAATAGTAGTCGCCATGTACCACTTGCACCCAAAAGAGCCGAGTCGTAATGGCCCCGGCAAAAAAAATTACGAAAAAAACAATCAATCGGGACCGGAGAAAAAAACTAGATTTCATTGCCGTTCAGGTTTAGACGGCCAAGGGACTTGCGGGTAGCGAAATTCGCAGGCCTTTCTTGGAAACCCAGGGAGCGCGAAAGTTCCAAATCCAAACTGCCGGCCAGCGCGAGATATTCCAGTTCCAGGTTGCTAACTTCAACGGAGAGCGTTTGCATCTCCTGTTCCAGATTTTTCCTTTCCACGATATTGAAAACCATCAAGCCCAGCAGAAGCGCGTAAATGAGGCCTAGCAGCGCCAGGGTGGTCAGCAACGCGCGCAAAATAATTTTTGGAATTTCCAGATTGTTGTTTAGAACGCTTGCGTTCTGTAAGTTTCTATAAAGTTTTAAGCTGGCTTGTTTCATTTTGTTGTTTCTTTTCTAAGATTCTTAGTTTCGCGCTCCGTGCTCGTGGGTTTTCCATTACTTCTTTTTCGCTCGGCGTTATTGGTTTTTTATTTATTAATATCGCTTTGTCTTCTGTTTTTTCCTTTTTATAAAAATTTTTAACAATTCTATCCTCTAAACTATGAAATGATATGACCGCCATCCGTCCGCCCGGCTTAAGTTTTTCAAATCCCCCCGCCAGTCCCGCTGATAGCGCGCCCAGTTCGTCGTTAACCGCAATCCGGAGCGCTTGGAAGGTTCGAGTGGCAAAATGTATGCGTCCTCGCCGATAAGCGGCCGGCACCGCGCCTTCAATAATTTTCACCAGGTCGGTGGTCGTTTGAATTTCTTTCTCCTGCCTGGCAACCGCAATGGCTTTAGCAATTCGCCTGGCGAAACGTTCTTCGCCGTAGCCGTAAATCACATCCGCCAAATTTTTTTCCTCCCAGGTATTGACCATCTCCCGCGCGGTCAGATCTTCCGGAGAGGGATTTTCCTTCAGCGTCATGAGAAGCGGCTCATTGCGGCTGAAAGAAAATCCCCTCCCGGAATTTTCTAACTGGTCTGAACTAAGTCCTAAATCAAAGAGAATCGCGTCAACTGAATCATTTGGAAAATTTAATTTGCTCAAGTCACGGAAATTCGCGTTCATGAAAGCCAAGTTGCAGTTTTCCCGTTCGAAATTCGTCTTCGCTCGCTCGAACACGCTCCGGTCTTGATCCAGGGCGATAATTTTCGCGTCCGGATGTCGCCGGCAAATTTCCAAACTGTGCCCTCCGCCGCCGAAGGTACAATCAATAACAATCGACTTGGCGTTTAAATTCAGACCATCTATTGTTTCTTTTAAAAGAACTGTCCGATGCTTACTTGTTTCTTGGCTCGTCATCTTATCGTTTGTCGGCTGCCAGTTTCTCCGCCAATTGCTCCGCTTCTTTGGCAACTCTCGCCTTCTGTTCCGCCCAGGCCTTTTCGTTCCAAACTTCCACCCGGTCCTTGACTCCGATAATCGCCGCCTTGTCCCGCAAGCGGATGCCTGCTTGCAGAAACTCCGGAATCAGCATTCGGCCGATTGAATCAATTTCTATTTCCGCCGCCCGGCCAAACATATAACGATTGAAACTGCGCTGGTCGGCTTTGAGAAACGATAAATCGGAATCTGAATTGGAAAGTTTCTTGCTTACTTTTCCCCATTCTTTGGCGGTGAAAATGAACAGGCATTGGCCCAATCCGGGGGTAATGATAATTTTCTTGCCGAGCTCCTTGCGGAATTTAGCCGGCACGGAAACCCGATTCTTCTCGTCCAGAGTGTGGATATATTCGCCGATGAGCATATTGGTTAAAAATTACTTTTCCCCAGATTTCCCACTTTTTCCCACTTCATATATATTATAAACCACTCACATGTCACCGCAACTCTCCCCTGTGGATAACTCACCTCTTATATTTGCCCTATAAAAATTAGGTGGTAGAATGGAAATATGACTGTAGGAATAGGCGGATGGAGGCCGGAGCCAAAACCAGATATTAACGAGCGCTTGGGCGCATTTATAGAAGAAGTCGCTTCACAGGCTACGATAATTATGATGGAGCGTCACTTGGGTAAATTTAGTGATGCCGATAAAGCAAAGTACAAGAAACATTTGGAAGAAAGGTTTGTCGCCCTGCTAAAGGAAAACAACGCCACTTTGGCGGAACAATTGTTTGGTCCCCAAGAAGTTCGCAGCTCGGACAGGAACGTCAGCTATTACGAAAGCGCTGCGATGAAATTGGCTGACATTGGAGAAACGCTCTGGATGAAAGAAAAGCAACCTTAGCGCGATAACAAAAATTAACAGCAAATATATTTATATAAAAATATTATCATGGATGGAAAACACAGCATAGAAATAAGAAAAAAGATCGGCATGTCAAAAACCACCCAGGAAAAGCTGGCCGTTAAGCTGGGGCTGGACGAGGACGCTACCCTGGGAACCATAGCTAGGGCAGCTAGAGAAAAATGGCCAAAACTTTTTCCCGAACTTCCCGGAGTCAGACCGAAAGGAACTGACCTTCAAATTTTAAGCTTCGTCAGCGCCATAGACCCAGAAAGAACTAATACGGGAGAAATACCGCCCGAAGTACAAGCCCTCCGAAAAGCGTTAGAGGAGAAATAGCGTCGGCGGAAAAAATCTTTTTCACCGCGGACGCATCAGCGGAAATAGTTGCGTTTCGCGCAGAGGTTTATCCACCAAGAAAGCGAACAATCTCTCCCCCATCCCGAAGCCGAAAGCCGGTGGCATACCGTGCTCCAGCATTTCCACGAATTCATCGTCCGGCATCATCGCTTCCTCGTCCCCTGCTTCAATTAATTTTCTTTGGACTTCAAAACGTTCACTCTGGTCAATCGGGTCGTTCAATTCGGAAAAGCCGTTGGTCATTTCCGCGCCGGCCAGAAGCAGCTGCACCCGTTCGGTCAACAACGGATTTTCCGGCTTGGCTTTGGAAAGCGGAGAAACCAGTTTCGGCACATCTACCAGCCAGACCGGCCCGATAATTTGCTTGCGGCAATGCTTCCAAAGTGAATCCATCAGGCGCTCTTTGTTTTCGCCTTCATATTTCACACCCAGCTCATCCAATTTTTTCATCATTTCTTTTTCCGTTGCCGTCAGCACATTGAGACCCAGCATTTTTTGAACCGTATCCACATAAGTTATGCGCGCCCACTCGCCGGATAAATCAATCTGCTGACCGCGCGTTTCAAATTGCAAAGTGCCGAGAGTCGCCTGGGTGATTTCTTTTATCATTCTTTCGGTAAATTCAATCCCTTGCCGGTAATCCATATAGCCGGCGTAAAATTCCAAATTGGTAAACTCCTGCAGATGCTCCGGACTAGAACCCTCGTTGCGGTAAAGCCGGCCGATTTCAAAAACCCGCGGGAAGCCGGCCGCCAGCAAACGTTTCTGCCAAAGTTCGCCAACGGAGATGCGCATAAAAACGTCCAGGTCGAAATCGTGGTGGTGTGTTTTAAACGGTCGAGCTTCCGCTCCGCCGGTGGTAACTTCCAGGGTGGGCGTTTCCACTTCCAAAAATCCTTCTTGCTTCAAAAAATCCCGGATGGCATCCCAAAACTTCGCCTTCTTTTTGAAAAGTTCCTGCAGTTCCGGATTCATCAGAATATCCAAATATCGTTTCCGGTAGCGTTCTTCCGCATCCTGCAGACCGTGCCATTTTTCCGGTAACGGCCGCAAGCTTTTCGCCAACATACGCCAGTCGCGCACTTCTAAAGTTTTCTCTCCGCGCTTGGTTTTGAAAAAAATGCCCCGCAGTTCCACGAAGTCGCCGATGTCCGCAACTTCATTCCAAAAATCAAATTTTTCCTCACCGAGCGCGTCGCGCTTGAGTAATCCTTGGAAAGAACCGGTGCCGTCGTTCAGGGTTACAAAAATAATCGCCCCCTGTCCGCGGATGGACAGCACCCGCCCGGCCAGCCATTTCTCCCCGCCTTCGGACGAGGCCAGCCGCTCTAGCTCGTCAAAATTATCTGTTGCTTCAGCAAGCGAGAGCTCCCTTTTGGCGTCGGCCGGGTACGGGTTCGCGCCCCGCTTTTGTAAAAGTTTCAGTTTTTTTATTCTTGCCTCTCGAATTTCGCCGAGTGAAGACATAATTAAATTTTACTAGGAGACATCAATGATTTTATAATCCACCGCGCCGCGAGGAGTGTCGAAAGAAACACGGTCGCCTTTTTTCTTGCCAAAAAGCGCGCTGCCAATCGGAGAATGATTGGAAATTTTGCCCTTGACCATATCCGCCTCCTCACTTCCCACTATAACATATTTTTTCTCTTCTTTCGTGCCTTCTTTTTGCACAACCACTTTAGAGCCGATTTCAATAATCTCTCCCCCACCGCCTTTGACTGTCTGAGATGATTCCAGAATTTCTTCGATTCTTTTAATCCGCACCTCCAGTTTACCTTGCTCTTCACGCACATTGTGATACTCCGCGTTTTCCGACAAGTCACCGAGCGACTTGGCATAGGCCAACGCCTCCAGAATTTCTTTTCTTTTCGGACCGCGCAAATCCAGCAGTTCCGCTTCCAGGGCCTGACGTTTTTCCGCTGTAATGTAATTAGCCGTCTGATTCATTTGAAAAATACTAACTTAATTTTGCAAAAAAGTCCATTCCGTGCTAATCTGCAGCCTATGGCTCAAACCATTATTGAGGTCAGAAAAAATCCGAACGAGAACAACCTGGGTGTTCTGCGCCGTTTTTCGCGCCGAATGCAGGAATCCGGAATAATCCGCAAGGTCAAATCGTCTCGTTATAACGAAAGAAAAGAATCAAAGCTGAAAATAAAAAAGAGCGCTCTAAAAAGAATGGCGCGCCGGTTGGAAATTGAAAAACTCAAAAAATTGGGCAAAATAATCTCTAAAAGATAGGGATGGAGAAAAAATTTTCCAAGATAAAAAATGACATTTTGGGCAAGAATTATTCGCTGTCTATTGCTTGTGTTTCTCCGAAAAAATCCCGAGAGCTGAATAAAAAATACCGGAAGATAGACAAGCCGGCCAATGTGCTGTCTTTTCCATTGAGTAAAAATTCCGGTGAAATTGTGCTCTGCCCGGCGGCGCGCGGACAACATACCCTCGGATTCTTAGTTATCCACGGCATGCTCCATTTGAAAGGTAGCGTCCATAGTAGTAAGATGGAGAGAGAAGAAAACAAATATGATAAGAAATATTTCAGTCGGAATCGACGTGGGCTCGGCGATGACACGCGTCGTGGTCGGAGAATTCTTCAAGGGAGAAAAAAATCCTAAGATTATCGGCGTGGGTGAAGCGCCCTCTTTCGGTCTCCGGCACGGCTACGTAACCGACTCCGCGCAGACCATTGCCTCAATCAAAAACGCGGTGCGGGCGGCAGAAAAATCGGCCGGCGTGCCGATCCGGCGTGCGTTGGTCGCCCTCTCGGGCACGACCCTTCAGGGTTATACCAGCGCCGGTTCCGCTATCGTTTCCAAAGCCGACAGTGAAGTCACCGCGCTGGATGTGCGCAAAGTCCTGGAGGACGCGGAAGAAAATTTATCTTTGGGTAATAAAAAAATAATCCACTCTTATCCGGTTTCTTTCCGGCTGGACGGCAAAGAAGTGCAGGGGCGACTGGAAGGTCTGCGCGGAGCCAAACTGGAAGTTAAGGCCCTTTTTATCGCCTACTCCTTCGTACATCTGGAGGACCTGCTGTCCGCTCTGGCCGAAGCAGGCGTGGAGACCGTGGACGTAGTGGCTTCGCCGGTGGCCGCGGAAGACCTATGCTTATCGGAAAAACAAAAGATAGTCGGCGTGGCGCTGATTGATATCGGCGACCAGAAAACGTCTGTTTCTGTTTTTGAGAACGGAGAACTTGCCTCGCTACACACTTTTGCCATCGGCTCGGCCGACATCACCAACGACATCGCTCTGGGACTCAAAATCCCGCTGGAACTGGCGGAAGACCTGAAACGCGGCGCCGTCTCGGAAGAATTTTCCCAAAAGAAACTGGATGAAATCATTGAGGCCCGTCTCTGCGATATTTTTGAATCCATCGATAATCATTTAAAAAAAATAAAACGCTCCGAACTTCTGCCGGCTGGCGCGGTCTTCATCGGCGGTGGCGCCACGGTCGCCGGACTTTTAGAACTTTCCAAGACGACACTCAAACTGCCTTCAAGCATCGGGAACACGGAAATTTTCAGCAACGCCAAAACCAAACTCCGCGATCCGGCTTGGTTCGCCGCGCTTGGACTCCTCTCGGCCAGCAAATCCCACGGCAATTTTTCATCCGGTACGCTCGCCAGCATCTGGCGCGACCTCAAAACCGCCATCAAACTGGGACTGAAACAACTGATGCCATAAAATCTGCTCATCCCAAACTCTGGCGCGAGGTTTGCATTTTTCCGCCTGAGTGCTAGAGTATAATTCATTAACAAATCATTAGAAAATAAACATGCCAAAAGTCAACCAAGCCATTGAAAGCTTTGCCCGCATTATGGTCGTCGGAATCGGTGGTTCCGGAAAAAACGCTGTAAACCATATGATAAATTCCAAGGTCCGGGGCGCGACCTTTATCGCGATGAATACCGACACCCAGGATCTGCATCATTCCCTAGCGGAGAAAAAAATCCACATTGGAAAAAATCTAACTAAGGGTTTGGGCGCCGGCATGGACCCGGAAGTCGGCAAAAAAGCCGCCGAAGAAACTAAGTCGGAAATTCAGGATGTGGTCAAGGGCGCGGATATGATTTTCATTACTTGCGGTATGGGCGGCGGCACCGGTACCGGTGCGGCGCCGATTGTGGCACGCGCGGCTCGAGAACAAGGCATTCTGACAGTCGCCGTTACCACCAAGCCGTTTTTCTTCGAAGGCAGTCAGCGAATGAAAATCGCGGAAAGAGGCATCGAGGAATTGGCCAAAGAAGTGGATGCTATTATCATAATTCCGAACGACAAACTCCTACAGCTCGCGGAACAGAAAGTAAATTTCAAAGAGGCCTTCGCCCGTTGCGACGATGTTCTGCGTCAGGCGGTGGAGGGCATTTCCGATTTGATTACTACCCCGGGCTTAATTAACGTGGATTTCGCGGACATCAAAGCGGTCATGGCCAATGCCGGCTCGGCCCTGATGGGCATCGGTTCGGCTTCCGGCGAAAAACGCGCGGAAAAAGCGGCGCTGGCCGCCATCAATTCCCCGCTTCTGGAAGTTTCTATCCACGGAGCCAAGGGCGTGCTATTCGCTATTTCCGGCGGCGAGGACGAACTGACCATCGGTGAAATCCAGGAAGCCGCGAAAATCATCACCGAATCCATCGACAAGGACGCCAAGGTCATCTTCGGCACCATCCACGATTCCAAACTCAAAAAGGGCGAAATTAAGGTTACCGTTATCGCTACCAACTTCCCGACCGACCTTCCCCGCAAAAGTTTGTTCGGACTCGGTGGTGTACCGCTCAAGGAAGACAATGCGGCCCAGGCCAAGAAAGAAATTCACAACACGATTTTAAGTTCGGCGGGCTCCAGCGACTTCGTCAAGAAAGCCGACAAGAAAGAAAAAGAAGAAGTGGTCATTGAAGACGACAGCGACGAATGGAGCGCCGTGCCGGCGTTTCTACGACGCAAGAAATAATATTTTAACTTTTTAAACCAAAATTTTTCCGGTACGGATTTTTTGAAGCTTAAAAAATCCTGAAATGCTCGCGCCGTCGCGCTCGCAACCCCTTCAAAATTTGTTTCAAAAGTTATATAATGTAACTATGCTTTACGATTTGATAATTATCGGAGGCGGGCCGGCTGGCGCCGCAGCGGCAGTTTACGCCGCTCGCAAGCGTCTGAAGACGCTTTTTATAACTGCCGAATGGGGTGGACAAAGCGTTGTTTCTGAACAAATTTACAACTGGATTGGCACCGTTTCTCTTTCCGGAAATGAACTGGCGGAGAATTTCAAAAAACACGTATTGGCGAATGCCGGTGAGAGTTTAACGGTCAAGGAAGGCGAAAGGGTCAAGGCGATAGAAAAAAAAGGTTCTGGGTTTTTGGTCCAAACTGAATCGGGCGAAGGTTTTGAAACTAAAACAATCCTGGTAGCCAGTGGTAGTGGGCGCCGGAAATTGGTTGCCAAAGGTGCGGATCGGCTAGAACACAAGGGACTCACCTACTGCGCTTCTTGCGACGGACCGCTTTTTGCCGATATGGATGTCGCAGTGGTCGGCGGTGGCAATGCCGGTTTTGAAACCTCCGCGCAACTGCTCGCCTACTGCAAATCCGTCACCCTGCTGTTACGCGGCGAAAATTTTCGCGCCGATGAAATAACCGTGGAAAAAGTTTTAAAAAATCCGAAAATGAAAGTGATTAAAAACGCGGAAATTTTGGAAGTGCAGGGGGAAAAATTTGTGGAAGGATTAATTTATAAAGATAAAATTACCGGCGAACAGAAAGAATTGAAGGTCTCGGGAATTTTCATGGAAATTGGACAAATTCCGAATACAGATTTTGTCAAAGAACTTATTCCGCTGGATGAAATCGGCCGAATAAAAATTGACGCAAAAAATCAGAAAACCGCAATACCCGGCATCTGGGCGGCCGGCGATTGCACCGATGTTCTCTATCATCAAAACAATATCGCGGCTGGCGACGCCGTGCGAGCGCTGGAAGATATTTATTTAGCAATTCATACAAAATAATATATGAACACACCAGATTCAAATGTTCCAAAAGAGGGTTCTGTAGAAAACCAAGAGGGGCTAAAACTTAAAATCATTTATGCGGAAGACCACCCTGGCACGCAAAAAGCAATCGGGAAGTTGTTGGCTCTGCTAGGGCACACAGTTGAAGTTGTTGATAACGGACAACTTCTGCTTGAAAAATTAGCTACTGGTGAAAAGTACGACCTAATTATTACCGACAACAATATGCCGATTATGTCCGGCCTGAAAGCCCTGAGGGAAATTGGTAAACTTTATGGCAAGGTGCCCATGATTGTTTGTACCGGTGGCGCTACGTATGAAGATATAAAAGATATTGAAGATATGAAAACAGAAGGATTAAGGATTATTTATTTGGAAAAGCCCCCTTCCGGGGAAAAGTTAAAGAACGCCATAAAAGAGGTAATGGAAAATAAATAATTTGCGGAGGGTAGAGGGCTCGAACCTCTAAGGGCTTGCGCCCGCCGCTTTTCGAAAGCGGTGCATTACCATTCTGCCAACCCTCCTCTATTTCTTTAACACAAACATTCTATTCTGAAGCAGAATAAATGCAACTAGAGCAACTGTAGCAGTGGAAGCGGCGAAAGCGAAGGCGTAAACCGGATTCAGCACCCAAAGCGCGCCGGCGATAACCGAGGCGAGGAGATACAGGAGCCCGACCGTAAAATTGTAGAAGCCAATGGCGGTTGCCCGGCGGTCCGGTTCCAGGTCCGCAATGAACGCTTTGCCCTGCGCTTCGTCGATGGTGTAAAAAATTCCGAAGAGGACAAAAAGGACGATAATTTCGGCGCGTGTCTGCGCGAAAATAAATCCAATGAGCATCGCAATATACAGAACATAACCGGCCAGGATGATGGGTTTTCGCCCCACCCGGTCCCCTAGCTTGCCAATCGGCACGGAGAAAAGCACGAAGGAAATATTGAAGAGCGCGTAGAGCAAGACCACATCCCGAATCGCAAAACCCGCGGCATACGCCTTGAGCAACAAGAATCCGAAGCTGAAATAAGCGAGAGCGAAAATGCCGGCGGGTAGAAGAAAAATTTTAAAACTCCGGGAGAGCGTGCGCCAGGCGCGGAAAATGTTTTCCCGCGCGTGCGGCGTGCCGGGCCGGTCCTGCATCAAAAGAAGTACGAGAACTGCCAACGCCGCGGTGACGAGCGCGAAAATGAATAGCAAGTGAAAAGTTTCCGGGGTCTCACCCATCGCGCGAAGAAGAAAATATGCGCCAATCGGTCCTAAAATCGCGCCCGCTTTGTCCAGCGCCTTGTGCAGGCCGAAAGCATAGCCCCGATTCCCTGCCTCGGCGACGGACGAAAGCCAGGCGTCCCGCGGCGGTCCCCGGAAGCTTTTGCCTAATCTTTCAATAACTCTGAAGGCCGCGAGAGAAGCCACGGATGCGGGCAGGAGAAGGGAAATTTTCGCTAAAGTGGAAAAGCTGTAGCCCGCCACCGCAAATTTTTTCCTCTGGCCTGACTTGTCCGAAAGCCAGCCGGCAATATAGTCCAGCGAAGAGGCGGACAAATCCGAAAGTCCTTCCACGATGCCGAGCAGGTAGGCCGGCGCGCCGACAATCACGGTAAAGAAAACGGAAAAGACCGAAAAAATCATCTCCGAACTTATGTCGGTCAGAAAACTCACCGCGCCCAGTTTCAGCACATCCGGATGGACGTTTAAAAATCTTTTTCCGGAATTTTCTCCCGACAGCATTAAGAAATTATAACACGGATAAATTTCATTCCATAAAAAAACAGCCCCCATCCAAGGGGGCTGTTTTTTTAATCTTTCGCTTACTGAGCCGGCATTTCCGGAGTCGGTGGAGTCGGGGGGGTTGGTGCACAGGTGCACGGGCTATTACCGCACACGGGACATTTGGTTGTATCGTCCATTTGATGTAAATTAATTAACAAAATGTGCCAACAGCAGCTAGTCCGACTAAACTTGCTATCACTGCCACTTGAATAGTATAAACTAAAAAATAAATAAATGCAACCGCAATATTTTATTTGTGGTATTTTATTTTGCGATTTTTGGGAAAATAAGATAAGATACTTTCTATTGGCCCTATCCCTCCTACGCTTAAAGCTACGGACGGGCAAGCGTCTAAGTTTGACAAATTTATAAATTTGGCCCTATCGTCCCTCGGCCGTAGCTCGGGGGCTACAGCCTACGGGCGAGGCTAACGGTTAGAACTTCATGCAAACAGTTTATGTATTAAAAAGTTTATCCGACAACGATCTGTATATCGGGTGCACTTCAAACTATGAGAAAAGGCTGGAATATCATAATACCGGAAAAGTTAGCTCAACAAAAAATCGCCGACCGTTCGTACTAGTGTATAAAGAAGAATATGATAGTATTTACGAAGCGTTTAGAACGGAGAGATATTACAAGTCAGCAAAAGGAAAGCGTGAATTGAAAAACAAAATGGCCCTATCGTCTAACGGTTAGGACATCGGCTTTTCAAGCCGGTAATCCGGGTTCGATTCCCGGTAGGGTCACAAAACGCGCAAAGCCAATAAACTGCTTTATTTGCGAGCCGTTTGTGAAGGCACAGACCTATACCGCAAGCTTGCGGGAAGTCGAGCCGGGGTCGGCAAGTACTTACATTTTTTACGATTTTAAGAAGTAAAAAGTTTAGTAACTTGTGACCACATAAACAAAGCGCGCGGAGCGCACAAAATTTGTGATTAAATAAACAAAAAATCGGAAACTATGAAAATAAACGAAGAAAGAAAATTTAGATGCAGGTGTGGTTCTGATAATCTTACCAAGATAAATCAAAGTAAATATCCCTGGATACAGAAGTATCGTTGTGATGAATGCCATAAAGAATTTTCTATAAATTCGTCTTCGGATACGGAAGATTTGTCCGCAAATGTAAATATAAAATAATGAAAAAAATACCCAGGATAAAAAACGGAAATCTCAATACTCTCACTACGAAAAATAATAGGGGTTGGATTGCGGGATGGTTTATCGAGCCGCACGATCCACTCCACTCTGATGATTTCGAAGTAAAATGGTCTAAGCATCCTAATCCCCATGGAAAAGAAAAGAAGGAGCCACAAGGGGGTCCAGCTAAAACGATAACCATTCTTATTAAAGGTAAATTTTCAGTAACAATACCCGAGACAAATCAAACATTCACTTTGAATAAAATGGGGGATTATGTCTATTTCGATGAAAACATTACTCATACTTGGAAATGCCTAAAGAACCCTAGCCAGATGCTTACAATTCGCTGGCCGTCTATCCCCAGTCAATCAGCGAAATCAACTCTTAAAAAGACAAGAAAGTCTTATTTGGCAAAGAAGTAGGTTCCAATTCGTGATACAATAGGCCACAAATTATGAAAAGATTTTTTATAACTGGCATTTCTGGTGTAGGAAAATCTAGTGTGGCAGAAAAATTATCTCAAAGAGGCATTCCATCAATTGACATTGACTCGGTCAAGGGTCTTTGTCAGTGGATAAATAAGGATACTTTTAAAGTAGAACGGTGGCATCATGGAATGACAAATAAATGGTATAAAAACCATAAATATATTTGCGATAAAGAAAAATTAATCAGGCTAATGAATAATTATAAAAATGTCGTAGTTGTCGTGGGTCTCCCATCCAACCGCAACGAAATGTTAGGCTTATTTGACAAAGTTTTTCTTCTTCACTGTAAAGAAGAAACTTTTCTAAAAAGGATTGATGAAAGAGCAAGTCATGATTTTGGAAAACACATTTTAGATAAACAGAATATCTTGAGTTGGTACAAAAATTTTGAAGAAAAAATGTTAGGAAAAGGAGCTATTGCTATAAATACAGAAGGCTCCTTGGATAAAGTGGTAGAAAAAGTTGTCAAACATATAACGTCCTAACCCCCTTTTTACTTGATTGAGAAATTGGTTTCAGTTTTGTATAATTAGGTTATCACAGTAGGTTAAACTCTCCGGGAGAGAGGGTCGAGTACATTATATAATATAGTAAATATATAATATATGGCACAAAAAGAAATCGGGAAGGTAAATCACTGGTATGACAAAGCCCAGGTGGCAGTGATAAACCTAAGTGGCAGCATTAAGGTTGGAGATAAAATAAAAGTTAAAAAGGGCGATTCCGAATTTGAAGAAACTGTCAGTTCCATGCAAGTCAACCACCAGGTTGTTAGTTCCGGTAAAAAAGGAGACGAGGTGGCGATTCAACTTTCCCAAAAAACAAAAGAAGGAGCGGTGATTTATTCGGCAGAATAAAAAGATAATATTTAACTATTCAATAATTCAATCACCTCCTCGTCGGAGACCTGTGGGAAATTTTGGTAGTAGGCGCCGACGGCACCGAGATATCTTTGTTCCGCTTGCAATACCACCGCTGCGTCCGCTTCTTTGCGCAAAACCTGCATAAATTCATGCGGTGCCACCGGCACCGCTACCACCAATTCTTTCGGCTGTTCTTTTTTAAGTGAGGATAATGCGGCAAGGATAGTAAGCCCAGTGGCAATACCGTCATCTACTACAATCGCGATTTTACCTTTGGCCGAACGGCGTTCCCGGCCCAACAAATATATTTCCCGACGCCTTTTCATTTCCTTTTTTTCTTTTTGCATTTCCGCGTCCAGCCAGCGCGCATCAATTAAATTTTTTTCCTTTTCGTTGCAAAAAATTTCCCCTTTTTCGGTAACCGCGCAAATAGCGTATTCCGGATTCGCCGGATGTCCAATTTTTCTAGTAATTACCAAATCCAACGGGGCTTGTAAAAATTTCGCAATTTCATATCCCAGCACCACACCGCCGCGCGGCAAGGCGTAAACTATTACATCTCTATCTTTATATTGGAAGAGTTCTTCGGCTAAGATCCTTCCCGCCTCTTGCCTGTCCCGAAACATATAAAAAGTATAACACCACTGCAAAAGAAAAACCTCGCTCGGATTTTCCTCGCAAGGCCTTTCTTTATTTTGCTCTTTATTCTCTCTCGATTGGGCGCAAATAATACCAATCAAAATGAGCAACTTCACCATCACTTTCAACTACTTTTTTACCTGCTGCGTCGATAAGCGTTACATCAGTATGGCCCTGAAAACTATTGATACTGTCAACAGTAAAAGGACCGGATCCATATTCGCCAACTAGGGAATTCAGGAACCGTTCAGTTGTGGGATTCATAGACTTACCCAAATCCCAAGCAACTTTCATGTCTTTTTGGGCATCGGGTTTAGTTCTTATTGTTTCGTGTTGATTCATAATTTTCAATATAAATTGATAATGGCTCCCGATATTATAGCAAGCGTATAAAAAATGTGCAATTGAAAAGATCCTCGCAGGATTTTTATTGAGGTTTTAGATACGAACCTCGGAGAAATTCGCATTATGGCGAAACGACTCACTTTGTAAAAATTCGCCAAACGTATATACTCTTTAATATATGGAAAAAGTCAGAATTGTAATCTTAGCGGCCGGCAAGGGGGTCCGGATGAAAAGCGAACTGCCAAAAGCGCTGGCGCCTCTTGGTGGCAAACCGATGATAAAACATTTACTGGAATCCGTTGACGAAACTGGAGTGGATAAAAAACCGATAATAGTAGTCGGGTATGAAAAAGAACTGGTCATAAAAGAGCTTGGCGATAAATATGAGTATGTTGTACAAGCAGAGCAGTTGGGCACCGGACATGCGGTTATGGTGGCGCGAGATGCCTGTCGGGACGCTAAAAATATTGTTGTAATTTCCGGCGATCAGCCATTCATAAAATCAAACACTATAAAAAAATTACTGGATAAACATTTGAATTCCGGGGCCAATCTTACTATTTCTACTACCCTGCTTCCGGATTTTGAGGATTGGCGTGAGGCCTTTGTCACTTATGGCCGAATTATAAGGAAGGACGGAAAAATAATAGATAGAGAAATCAAGGACTGTTCGGAAGAGGAATTAAAAATAAAGGAAGTGAATGTTTCTTGTTTTGCTTTCAGGGCGGATTGGCTTTGGAATAATATAAATAAGTTAGATAGAAATAAAAATGCTCAAAAAGAATATCAATTAACGGATCTGTGGCAAATAGCTTCGGAAAACAATGAAAAGATAGTAGATATGCAAATTGACGCCAAAGAAACTTTGGGAGTCAACTCCAAAGAAGAACTTGAAATACTGGAAAAATTAATATAACATACGAAAGCTATGCCTAATCCATACCAAAACGCAATGACGCAGTTGGAAAAAGTTTCCAAAATTAAAAATTTTGGCGATGAATTTATCCAGCGGCTACAACAACCGAATCGGGATATAAGATTTTCGATTCCGGTTAAAATGGATAATGGCGCGATAAAAATATTTGAGGGTTATCGCGTGGAATACAACAACGCGCTCGGGCCATATAAAGGCGGAATCCGCTACCATCCGGAAACGGAAATCAACGAAGTGAAAGCGCTTGCTTTTTTGATGACCATCAAGTGCGCCGTGGCCGGCATACCCATGGGCGGTGGCAAGGGCGGTATAACCGTTGATCCGAAAAAATTATCCAAGGGAGAATTAGAACGATTGTCCCGCGGATGGGTCAAGCAACTTGCCGATGTCCTGGGTCCCCACAAAGATGTGCCGGCGCCGGATGTAAACACTACTCCGGAAATAATGGCTTGGATGGCGGATGAATTTGAAAAAATTACCGGGGATAAAACTCGAGCGACTTTTACCGGCAAACCGGTTGATAAAGGTGGCAGTGAGGGGCGTGGCGCGGCTACCGGCCTCGGCGGGTTTTATGTTTTTGAAACGCTGCGCGAAAAAATAAAATTGCCGAAAAAATGCAAGGTCGCAATTCAGGGCTTTGGTAATGTCGGCGGCAATGCCGCGCGAATTTTCGCGGAAAATGGGCATCAAGTCATTACTGTTTCTGATTCTAAAAGCGCCATTTGGGATGAAAACGGCTTGGATTTGAATAAAGTGGAAGAATATAAAAAAAATACCGGCGGGCTGAAAGATTTTCCCGGAGCAAAAAATATCACTAACGCCGAACTCTTGGAGCTCCCCTGCGATCTGCTGATACCGGCTGCGTTTGAAAATGTTATAAATGATGCCAATGCCAATAAAATAAAAGCTCGGGCAATTCTAGAGCTTGCCAATGGCCCGATT
>Ga0209541_10008710_pt1 | contig 16642 bp, 19 predicted proteins | sample RifCSPlowO2_01_FD_184027 | JGI IMG/M metagenome (GOLD analysis project Ga0209541, IMG submission 184027) | Groundwater microbial communities from Rifle, Colorado - Rifle CSP2_plank lowO2_0.1 (SPAdes) (version 2) | ecosystem: Environmental > Aquatic > Deep subsurface > Groundwater | place...
TGATGATATTGTTCCGCCAAATTAATTATCCTTTCAGTTGTGGTTATGTTTCCTCTATGAATTTTTCCATATATCAATTTTAATTCTTCTGCCTGTTGTTTTCTGCCAGTTTTTCTTAGAAATTCAGATGATCTATGGATTTCTTTTTCAACAACATCGCAAGATTGGATAAACGCTTTTTGTGAAAGCTCTTCAAGCAATTTTTCTAGTTCAACATCTTGTGCAGCTGCTATGTACATTGAAGTGTCGAGAAGAATCATATACAACTATTGAATTGGTTGAATAAATATCCACTACGACTGCCGACAACTTCTCCGTTACTCATTCTTGCGGTACTCGACTTTTTCTTCCCAAAAGTTTAATTATTTCTTTACCTTAGAGACTATTCTTTTTGTCGTTTCTGGGTTTATTATTATCTTCGTGGCTATACTGTCTGGATCTGCCCCATTTGCAAGAATCGTAGCAATTGATTCCAGTGCTTTTTCCACCTTGTCTGAATAGCCGCTTATTTCAGAGTAGGGCCTTGGGAGAGAGAAATATTTTTGTAAAACAGGTTCCTGGCCCTCTGGGGAAACTATGAACAATAGTGTAGCTGTTGGGTTTGCTGATCTTTTCTGGCCTTCCTGGATGACGAGAAGAGCTTTTTTATCTATTTCTGCCCCAGCCTCCTGCGGTTTTATTTGCCCATTCCTTGCTTTCTGCGCCAGTTCTTCCATCTCTTTTAGGAGACCGCTTATTTTTTCATCAATATTTTTATCTGAATCCAATTCAGCATTTACTGCTCCATCTATATCGGCCTTCTGTGCAGAAGATGGCTCTTGAGGTGTTTTCGGTACGGGATTTATTTCTACTTTTATTTTTTCTGTTCTCGGCGATCGATCTGAATTTTCCTCTGTCTTCATGGCCCAACTGCCAAAACCAACCAAACCTCCATCCAAAAACAATTTATCTCCTACACGATTCTCATATTCCCCTGGTATCCTTTCTATATTTATTTCGGCCTTTGTGTCTGGACCCAATTTTATAGGGTCTGCTGAAATATAGCCAAAGCCTTCTGGTGGTTTTGAATCGCCTGGGCCAGTTAATTGGAATTTGTAAACCTTTATTTTTCCCAGTCCAAAAGGCGCTCCAAATTTACCAGTGTAACCAAGTCCAGCTGCATATAATTGCTCTGGTGTGTATTCTGCCCCCTCTAATTTTGTTGATTGACCGCCAATATTTATTGTGGCTGACTGGACTTCTCCTTGAAAGTTAATTGCGAGTTCTGTTGGCTGGCCTGTTTTGACAGTTATTTTTCTCTCTTCTGGTTTTTTTATTTCGCAGGGGCTTGCAAGAAGCGACATCATTGTGCCTGCAAACCTGGAATTTTCTGATTGTATATCGCTTTTTCCATGGTCAAAGCCATGTTCTAATTTAATGACCTCGAATTTTGGAGGCGGTCCAATTTTTGCATGGTACTTTCCTGAATACCCATTTTCTTCAGATCTACTGGTAACAGTAAATAAACAGTGGCCTTTTCTGAAAACAGACGCCACCTCAAAAGTAGGTATGTCATAAGCGCTGCCAGCACTCATATCATATTCAAAGAGCTTGGATACACCTTCGTCTCCTGGCGATGATATTGAGGAAACCTTTGTTGCATCGTACCCGAAAACACGATCGTTGAAGATGTCAGATAATGTTTTCCCATACTGGCTTTTTCCATTTTCATCAAACTCCAAATTTACTTCGCCTGTTGTTTTTATTGTTACATCATCAATTGTCCTTATTTTCTCGATGTTTTTATCCTCGATGCTAAGACTGCACGATTCTATTGATAGAGTGCCCCAGGACCGGTAATTTAATCCTGTTGCTCTGGACAGAGCCCAACAATCAAGATCCCTTTCTTTCCAGCTTAAAGCGGTCAGCATGAAAGCGTTTGTTTTTGTTTTTCCAATCTTTACTGTGATTTCATCAAAAACCCTAGGAACCATAAAAAAGTGGTTGTTCTCATGGACTTCTGCCCTGATCAAGTATTCTCTGGCTGAGCCGTCTGGCCAAGGCTCTAAACCAAGTATGGGAACAGTTAGAGTATGGGAAGTTGTTAAACCGCCTTTATTTTTGCCTGTGTAAATTTCTTTCCCATCTAAATAGATTTTCAAGTGGCCTTCTTTGAAAAGCTTCCCTTGTATTGATTTTGCCCCAATGAGGCCTCCAGGAGGTTGAAGGATTAAATTGTCTATTTTGACTTTCAAGTCTACATCTGTTTTTTCTTCTGACGAATAGCCATCTTCTGGCTCAATTATTTCCACTGCTGGATCTCCACCATCACCGACTATTGGCCAGTTATTTATTAAGAAGTCGTCATCGCCTGGTCCTTGTCCACAATCAGGGCGGCTTTTTATTTTTGAGATGCATGCGCCCAAGGAGACATAAAGTGAGCACCTTATTTTAATGTCTACAGATGAACTTTCAATAAGTTTGTATATTGGGTGGTTATCCGGTGGGCAGTTTGGTTCTTGTGGTCTTTGGTCTTCAGATGTGCAGGACTGTGTTTCATTTGGTTTTCCTTGGTCAATACCACAATTATTATTGTCTGTGCATGTTCTGGATTGTTTACTGTCTGCGCATTCTGCTGACCAATTTGAACAGCTCCAGTCAGGCGAACAGGAGTCTATGCAGGATTGTGTTAAAATTGGATCTCCCTGACAGGCCTGGTTTATTTTATTGCACATTCTGCCTTGTTTCCCGCCTTGGCAAGCAGACCATTCTAAGCAAGAGAAGTCGTTTTGATTGCAAGGAGGGGATGCCAATGTGACTGCTGATCCATCGGAAGGCCAGTCTTGGATAACTGAAACTATTCCTGCCAGTGTATTGTGATCTCCATTTACAAAATTTTGTATGTTGGTTGAGAGGGCAGAATTGATGATGGGATCATCCCCAAAGGTTTGGACTATATTGGATCTAATTTCTGGGTCTGGATCAGAAAGCATCGTTGTTAAAATTACAGCCAACTCCAGTGGTGGTACGGTGGTTTTAAGTTTGTTGAGAGCTTCAAATTTCTGCGCCCTGTCATCTGTTTCTCCAATAAATCCCAGAATGGCTTGTGTACCATCCGGGATAGGGGCCTTTTGGGCTAATGGACCTTGATCTCCCGTTGTTGGGGAAAATGTATCTATAGGCGGGCTCTGGGGATCCAGAGAAACTAAAACCCCTGCTACAACAGCAACTATTACAACAACTAACACAGCTATTATCTTGATCTGAACGACCATAGAAATTATTAGTTTCCTGATATTTATAATTAGTAACGTAGGAAAATACTGTGTATCTTCTTCTATCTGCGAACAGGCGTATCATCTACTACCGGAATAGCGGAACGGTACCCTCTGCTCAGGTTTTTAACAGTTCCTAACAATAACTAACTGATTGGTATGACTATATACTCCCACTCCAGGCTTTCAACCTTTGAGCAGTGCGCGCTGAAGTTCAAGTTCAAGTATTTGGACAAGGTTGAGACAGATATAGAGCAGACTGTAGAGGCTTTTTTAGGCGATTTTGTCCACAGGGCTTTGGAAAAGCTGTACAAGGATTTGAAATTCCAGAAACTCAACACATTGGAGGAGTTGCTTGATTATTTTAACACAGAATGGAAGAAGAATTGGAACAAGGAAATAATAATTGTGCGGAAGGATTACACAGAAGAAAACTATAGGAAAATGGGGGGGCAGTTCATCACAGATTATTACAAGAAGTACCAACCTTTTAACCAATCGAAAACAATTGACTTGGAGAAAAAGGTGGCGATAAAACTGGACAAGAACGGCGTGTACCAGATGCAAGGTTTTGTTGACCGTCTGGCTTCACCACAAGAAGGTGTTTATGAAATACATGACTACAAAACTCACGCCTCCCTCCCAATGCAAGAATATTTAGAAGAGGATAGACAATTAGCTTTGTACGCTATTGCTATCAAACAGATGTACCAGGACACCAAGGATGTCAAACTTATCTGGCACTTTCTGGCATCTGGCAAAGAGTTTGTCATACAGAAAACAGAGGAGCAGTTAGAAAGGTTAAAACAGGAAACAGTTGAACTGATCAAGAAGGTTGAGTCTGAAAAAGAATTCAAACCTAAGGTCTCTTCGCTTTGCGACTGGTGCCAGTTTAGGCAAATTTGCCCAGAGTGGTCTCACCTTTACAGTTTGGAGAAAAAACCACTGAACAAGTATTTTGGCGATGACGGTGTGAAATTAGTAAATAGTTATGCAGAGCTATACAACAAGAAAGAGCACCTTGAAAAAGAATTGGAGCTGTTAAAAGAGGCGCTGATAAAGTTCGCAAAGGAAAACAAGATAACCGCTGTTTTTGGCTCTGACAACAAGGCGAAAATTTATACCTATCAGAACCTTAAATTCCCATCTTCAGAAGATCCAAAAAGGTGTGTGATGGAAAAGGTTTTGGAACAGCTTGGCGTATCAAAGGATGTGTCAAGGATCGACTTAATAAAACTTTCCAACCTAATAAAATCTGGCCAAATCGCGCCGGAAATACTTCAAGAGCTGGAAAAGTTTTACACCAAAGAGGAGACTAATATAGTTAAGATCTCCAAATTCGAAAAGAAGGAGCACTAGTTTATGGAAGAAAATCAGACAATAAAACAGCTTGTAGATATAATCTTACAACAGGCCAAAGAAAAGGGTTGGGGATCAAAACCAGACGAGATAAACTTGGGCGAGAAAGTAGCTCTCATACATTCTGAAATATCAGAAGCCTTGAATGCTTATAGACTAGGTAAAATGGAAGGGAAGGATTGTTTTAAGGAGGAGTTGGCTGACACAGTAATTAGGATTTTGCACCTTTGTGGGATTTATAGTATAGATATACAAAAAGAACTGGTCAAGAAAATACAGGAAAATAGCAAGAGGGATTGGAATTGGGATAGACTCCAAAATAAATAATATGTCAAAAGTCCATATACTAACCTACGGCTGCACTGCGAACCAAGCAGACAGCCAAATAATGAGTGCTGTTCTAGAAAAAGAAGGGCATAAAATCAGTGATTTTAATAGTGCTGATTATGTCTTGGTAAACACTTGCGCTGTGAAAGAGGCCACAGAAAACAAGATAATTTCGAAGCTGGGCAAATTTGCTAAAACAGATAAGAAAATAATAATTGGCGGCTGTTTGCCAAAGGTTAATTTGGCCAGGATAAAAAAAGCGGTCCCAAACTTTGCTGGGATCTTGGATACAAGGTCTGTTGACAAGCTTCCTGGAATTTTGAAGAAAATAGAAAGCGGTGGGTCCAATCTTCTGGAATTTTCTGACCAACCACCAATAAAACCAAACCTTGTCAAAAGAATCCCGGACACAATTTCTGGAATTGTACAATTGTCAGAAGGCTGCGACTTGTCATGCACATATTGCGCGACAACAATTGCAAGGGGTGATTTGGTTTGTTTCCCCACAGAAGATATAGTTAGAGGTGTGAGCTATTTGGTAAAGGAAGGGTGCAAGGAGATTTTACTAACTTCCCAGGATAATGGGGCATATGTACATGGTAAAGTTAAACAACCAGAGCTTTTAGAAAGCATTGTAGCTATAGATGGTGAGTTTTTTATAAGAAACGGTATGACTAATCCAATGTATTTGAAGCCATTTTTAAACCAACTAATAGAAGTTTACAAGAGCCCAAAAATGTACAAATTTCTGCACATACCTGTTCAATCTGGTTCAAATAAAGTTTTACAAAAAATGAAAAGAGGCTATAAAATAGAACTTTTTGAGAAAATTGTAGAGGAGTTTAGAAAAGAAATCCCGGAAATAACAATATCAACAGACATAATTGTTGGTTTTCCTGAGGAAACAGAAGAAGATTTTCAGGAGACAGTTAACTTAGTTAAAAAAATGAAATTTGATGTTCTCAATATATCCAAATTTGGCTCAAGGCCAGGCACAGAGGCTGAAAAAATGGAGCAGGTTGACAAAAAAGAGGTTAACAAGAGGTCTGCCACCCTTTCAGTATTGGTTAAAAAAATCTTCTCAGAAAATAATAAAACATGGGTTGGTTGGTCTGGAAGGTGTTTGGTGAATGAAATTGGGAAAAATGGAGATCTGGTTGCAAGAAACCCTTTCTATAAACCGGTTGTTTTGGACGGTGTAAAAAACAAAAGTTTACTCGGAAGTTTTGTGGATGTAGAAATCACAAAAGCAAAAGAGACTTATTTGGTTGGGAAAATTACAAAGGCACTAAACCACCGATCATTGGAAGCAGCGCTGGCACTGCAAACCCGCTGATCAAGTAGCCTACAACACCTATTAAACCGGCGTGTGTAAATGGTATGCCTAAAAAAGCTTTGGTTAGGACTATCCAAACAAGAATCTGGACAATGATAAGCGGCAAGAAGCTGACATAACCTAGAACAAGGCCCAACACGCCGAGCATGTTTATTAGATTGATTACTAGGACAACCAAAAATGTTTTTCCAACAGGAATTGAATCCCTCAACCTCCCACCAATCAACTTTGCTATAATCAAGTAAACTATACCGCCAATTATGGTTGAGACTACAATGCTTACTATTAAACCAATTGGATTGCTAAAATTGACCAATTTGGTTATATTCCCCAATATGCTTTCAAGACCTGGCATATGTTATTTTTAGGATAGGTTAAATATAAGTTTACCCGCCCCTATCCACACCAACCACAGTGCTTGGGTAGATGTGGGTTTCTGGATTCACTGTGGAACCTGGCATGATGGAAGAATTAATCCCTGTTTGTGTATTGTCAGACATTATTACCCCAAGTTTTTTCCTGCCACTATCAACCAAATCTCCATTTACAGCAACTTGTATATTTTTCTTGTCTAACCTCACATTAGCAGCGACTGTCCCAGCGCCTATATTAATATTATCACCCATGACAGAATCCCCCAAATAAGAAAGGTGGCAGACATTTACATGGTTACCAATTATTGAGTTTTTTATCTCAACAGCATTGCCGATTTTGCAATCGTCTCCAATTGTAGTGCAAGCCCTGATATAACAATTTGGGCCGATTATAGAATTTTCACCTATGACAACTGGACCTTCAATATAGGCGCCATTTTTTATTATCGAACCTTTGCCCAATACAATATTTCCTTTTACCGTGGCCCTCTCCTCCACAACACCATTTATGACAGACTTCTTCAACCTGCCCAAAAAGAACTCGTTAGCTTCAAGCAAATTCCATGCATATGTTATTGGAATCCAGTAATCTTTCACGGTTTTATAGAAAACATCTTGTGTCTTAGTTAACTCCTTTATGACATCTGTTATTTCATATTCTTCCCTTTCTGACTTTTTCAATGTCTTGATTATAGAAAAAACATCTTTTTTTACTTTGTAAAAACCTATGTTGCACAGACCAGGAGCTTTTTGTTTAGGTTTCTCAATTATATCTTTTATCTTATCGCCCTGAACCGAAAGCAATGCAAATCTTGAACAATCGTCGACTTCCTTCGCAAGCATTGCGTAATCATAATTCAATATTCGCTTTATATCTTCTCTGGAATAAAAATCATCACCATTGATTATCAGGAAATTGTCACCAACATACTTTTCAGCCTGCAAAACAGCATGCCCTGTGCCCAATTGTTTTTTCTGCTCAACAAATTCGACTTTTATTTTATATTTATTTTTCAGATTGTTTTCCACAAAATCGATTATCATCTCTTTTCTATAACCAATGACCAACACAACTTTCTCTACCAAACCATCCAACTGCTCAAAGGTGTGCTCTAAAACTGTTTTGTTAGCTGCGCGGAGCAAAGGCTTTGGCCTAGTCATGGTTAAGGGGTATGTCCTTGTGGACTTTCCAGCGCACAATATTATAGCGTCCATGTGGAAACCTACGGTTCCCACCCCTCCCTTATTTTTACTTTCCAAAATATCCATATTACCACTTTTCCTTTAGACCCCTCAAAATATACTTCGGTACAACCCCAAGCTTAATATATTTTTTCTGGATTCTTTTAGGCAAGTATTTGAAATCCTTAACTCTTTTACGGCAATTTTTACTGCCACATTTGCAAACCATCTCCCAATCATCCTCGTCCATTGTTATGGAGTAATCCCACGTTACCTCTTCGCCTTTCTTTATACTTTTTATTGCAACAAGGTTCACAATTTTAGATTGTATTTTCAAGCCGGAATTTGGATTGCAAGAATGATTGATAAAATCATCTAATTTGCCAGAAGGCCCCATATACAAGTTTTTTCCAATTTGAACATAGTGATCATCTGCTTTACTGTATGGCGCTGGCAATTGACTGTATGTAAACAACTTCCCTTTAAACCCGATTAGTTTTTCTCCTTTTTTGAAGTTTTTATTTGCAAAAACAGCCTTCCCTTTTTTTGATTGTCTTAAAATTAAATTTTCCATAAAAATCACTTCACCGTCACACTCTTTGCCAAATTCCTTGGCATGTCAGGATCACATCCCCGCAACACAGCAAGGTAGTATGCAAGCATCTGCACAGGGATTATATTTGTTATGCATCCAGAGTTTTCTGTTTCCGGGACCTCTATGAAGAAATCAAAAACCTCGTTATTTTGGGGTGAAATACCGATTATATAGCCACCCCTTGCCTTCACTTCCTCGGCATTATTTAAAATGTCTTTCAGTGTACTATAATCACAGAAAACTATGCAAGGCGTGCCCTTCTCTATCAAGGCCATTGTGCCATGCTTTAACTCGCCACCAGCAAAGCCTTCTGCATGGATGTAAGAAACTTCCTTTATTTTCAGCGCGGCTTCTAGGGCTGTAGGATAGTTTATTCCCCTGCCTATTGTGTATAAATGGTCCTTGTCTTTGATTTTTTTGGCCAAAGCTTTTATTTTGTTCTCAACCTCATTCGAAAGCATAACTTTGACTATTCTCCTTATTGTTTCTATTTCCTTCTTGCCTCCATCATATCTCCCTACACAAGAGTAGGCCAGCAATAGTAGAAGCGAAAGCTGGGCTGTATATGTTTTTGTAGACAAAACGCATATTTCTGGGCCTGCATTTATGAGCAGAAAATCGTCAGAGATCCTCGTCAGCGTCGAACCCATCACATTAACTATCGAAACTATTTTAGACCCCTTCTTCTTTGCTGTTTTTACAGCATCCAAAACATCAGCTGTCTCACCGCTTTGTGAAATAGCTACCACAAGTGTTTTGTCAGTTAAAAAATCCCTGTAATTCCCGAACTCTGACGCCAAAATAACATTGACGTGCTTTTTCGTGATGTATGAAAATAAGTAACTGGCGCAAAGCGCTGCGTGGTAAGAGGAGCCACACGCTATAAAGAAGACCCCATAAGCGTCATTAATTTTTTTACTTATTCCGTCTATTTTCTGTTTGTCTTGGCTTGCAGCTCTCCCAATTGTTTCAACCTGCTCGTCTATCTCTTTCAGCATGTAGTGTTTGTATTCGCCTATCTTCGTTTTCTCGGTGTCCCAGCTTAGTTTTGTGATAGCCTTTTCTACAATTTTATTGTCAATCATGTTAACTATTTTCAGGCCGCCGTTTATGGTTGCCATCTCATTATCGTCGAGGTAAATCACTTTTTTAGTGTGTTCTATAAATGCCAACACATCACTTGCGATAAAATAGCCGTCATCTGCGACACCTATCACCAAAGGCGAGTCATTCCTGACTGCTATGATCCCCTCATAATCTTTTGATACTATTAAGAGGGCATAGGTGCCATCAACTCTAGACATGGACTTTTTTACTGCTTCAACAAAATCCAAACCCTTTCCATACTCCTCTATAAGATGCGGGATGACCTCAGTGTCTGTATGTGAAAGGAATTTATGGCCTTTTTTTATCAACTCCTCCCTCAACTCTTGATAATTTTCTATCGTGCCGTTATGAACAACTGAAATTTTATTGGAACAGTCCACATGTGGGTGCGCATTCTCTTTTGTGACTTTTCCACAGGTTGCCCACCTTGTATGGCCTATTGCTATGTTTGAGTTGCCCACATTGGCTACATCACCAACTTTACCCATCCCCTTTAGAACATTTAAACCGTTTGCTGTTTTAGCAGTTATACCCCAAGAATCATATCCCCTATATTCTAGCTTCTTTAATCCTTCAATTACCATTTCCCCTATATCACAAGGCTTGTTAGATTGGTAACCAAAAATTCCGCACATGGCAAATTATTGGATGTGAGTATATAAGACCTTTATTAAAAAGTTTTTAATAGTGGACCAACCTTCTCCACATAAATAGGCCACATGTTTATAAATACCACTAATAACTATATTATACTGGTATAAAGTATATTTTATGACTCATTATCTTTTAAAAAGCGGAAAGGAGAACATGGCGACGCCGTTAAGGCTTGTGGAAGAGCCATCTATATTAAAAGTGTTTTCCTCGAAGCTTGGCTGGGATGTGTTTAGGGAGTTAAGCAAACCAAATTGTGCCATAGACATTGCGAAGAAACTCGGTGTTCATGAACAAAAAGTTTACTACTACATAAACAAATTCAACAGAAAAGGCTTGCTAAAAGAGGTGAAAAGGGAGGCGAGGCATGGCGCTTTTGCAAAGTTTTACCAGGTTAGGGACCATGTTTTAGGCATCCAAGTTGGTGAGAGCCCAATCGAAAAGGTTTTGAACATATCTAGTCCTAAGGACTCTAAAATCCTCGAACCATTTATTGAAAAAGGAAAGCTAAACTCTAGAATAATAATTGGTTCTCCAGATCCACATGGACCATGGAAAGCCAGAGCTTCTGATGCATGTTGTGGGGTCGACCTTGCCTTGTTTCTAGGTTCTTTTATTGACAAAGCTTCACCAAATTATAAATTGGATACAGAGATCAGGGAAATCGACTTGAAAACCAACCTCATCCTAATTGGCGGGCCAGCTGTAAACATGATCACCAACAAAATCAATGAAAATTTGCCCGTGTATATCGATTTGTCAGGGGAAGTTAAGATAAGCTCCAAGCTTTCAAAAAAAACATACTCAGAAGATGAATGTGGTTTAATCTGTATCATTGATAATCCACTTGAACCACAATTTAAGCTATTGGTTTTGGCAGGAAAAAGGTTTCAGGGAACAAGGGCAGCTGTTATCGCTTTTATCAATTATTTAGACAAAGTTTTGCAGGGAAACAAGTTCGACAAGTCTGCAAAGGCGCATGTTGTCAGAGGTTATGATGTCGATGGCGACGGTGTAATAGATGATGTGGAGTTTTTAGAGTAATGTAACCACTTATATGGCACTAAAACAAAGCTTATAAATCTAACTTATGAATTAAACAGATGGGACAAGTTACAATGTATTCTGTTGGAGAGGTTGGTGGAGATCCTTTACGCTTGGTTGTTCTTGGAACTTTTGCTCAAAAATATCATAATCAGTTAACAGATGCTGTTTCTAAGGGACTACTAGATACACCAGAAGTTAGAAGAGATTATAAAGCTATTCGTGAATCTATCGGACAGCCTCATCCGTTTAGAATACATAGTTCATTCAATCGTGTCCCGCGCAGGGTGCTTGTAAGCACACCAGAACAAGAGTTAGCAGACAGAGCACGACCAAAACTCATTGAATTTGTTCAAGGATTAACGAGATCAGAAGGGCATTTTGGGGATGTGTTGGTTCTTGGTGCGTATCCAGCTCTTACTAGTGATGAAAGAATTATATTATCGCCAAATGGTATATCGGAGCTTCCGCCAAAAGATGATCCAAGATACCAAACAAGGCCATTTGCTGAAGCGTTGGAAAAGTATCAGAATGAACAATTTCATGTTCCTTATGATGTGGCTCTTGATTTAGATGGCTTCGCTGCGTGGGTTTTAGAGTCTAGAGAAGATATGGGAGGTCACGCTACAAGGTTGCACATGATTGAACGTGATTGCGGTGCTTCAGTATAGCGATTTTATGTTCAAGTTACCGGTTAGTGAACTAGAAGGATTGGATTGGCACCCAAGAAACTATGGAAAGCGCTGTGATGTTAGATATGGTTATGATAAAGCTACACATCCTAAAACTGGTATTCCTGGTTCTGTAGTTGATTATGTAAGATTACCTTCTGGTTTAGTTATTCCAGATCACTATCACAAGGTTGGTGAGGAAGTTTTTGTTGTGCTTTATGGCTCTGCTGTCTTCCAGACTAGAAAAAGCAGAAGGGAACGCAGGGAAGAAACTGTTGTAGAACCTCGAGATGTGCTCAAAATAAAGCCCGGATTATTGCATAGGGTTGAAAATAGAGGGACAAAGCCGTTTTACTTAATAAGATTTACAAACAAAATAGAGGGAGACTTCTTTGACACAGAGTTTGAGGAAGATATGGAAGACCCGCATTGGTTTGCAGAAGGTTCCATTGGATAAGAGCGTAAACAACTTACAACCTTTCCATGCCTTTCAAATCTTTTTTTAGCTTTTTAGCCACACTTTCTATTTCAGAACAAAGTTCATGGATTTCTGGATGACCAACTCTCCTTTTAGAAACAAGATCAAATAGTCCCATCTGAATATATTGGTATTGCCTATTTATATATTTTACATATTTTGGTTTTTTTGCTGGTTTATATACTGTACAATATATTTAGTAGATACGATTCAAATATTATAAATGGCGGAAAGCGCTACACATAGAATATATTTGCTTTACTCTAGAATTTGAATATATTCTAAATAATATGTCATCCATTATACTGTTTAAATTATATCTATCATGATAGGTATTGCAAATAAGCTATATTAGTATATATCTATTTTATCCATTTAAATGTCTAAAAAGTCAACTTTAACAAACTCTTCTACTACAACTAGATTCTGAATACAAACAGTATAACTACAACTAGATTCTGAATACAAACAGTATATTTTGAGCACTAAAACCAGATTTTAATATCCTACAACCTTTAGCCCCTCTATTCTCTCAAAATGTATCGTGTTTCTGCTTATTATTGTATTTATTCCATTTGCGAGAGCTACACCTGCTATTAAACAGTCTGTCGATCCTATAGGCAAACCATCCTTGTTTAATTTTGCTGCGATGTGTGCTGATTTCATGGTTGAGCTCTCGTCTAATTCTAAAATATTCAACAAATCAAACAATGCAAAGGCAGCGTTAACCTGTTTATCAATAAACTGTTCATCTCTTTTCAAAGAAAATATGCCAACCAAAACCTCAAATACATTTATTCGGGTTGTAAAAACAGTTAGGTGAGAAAGGCTCTCAAACTTTGCCTTAACATTTTCCTTTCCCCTTAACAAATCGATCAAGAATGTCGTGTCTAGAAGTATCATGATTCCCACTTCTTCGCTATATCAGACGTTTTGCTATTCTTGGATGTGTTTATAGCAGCCTCCATCGCTTTGATATCTTTTTCCGATATATCTTTCCACAAACCGAAGCATTCTTTTAGCCCCTTCATGGTCTTTCTGTATGTTAACCTTAGCACTTCATCTGAAAAGCTCTCTTCTGCTTCCTTCAAGGCCAAAAGCCTTTCATATGCTTCTGGTTTTAGCGAAATATTCTTGGATGCCATGTATATGTATAGGTACACAGAGTTTATAAAGATTTCTCGGTTCCTACTAGTATTTGACTAGTGCGCTTGAATGTAAATGTGCTTTTAAAATTTAGCACCAAATCATAACATGGAAAATAGAGGCAGAGGCGTTGAAAACGTACAGTTTAGGGGTACGAGATATGTACGGGAGCTCTACGATTTACCAGAAAATCCAACAGACGCATGTTATGATGTTGTTAAAGAGGTTAGAAGAATCAACGGCAAGCATCATAACATTCTTATTTGTGTCAATGAATGGGGAGGGTATGGCGAGTTCTTAGAAATAGAACCTGTTTTTCGGGATGTTTTCGGATCCAGACTACATACTACAGTAATAGCCCAGAGTTATTTTCGTTCTCAACGCGGATTTAGGCCAATTTTATCAACTGTAGTGGATGGACACATAATAACACCAGAAGTTAAATATAAAGGACAGATTGAAATACCCGAAAGAAAAGTTAAGATACCTGAAAATCTTGGTCTGCTGCTGCTTTTTGATGATTGGTGCGTGGGTGGAACAAGTTTGCTTGGTCTTTTGGAATGGGGCCTGGATAACAAAGGTATCATAGGCTACAAAAAAGCTGCCACAATGGTGATAAATGATGAGATAGGAGCTTCCAATTTTTGCATTTATCCAAGTAGTCAAGAAGATAAGGGGAAGCCTGTCATCCGAAGGATTGCAGAAAAAAAAGGAGTAAAACTCGACCTTATGCACTTACTCGATAGCGTTTACTACAACCCTAAATTTATGAAAATAGAAACAACAGGATTTTTTTCATTTGGTGCTGATCGGCAAGAAGATTTATTCTATGATGATTTATCTGTATTTTGGGGCAAATATGGAGTCCATCCGCTCCATTTAGCATATGATAATTTTGTTGAGTTAATGTTAAACAGAGACCCTACCAGCGAGTTGCCTGATAAAGAGACTTATGAAAGGCTGAGGAGACTTGCCAGACAAAGAGAGTTAAAAGAGAAAATACGCCTACGTATTACCGGAGGGGTCTAATTACACAAAATATCTAGTCTATTGCTTCGCCTGTCGCGCAATCTCCGCGGCGATCTGGTCATCGAAATCTTTAGCTATTCTTTTTGATCTCCTAACATGGGCATTTATGTGAATTTGAGCTTTGTCTATTAGCTGGTTTGCGGTGGATGCGGCTAAAGTGTAACCTTTCATGTACTGGTCTGAAACTCCCTGAACTGGGACTTTTACAAACTCCAACAATCCAAGTGTCCGCCACTTCCTTATTTCCTCATAAGATTGGGAAACAGAGACTTCCATCACCTTTGCCAACGTTTCAATTGTCAATGGTGTATTATTCTTCTTTGCGTGCAAAAGGAACCTCAATAATTTCGCATGGTTCGCTCGACTTACCTTTCTTTGAAGGCCCAACCGCTGCACTAATACTTCAGACATGTCATCGAGCGTTAAAGAGACCTTGTAGTCCGGTGGATTGACCTCTTTTAGGACGATATCAGCTAGTTTTTTATACATGTAAAAACCTCAATTTTGGGCTTTCTGGATTTGGTTGGAGTAGACTGGCTTTTGGCGTCTCCCCAATAGTCGCACTCAAATAAGGGTGATTCCTCAAAACACCCCTTTGCCCAGACAATATATATTTATTCAAGGTTGTATATATAATTATGGGTTTTAGTTGGAGTGGTAGTGTTTTCTGGGATTTGGACACAAAAGTTAGGAAAATAGTTTCAGAATTAGGGGAGAGTGAGAGAATTTTAACTTACAGAGTTTCTAACAACATCTTTAACAGCTGAAAGAAAGTCAAGAGTGAGATCGAAGCTCTCTCGATTTATAGGAACAGTTAGTTGTCTTCTTGTACTATTGGCATCATCATAATGAAAAACTACACAGCCATCTAAATGTTCTATTCTTTGTATTTTATAACCTCTTTTATCGAACTCTTCTCCTCCGGCTCTCACAAGCTTTTGACAATAGTCTACTTTTTCCATTGCTACCATAATTACTCCAAAAGTTAATTAGATGTAAGTTTTATAAGCACGACGACTCCAACTTTTACTTGTAGTAAGTGGATTCCTTTGGTTATTTCTTAGCTGGTTTCTCAGCCTTTTCAGCAGCAGACATCTTCTCTTGTAGCTGGTCAAATTTCTTCATGATGGCTTCTAGGTTGTGGGCGACGTCCCAACCATCATCGGTGAGCTTTACTGTTTTTATCCTGCCTGTTTTTTCGAATTCAACTAAACCCAGTTTCTGTAGCACATTGAGGATTTTTATTGTGTGAGAAAATGTACAATCTGCATATTTGGAAAGTAGTGTTGCGTATATCGCTTTTTCCTTGGAGGTCTTCAAGCCTAGGAATATTTTAGCTGGCTTTTCCCTCAAAAATAGTTCTTCTAAAGGGTTTTCTTCGCTTTTAGCCATAACAGATACTTTACTCCAGGTTTTAGTTGTAGTGGAGAGTTCTCACATTTTGTGTATTCTAATTAGTTGGCTGATTTAAATACTTTCTTGTGTGTTTTGTAATATATGGGTTTTATAGTACCTATTATATTACATTTATTACAATATATCTTATGTATTAAATATTTTATATAATCTATTTATTTGTAAATATATAGTATTTGGAGAATTAAACCCAAAAGTGAGAGTTAGCTGGGGATAAAGTAGCTCCATGGTGTGCTTCCATAGTAAGTTAGGGTTAGAGTATCCTGAAAAAAAAGAAAAATCGATAAATAATGACCACTAAATTGGGTATAGTAAAAACAATCCAATATTAAGCATTTATAACTTTCCATCAAGAGATGAATATGGTAGTAGAAAGTGAGGATTTGGAAGGGTTTGCTAGTGCCGCGGGGTTAAATGGATTGCCATTAGATAAAGTAGAAGAGAGGTTAAGAAGAGTATCCAGAACTGTAAAAAACAGAATAGACAAAGGTAGAGGGCTTAGAGTGTTAGGTATTGGAAACTCTGGCATGAGGCATCTGCCTGTCTTGAAAAGATATCTAGAAAGTGAGGGTATTGATACTGAAGAAGGGAGAATTGATACAGCAAAGCCAGATGCAACAGGTTACATGAAGGTTTCAACAACCGACTTGCTAAACCTGAATCCTGATGGAAG
>Ga0209541_10008711_pt1 | contig 16640 bp, 13 predicted proteins | sample RifCSPlowO2_01_FD_184027 | JGI IMG/M metagenome (GOLD analysis project Ga0209541, IMG submission 184027) | Groundwater microbial communities from Rifle, Colorado - Rifle CSP2_plank lowO2_0.1 (SPAdes) (version 2) | ecosystem: Environmental > Aquatic > Deep subsurface > Groundwater | place...
CAAACAGATTAAAATTAAAACCATTTGAACAATTGTCTCATCAAGAATTTTTTAATGATATAGAAGTTATATTGCTTGGCGCAATAAATCTCTTTAGAAGCGTCGTACCACTTATGAAAAAAAATAAATGCGGAACAATAATAAACATGCTAACAGCAACAATAAATAATCCTACCACCAGAATGTCCTCTTACATTACATCAAAATCGGGTCTATTTGGTCTTACAAAATCTTTAAGTGTAGAATTAAAACCATTCAATATTAATATTTATGGTATATCCCCCTCTTTTATTGAGACAGACTTAATAAAGGCATTTCCAAAGAAGCTTTTAGAAATTGAAAGAGAGAAATCTTTGGATAAAAAATTTTTACAACCAAAAGATATAGCAGAATTAACATTAAACATTATACAAAAACCAGAAAAATATCTGTCCGGAACAAATATTATTATAAAAACCAGACAAGACATTGTAAGGTTAATAGAAAAATGAATAAATCAATTTTTACTTTTAATGAAAAAGAATACTATACACAAGATATAATTAATGCTTTTGAACAAACCGGGATTAAAATTGGAGATTCAATCTTTGTACATTCTAACCTCAAGTCGTTTGGAAAACTTAACAATAAAATAATGAGAAATGAATTTCTTGAGTCATTCATAGAAGCTTTGAAAATAACAGTAGGAGAAAAAGGGAATATCATAATGCCAACCTTTTCATACAGTTTTTGCAAAAAAGAAATATTTGACCCAGAAATAACACCTTCAACGGTAGGAATCTTAACAGAATATTTTAGAAAATTAAAGGGAATAAAGCGAAGTATTGATCCTATTTTTTCAATTGCAGCTTTTGGTCCTGATAAAGAGTATTTTAGTGATGTTGGAACAAACTGTTTTGGAGAAAAATCTATTTTTGAGAAACTTTATAATAAAGATGTAAAAATTGTATTTTTAGGAGAAACTTTCGACATAACATATATGCATTTTGTTGAACAAAAATATGGTGTTCCTTATAGGTTTATTAAGAAATTTAAAGGAAAAATAAAACTTGGAAATAAACTAAAGGAATTCGTTTTTGATTATAATGTTAAACCATTAGATAAAAATATTAATTATAATCTTGAGGGAATTGCGGATTTTTTAGAGGACAAAGGAGTTTTAAAAAAGACTGAACTTGGAAACAGTAAAATACGAGTAATTAATGCAGCTGATGCCTTCAATGAAATTATAAAAGGTTTTAAACAAAATATCTATCTATTGCTTAAATAAAACTAACGCAAATGAATACTAATAATATTAATAAGGGGGGGATGTATGATTTGGTTAAAGACCTTTTTCCAATTTGTAGAAGTATAACAGGAAATGGGGTTAGGGAAACACTAAAAATCATTCAACAGCATATTCCAATTAATATTAATGAAGTGCCTACGGGAACGAAGGTATTTGATTGGACTGTTCCAAAAGAATGGAATATAAAAGATGCTTATATAATGGATGAAAATAGTAATAAGATTATTGATTTTAAGAAGAATAATCTCCATGTTGTAGGTTATTCTGTTCCAGTTAATAAAACAGTAAGTCTTCCAGAACTCCAAGAACATTTGTACTCACTTCCAGAACAACCAGAAGCAATCCCATATGTTACTTCATATTATAAAGAGATGTGGGGATTTTGTATTACACATAAAAAAAGAGAAATATTAAAAGAAGGCAAATATAAAGTCTTCATTGACAGCGAATTAAAAAATGGGGCTTTAACATATGGAGAGCTTATTATTCCAGGGAAATCAGAAAAGGAAGTATTTCTTTCAACTTATATATGTCATCCATCTATGGCAAATAACGAATTATCTGGTCCTGTCGTTACAACTTTCTTAGTAAAGTGGATCATGAGCAAACCTAGAAGATATACCTATCGCATTATATTTATTCCTGAAACAATTGGCTCAATAACATATCTCAATAAAAATTTAGATGTTATGAAACAGAACATTATTGTCGGATTTAATGTTTCTTGTGTAGGAGATAATAGTGTTTATTCTTATCTGCCTACGCGAAATGGTAATACTTATGCGGACAAGATAGCATTAAATATTTTATCATTTAAACATCCAAAATTTGTTAAATATTCTTTCCTGGATAAAGGAAGCGATGAAAGGCAATATAATGCACCCGGTGTTGATCTTCCAGTTTGTTGTATTATGAGAAGTAAGTATGGGACATATCCAGAATATCATACATCCCTAGATAATCTTGAATTTGTTAATCCAGAGGGATTAAGTGGATCTTACGAAGTATTTAAAGAGTGTTTAAATCTTATAGAAGAAAATAGAAAGTATAAGATAAAATGTTTAGGAGAACCACAACTTGGAAAAAGAGGGTTATATCCAACAATTAGCACAAAACTGTCTACAAAAGAAGTAAAAGGAATAATAAATTTTATATCTTATAGTGATGGAAAAAATGATTTAATAGATATTAGTAATAAAATAAATGTTCCGGTCTGGGAATTATATCTGATTATAGAAAAATTGCTGAAGGCTGATTTATTAGAGGTTATTAATTGAATTTGGTTTCTGAATTTAAAATAGAAAGATTAACCTTATTCTGAAATACCATTATTTAAGAAATAATCGTACAGGGAGTTTTGATTTAGAAAAACAAGTAACTTTTATTAGAAAATCATAACTATTAAAATTTTAAATGGATTCCTAAATAAATTTATAACTTTTTTGCAACAATCCACAAGTGAGATGAAAGCAAATTATCTTGAAGAAATCTCTGGAACTTTTCTCCAACATGTTCCCAATTATCAATTAATATTTGTTTTAAAAAATAATTATTAGATATGTCAAATTTTCCTTCCATTACTTTTTTTCTAACTAATTGTGCGTCTAATTCTCCAGGTGTTAATTTCTCAATTATTTCAAATCCGCATAAATTAAATAATTTTGTAAGTGAATCTAGGTTAAAATAATTTAAATGCTCTGTATCAATACTTTCAGAAATTTCTCTTAAAATTGCATTATCAAAACCTTTTATATTTGGGCATGTAATTACAATTATACCGTTCTTAGACAAGACAGATTTACAACCAAGAATAAATTCTTTTGGAGAAAATAAATGTTCTATTACTTCAAAAGATGTTACAACATCAATATCATGATTAAATTTTACTTCTTCTATTCTTTTATTTATAACTTCTAAACCTTTTTTAGAGCAAGTTTCTGCTAATGAAGGAGTTGGTTCGACTGCAATTACTCTGTTAAAGAATCCAATTTTTTTAATTTCTTGGCAAAATGTACCAAAACCAGCACCAACATCTACAATAAAATTATTTTTTGTATTATGACGTTTACAAATCTCAATAATCCTTTCTGCTCTTGGTTTAAATATTTTTTCCCTTCTAGCACCCTCAGAATTGGGAAATATAAATTTATCCCAATACTCACAATTTTTTGATGTTTTATAATATTCTTCTAATATTTTTGGACTTGGTCTTGGATTTATAAATGTTGTTTCACAATTTTTACAAACAACATAATTAAGAGTATATTTTTCAAAGCGCTTTTCATATATATTAGAATTGCATGCAGGGCAATTTACATAAACAAAATCTTTTTTATGTTTTAATAAATTATTAACATCTTCTAAATAAATTTCATTTGATTTATTCTTCATTTCTTGAGGTCTTATTTCTTCTTCTTTCATTTTATTCTATTTTTATAATCTCTCCATAATTTTTCTCTTTCAGCTTCTCTGTCTGTTAAATCTTGTTTATGTTCATTCCAGTATGCTTTTCTTTCTTCTTCCTTTCTTTTATTTTCTTCTTGTGAATCCCATATATCAACTTTAACCCAATTTCCTTGTTTATCCTTCCACCATACTCTTGGATCTCTAAAAATATCTGCAATTTTATCAAATTCTTCTTCACTCATGCCTGTATATTTACACCATCTTTTTAAATCACTTGATTTAACGTGATCATATTTTCTAACCATTTCTATACCTTGTTCTCTTGTTAAATAGCCTCTTCTTATATCTTTACAAGAATGATCACTTCCCCTACCATATCCAAATTTTATAAATTTCAAATAATCATGCATTCCATTTTCATATATATCGTCAAGATTTGACATTGTTCTATAAGTTCTTTCAAATGGTTTTTTTGATCCTTTCCAATTATATTCTTTTTTTACAATTTCAACTTGTTTATTAGGATCCCAGTTAACATAATTTCCAATGTAAATTCCTCTTATTTTATTCTCCTCTAATTCTTTATCACTAGGGTATTTCAGCCATGGAATATCTCTCTCTTTTATACCTTCTTCTTCATTTATCATATCATACCAATCAAATCCTCTTAAAAAATACTCTAATCTTTCTTTCGCTGTCATTTCAACAAAATCATTCATAGAATACATTCCAGACAAATCTGTTGGTCCGTGTTCTCCCCACATAATTAAAGGAATTTTATATTTTACTGCAATTTGAACAGGATATGTTTGAATCCCGCTATGATTATGCCAATTCATATCCCCCATTTTCATGAAACATAATCTATTCAGTTTGATTAATAATTCTTCACTAGGACGAAGAATAATATGATCAGCATCAAAAACTTTTCTCATTCTTTGTAAATTTCTCTCTCCTTCTGGCAGGTAATTATTACCATGATAAGTAACTAAAAGTGGTTTTAATCCCAATACTTTTGTTACATAATGAGTTTGAAAATAACTATCTTTTCCACCACCTACAGGAATTATACAATCATAATTAGAATTGCTTTTATACTTGTCAAATAATTCTTTGAGCATTCTAGCTCTTTCATCCCAATTTATTTTGCTTTTTTGTTCTTCTACCCTACAACCAGTACATACTCCTTCCTTGTCAAAATGTAAAGGAATTCCAGTAATACTAGGATAAACACATTTTGTACAGTATTGCATTTTAAATTCTAACCTCTATTCTATTCTCTTTCATTAATTTTTTAGCGTTTATTGCACTTATTTCAGTAAAATTAAAAATATTTCCCGCTGCTACGGCAGATGCTTTTCCAATTTTAATTCCATCAACAAAATCTTCAAATTTTCCTACCCCTCCGCAAGCTATAACCGGAATATTTACAGATTCCGAAACCATTTTAATTAAATTTAAATCGTAACCTTCTCCTGTTCCATCTCTATCAATAGAATTTAAAAAGATTTCTCCTGCTCCAAGTGATTCTACTTTTTTTGCCCATTCAATAGGGTTCATATTTGTAGGAATTTGCCCAAATTCTTTATACACTTCATATTTTCCTTTATCATTTATTTTTACATCTATAGAAACAACTATGCACTGGCTACCAAAAATTCCAGCAGCTTCCGTTATAAAACTTGGATTTTCTATTGCAATTGTATTAATTGCAATTTTATCTGCACCTCTTTTTAATCTTTCTCTAATATCTTGTATTGTTCTTATTCTTCCTCCAAACGTCAAAGGAATAAAACATTTCTTAGAAATTTCAGAAATAATATCTAGAATATTATCTTTAATTTTAATTTTAGTATCATATCGTCCGAGGTCATAAGTACTTTCTCTACTAATATCAATATATATCAACTCATCTACTCTCCAATCATTATATCTTTCTAATTGATGAATTGGATTACCAAGAGCGTTATGATAATTAAACTTCTCACTTCTAACCAACATTCCATTCATTAAAAATAAACATGTGATTAATCTTTTCTTTAGCATTTTAAAATTTTATAAAATTTTCTAATATTTTCAAACCAGCTTTCTGGCTTTTTTCTGGATGAAATTGTGTTCCAAAAATATTATCTTTTTGTATAATTGCCGTAAATTCTCCTCCATAATCAAAAGTTCCAGCAACAACATCTTCTTCTGGAGTAAAATGATAACTATGAACAAAATAGAAAACTTCAGATTTATTTAAATCTTTAAATAAAATACAATTCTTTTTAAAGTATACTTCATTCCAACCTACATGAGGAATTCTTAAGTTTTTATCTTTCAAATCAAATTTCTTAACTTTACCTTTAATATAACCCAATCCTTTAGTTAAACCACTTTCATACCCTTCATCTGCTAATAATTGCATCCCTAAACATATTCCAAGAAAAGGTTTTTTCCTTTCTAAAACTTGTTCTCTTAATACCTCTATTAAGTTTAAATCAATAAGATTTTTCATACCATCTGGAAAGGCTCCAACACCTGGCAAAATTATATAATCTGCTAACTTAATATCCTCAATTTTATTTGAAATGATTGCTTTATATCCAATATACTCTATAGCATTAGCTACAGAGGCTAAATTACCCATATTATAATCAATTATAACTATATTTTTTGGCATAACATTTTGTAAACAAATAAGTTTTTATACCTTACGATTCTACCTAAAATTAGAACAAAAATTCAAACAAAAACATATTTACACCTATTTTGTTAAGTACTTTTTATGATTCTTCAATATTTCATAATTTTTCTAAAGTCTTCCTAATACTATTTATTCTCATTTTTAACAATCCCCCTTACTATTTCTGCAATCTTAATAGTGCCATTTCCATCCAATAACTTTTTTCCATTAATACTCATCTTTTCTCTTTCTTTTTTATCATTTATTAAACTTTTAAAAAGATTATATGATTTTTTTTCATTAAAATCTCTCCAATCTCCTACATATTTACATATTCCAATCTCATCCATTTTTTTAAGCCTGTCAACCTGATGGTCTATTGCTGCAATAGAAATAAAAGGCGTACCCACAGCACACAACTCAAATGCAGTCAGACCTCCAGTGGAAATAGCTAGATCCGAATTAAACATTAATTCAGAAAGATTCGAAACATTCTCCTTTAAATCATATTCACATTTACAATTCTTTAGGAATTTTTGAAGTTCTTCTTTATGCTTATAAGCACTACCAATAACTATGATAATGTTAATCCCATTGAATTTCTCAAGAACTTTCATAACTCTCAAAGTAAAATTTCTTAAATCACTACCCCCAAATGTAATAAGTATATTATTTGCTTTATCTAAGATTTTTTTGTTCAAAGAATGATATTTATTTATCCTTTCATTCAGAGGGATATAATCCAAACCAGAGTAATAACTTACATCTTCCCTCAAAAAATTATATTTATAATTCCCACCCAATCCTATCCAATTTATAAGAACATCAGAATAAACATCCATATTTCCATAATAATCAATAACAACAGTCTTGGATATTTTTGATATATCTTTTATATATTCTCCATAATTATCAATGATTAAACAAATAACTATCACATTCGGCTTAAAATCTTCAGCTATTTTTTTTATAAATTTTATTTCATCTTCATAAGAGGCATTCTCAGGTATTTCCTTAAAACTATAGCCAGATTCTTTTATTTTATTTATGCCATCTAAATATTTTAAGACAAATAATATTTCAAAATCTTTTAATTTATTGGCAATATTCATAAGAGAGATTACATCTCCCAAGCCACGCTCATTATTTCCATCTGCTCTAAAAATAACTTTTTTTGTCATAATAGTTGTACAAATAGTAATATTATTAAACTTATGGTTGCACAAAAAATTAATTTCAAGGAAATATATATTAAACTAAATCTCACTAGATATTTTGTCCTTTAATTCTCTGATGCTTAATCTGAATAGAAGCAAAATCATGAATAAAGACAGCAAAAGAATAAGCATAAAAACAAGGTAAACTATATTTTCTTCAAAAATGCTTGATAAAATCAAAGCAAACAATAACTCAGCATCCCCAACCATTAAAAATAAAGCGCTGATATTATCTAAATTTTTACTGCTAAATACTCTAATTTAATAATATAATCAAGATAAAAGGAGTAATAATCTACCAAAATCTATAAAAATATATTGTATAGACAATTACTATGGATTATAAGGATATAGTTATAAAAAGAGAGAGAAGCCTAAAAGAGGCGATGAATATCTTGGATAATACAAGAAAAGGAATAGTTATAGTAGTAGATGAAAATGAAGGATTCTTAGGGGTTATAACTTCTGGTGATATAAGAACAGCAATAATAAATGGGATTAATCCAGATTCATCAGTAGAAAAGATGATGAATAAAGATCCATTTTATGTGGAAGAAAATAATGAAAATGAGATATTAAAAAATATAGAAATTATAAAAAAATTTCCTGAAGGAGGAATTATAAAAATTCCTGTTCTGAATAAAGATAAAAAAGTAGTAGAAATTACTTCATTGATAATTAACATAGATAAAAAGATAAAAAAGGGCTTAGAAGAAGAAAAAAGTGTAAAAAAAGTACTTATTGTAGGTGGGGCTGGTTATCTTGGTTCTGTATTATCTAGAAAACTAATTAACTTAGGATATAAAGTTAGAGTTTTAGATAATTTAACATACAGTGATTTATCAATAAAAGACTTATATAATAATAAAAATTTTGAGTTTTTAAATAGAGATATAAGAAATATAAAAGATGTTGTTGAATCAATAATAGGGGTTGATGCAGTTATTCATCTTGCATCCATTGTTGGAGATCCTGCAGGATCAATTAATCCACAAAAAACTTTAGAATCAAATTATTTTGCAACAAAGATTTTAGCAGAAATTTGTAAATACAACCAAATAAATAGATTTATTTTTGCCTCAAGTTGTAGTGTATATGGTGCTACAGAAAAAGAAGAATTAATTGATGAAAACTCAAAATTAACTCCTTTATCCCTTTATGCTGAAACAAAGATTAAATCTGAAGAAGCTTTATTAAATATGGCGGATTCTAATTTCGCTCCCACAATACTTAGAATGGCAACTTTATATGGCTATTCTCCAAGAATGAGATTTGATTTAGTTATTAATTTACTAACAGCAAAGGCAGTATATGAAAAAGAAATTACGATTTTTGGTGGAGAACAGTGGAGACCATTTTTACATGTTGAAGATGCTGCTGAAGCATATATTAAATGCTTAGAAGCACCAATAAATAAAATAAAAAGCATGATTTTTAATATAGGGGGGAATAAAAATAATTACAAATTGTTAGAAATCGGAGAAAAAATAAAAAAAGTTATTCCAGATGCTGATTTAAAGATAAATAAACAATTACAAGACAATAGAAATTATAAAGTTTCTTTTGATAAAGCAGAAGATATACTAAAATTTAAGCCAATAAAAGAAGTAGAAGAAGGAATAAAAGAAATCCTTGAGATAATAAAAAAAGAAGAAATTATTAATTATAAAGATAAAATTTATAGTAATTATGAATTCCTTAATAATATAAATATTGATTAATAAATTATTCAAATCTAACTTTTAAGAGAAAATAATAGAACAAAGATTAAAACTGATTAATTTTAAATTCCTAAATTATCTTAATAAATAATTATATAAATAATAAAATTATTAAAGTTATGGTTATTAAAAAATCAATTATAAACTTTTATATAAGTTATCATACTCTTCAACAGTCTTAATTATATTAAAATTGCTCACAACTCTTTTCCTTGCTAACTTGCCTGATTTATTGACAAGATTTTTATTATTAACAAATCTAAGAATGGCTTTTTTCATATCAAGATAACTTCTTACTTTCATGCCTTCATTTCCTTTTATTATCTCGTTTATTGGTTCAATATCCCAGACAATTACTGGTTTCTCCATGGACATAGATTCCAGCAAGATCATAGGAATTTCATGTTTTTCATAAGTGTCAATTGCTGGATAAACAACTATCCTTGAGATATTGATCAGATTCCTTACATCCTTAGGATCTTTCACAAAAAGTACTTTTTCTGATAAGCCCAATTTAACAAGATTATTTTCTAGATATTTTCTTTCCAAAATTCTTTTCCTTGTTAATCTATAAGAGAAAATAAAAAGGATATTATTTACATCTTTCATACTCTCTATAACTTTCAGCATTATTCTAGAACCTTTCTTTTTTTCTAAATCTATAGGTATTAAAACGATAAACTTTCCCTCAAATTTCTTTGATAATTTTAGATCTTCCTTAAATGGTTTGAAATAATTTGTATCAATGCCGGTGTCTATTTTTATAACATTCTTTATTTTATGCTTCAAGAGCAAATCCTTCGTAAAATTAGAGATAGTAACAATTTTATCAGAAAAGAACAAATCATTTGAGACATTCCTTAATCTTGTAGGTATAGTCTGAATGGATTTCTTTGATTTAATATTGATTAGCAATTTGTTAATCCTTGAAGAGTACAATTCAGGAGTGTATATAAAATGGTAAATGTCTATATTTTTGATTTTTAGTAAAAAATAGAATAATCTCAATTTTTCAAGGTAAGAAATATTATATTTATACTTGCTTGGGTATACTCTATGTAAAACTATATTTGCTCCAACTCTTTCATTGAAGTTTTTTCTTACGAGAAGATGAATTCTATGATTTTTTATATTTTTTGCAATTCCATAAGCAAGATTTTTTCCGCCTTCATTCCAAGGAGAACCTAAAGGCCTGGTAACAAATAAAACATTCATTTTCTATAATAAGAAATAATTTTCTTAGTAGCATCTACAACGCTTCTAATATCCTCCACATTCATCTTGGGATACAATGGGAGAGAGACTATTCTTTTACTTACAAAAGTAACATTAGGAAAATCTTCTTCCTTATATCCATAAGTATTGCTGTAATAGCCAGATATTAATGAAGGAAAATGAACACCCGTGCCTATATTCTCCTTTTTCATTGCATTTATGAATTCATCCCTGTTAATAATTAACTCATCAGTATCTAAAACTATAGGGAATAAATGGTATGCATGTTTTATATCATCAATTTTTTTTGACAGTATAATTCCCTTGAAATTGCTAAATTCTTTTTCATAAACATTTGCATAGCTCTTTCTTATATCTAAAAAATGATCCAACTTGTCAATTTGATGTATCCCCAATGAAGCCTGAAGATCTGTCATATTATATTTAAAGCCTGGCTCTATCAAATGCCACACACTAGGTTCTCCATCTTTCATATATCTTTTCCATGCATCACTTGATATTCCATGCAAGCTAAGTATTCTTATTTTCTCAGCTAATTCCTCATTATTTGTCAGTACAGCACCGCCCTCTCCCGTGGTGATATTTTTTATGGGATAAAAGCTAAAGCATACAGTATCAGACATGCTTCCTATCTTTTGATTTTTATATTCAGCCCCAATTGCATGGGCGGCATCTTCGATGACTTTTAAATTATATTTTCTTGCTATTCTATGTATTTCATCCATATCACAAGGTTGTCCAGCAAGATGAACAGGAATTATTGCTTTTGTCTTGCTTGTTATTTTTTCCTCTATTTTCTTAGGGTCTATATTAAGAGTATCTTTGTTTATATCAACAAATACCGGTTTCGCACCAACATGAACAATAACATTGGCAGTTGCAGCAAATGTCAAAGGAGTTGTAATAACCTCATCTCCTAATTTTATTCCCAAGGCAAGCAATGACAAATGCAAAGCTCCGGTGCAGGAGTTTAATGCAATAGCATATTTTGCCCCGGCATATTTCTTTAATTTCTCCTCGAATATTTTAGTCTTGGGTCCTGTTGTCAGCCAGCCAGACCTCAATGTGTCTAAAACTTCTTTTTCTTCATCTTCAGTTATTAAAGGCAGGGCAAAAGGCAAGAATGATGATCTTATCGGCTTACCTGTGATAATAGCAGGCTTGTTTAATAATTCCTTGATAGTTTTTATGCTGTAATATTTTATATCTTCCAAATCCCCCATGGAGCCATTCAGGATATTTTTTTCTATTTCTTTTATGCCATCCTCAATCTTAAATTCAGTTGTATATCCCAAAACTTGGTTTATTTTGTCAAAATTAACATTATAATCTCTATTATCCCGGTCTGATGGAGGATGTTCTATTTTAACATCGTTTATTATTGAACCAACTTTTTCAGCTACTTCACAAACCTGAAAATTTAAATCATTGCTTCCAACATTGAATACTTCCCCCTTCACTTTTTCTATCGGAGCTTCCAAGCACTTAATGAAGGCTTTTGATACATCTTTTACATGGACATTTGGCCTCCACTGCTTGCCTCCTCCTAAAACAAAAACTTTTTTATCTTTAATTGCATGTTTTGTCATAAGATTGACAATTAAGTCAAACCTCATTTTAGGGGAATAGCCAAAAACAGTTCCATTTCTTAATATTGTTGGATAAAAATTTTCACCCATCATTTCCAGTAATATATTTTCGAATTCAAGTTTTGTCTTTGCATATAAAGAAACAGGTGCCTTTGGGGAATTTTCATCTAACTGTGTTGTTATGCCTGTTCCATAGACGCTGCATGAAGATGAAAACAAGAATCTCTTTACACCCTTTTCCTTGCACATCACCACAAGTTTTTTTGATGCATCCACATTGATTTTTTTTGTATAATAAGAATCCAAATCACAGGAAGGATCATTGGAAAGCCCTGCCAGGTGTATAACTCCTTCCACGCCATCCAACAAATTTGGAAAATTATCAACATTCTGCATATCTCCTTGAATTAGCTCAAAATTAGGACTATTCTTTAAATCACTTAAAGATTCCTCACCAAAATACAAAGAATCAAATACCCTTACATAATAACCTTTATTCAATAAATCTCTAACTAGAACAGATCCTATATAACCTGCACCTCCCGTCACCAAAATCTTTTTTGACATAATTACCTCAAAAACAATAATAAATATAAACCTTATTGTTATAATAAAGAATCTCAGAAAAATTTATATTAGTATCGTAAAAAATAATAAAAGGTATTAAAAATTTATCTAGTATTGCTTCTCTAAAATATTTCTTGTTCTTTCATAACCTAATTTATCAAAAAGGGCATTGGATGCAGGATTTAAGATAGAAGCTCCAACAAAAGCAGATTTACAACCATTTTCTTTAAAAATCTTTATAAGATTAATTAAACCAATAACTTAAATTCACACCGATTCCTACTATTTTAAAACTATTTTTTTGATATATTCTTAAAGAAGAATAATTTGTTCCCTCTGTGTTTACTTCTACTTTACTTAATCCTTTATTTTTAAACCATAAAAGACTATGTAAAACTAACTTTTCTCCGATGCCTTTTCCCCGAAAATCTTTGGATACTGAGATTAAATCTATTAATCCATACCCATTTTTAAGATTACATGCTATAAAACCTTCAGGAGCATCATTTACTAAATAAACAAAAACTTTGTCTGCCCTACTCATACAGGAATTCCTAATCCAACTACCATATAAATCGTCTACCTTATTTTTATCTAAATTCTTGTCATTATAACGGTAAGCATGTAAAAAAGAATCCCTAGCAATTCCTGCCAAAAGTTCAACATCTTCTTTTCTAAAGTCGGATATAAAATCACTATTATACCCATCTTTATTTAATAAATCAATTTGATTCAAATCTATATCTAATCTCACAGGTATTCCAATTATAATAAAGTTATTTTTTTGTAATAATTCTATTAATTGAAAATTAGTAAATTCTGTTTTATAGATCAAACAATCTATCTTAAAATTTGATTTTATTACATCTAAAAATTTTTTAATTAATTCAGATTTATTCATATCCTCTAGTTTAATACTCTGAATACGATAAATTTTTTTTGATAATATTTCGGAGTCCCAATCCAATCTTTCAATATCAACTATATTCTCTCCGAGTTTTATACTAAAAATATTAGAATTTGGATGGTTAATTACATTGAAACCATTAATTGGTTCTTTTTTTTTAAAATCTATATCATCTTTCATACTTTAATAAAGGTTTAGCAATTTTTATAAACTTTTCTTAGATAAACTAATCATGAAAATACTTTTTTTATCAACATCATTCCCTCGTTTTAAGGATGATTGGGTATTGCCCAGTTTAGATGTAGAAGCAAGGGAATTATCAAGATGTAAAAATAATGAAGTCATCGTTATCTCATCTTCTGGAACAGACACAAAAGATTTTGAATTGAGGGAAAAAGTAAAAATTTATCGTTTTAATTATTTCATTAAAAAATATCAAACTCTCACATATACGGGAGGACTATCCACCAGTTTCAAAGAAGATAGGATATTATCAAAAATAAAATCTTTATTTTTTGTATTATTTTTTACATTAAACACCATTAAATATGGAAGAAAATGTGATGTTATACATGCTCATTGGACACCCTCGGCATTTGCTGCAATTCCATTAAAAATATTTTACAAAAAACCAATTGCAGTTTCTTTACTTGGAGCAGATGTAAGATTATTACCAAAATGGATAAATAAATTTATTCTTAGATGCTGTGATGCAATAATCTCTCCAGTCCCTATATTCAATGAATATTTAAAAGAAATAGGAATAACAAAAAATATCTATGATATAAAACACTGTTACAATTATGATAAATTTGATAAGAAGGATGATACTTCTAATTTTAAAAAAGAATTTAACTTAAAAGATGAAAAAATAATTACATTCATTGGAAGAATGGATAAATTTAAAGATCCTATCTCGTTTATCAAGTCAATACCATATGTTTTAAAAAAAACAAAGAATATAAAGTTCTTTGTAGTTGGTTATGGATTTCTACTAGATGATATCAAAAAGCTAGTTAAAAAACTAAGACTAGAAAAACATGTTATTATTACAGGACCAAGAAAAGATATCAATATAATATTAGAAGCATCTGATATTTTTGTTAATTTGTCTCCTGATGAGAATTATTTCAGTGTAGCAATACAAGAATCAATGGCAAAAAAAACTCCTTGTTTACTAACAAATGCCGGACAAACAGAAAAAACATTCACCCACAAAGAAAATGTTTATTTAGTTAACCCAAAAAGTCCAGAAGAAACAGCAGATGCTATAATCAAACTTTTAACTAATAAAAAACTTTGTAAGAAATTAGGTGAAAATGGAATTAAACTATTAAAAAAACATAGATATACTAAAGATGATATTATTAATGAATTAAATTCTTTATATAAAAAATTAGTAAATTAGGATAATTATTTCTTTTTCAATATTAAGATAAAACTGGGGACAATATTTCTATTTAAAACTCTAATTAAAAAATTTGGAAAAATACTGTATTTCTTTTCCAGATAATATTTCCTTGGATTTATCATTATTTTAAAAGTGAAATCACTAATCACAAAATACTTTTTTAATTTGTTTGTTAATTTATTATAAGTAAGTAATTTTACATCGTAATCCTTATTCCAAAAAATTCTTAAATAAAAGTTAGCTAAATTATTAGGTAAAACTCCCAAAAAAGGCAGATAATAATGTGGTTCTATTGGCCAACATTTATTAGGGGTTGCTAAATAACAAACTCCATCATCCTTCAAAACCCTGTAAATTTCTTTTATATGATCATCCTGATCATTCACATGCTCTATAACTTGATTAGAAATAACCACATCAAAAGTATTATCTTTAAAAGGTAATTTTTCATCTTTTATTAATATAAACTTGTAACCTTCTTTAATCAATCTTTTATCTTCTATATCAACTCCGATTATTTCCTTACAAATTTTTCCTAAATTCCTAGTTATTATCCCCTTACCACAACCGACATCTAAAACTTTAGAACTAGACAAATTTATAAATTCTGATAATACAGAAAATATTTTCATTGATTTTTTATATTTCTTATTGAAAATGTTCATTTTACCTTATATAAATTTTATTCTATGTTTTATTGAAATCACAAGTACTTAATTACTTCTTCATATTAAATGGATTAAGAAAAAATTTTATAAAATGATCTTAAGAATTTTCCAGACATGTTCCTGTGTGACAACAACAGGATTATTGACAACCCTTTGAGGATTAAAGCCATTATCCACAATATTTTGAAGATCATTCTGGCTAACATTTAATTTTCTCAAAGAGCGCTCAAGCCCTATTTCATCCATCAGATTTATTAGTTTACCTTTTGCTTCTGTTCCATTTCTGACATTCAATATTTTCAGCAGTTCATAAAAAGTTTTTCTTGCATATTCCACAGTAAATCCTTCTTTTTTCTGGATATTCCTATTATTGGTATGCTCATTTATCTCAAAGAAATAAGGCAGAGTCAGCATTACAGCATGCCCGTGTGATATATCATGATAAGAAGTAAATGGATAGGAAAGTGAGTGAGCTGCAGTTGTCTTTGCAATTGAAATTGCTTTTCCTGCAAGATGGGAGGATTTTAGCATTGCAGTCCTGTTTTCTAAGTTAGGATTATTAACAGCACTTGTCAGATTATCTAAAGCTAAATGAATAGCTTCCCCGCTATACTCTTTTGATTCCTCCGTGGCATTAACAGACCAGAAAGATTCTATTGCCTGAGCCAATGCATCACATCCAGTAGACGCAGTTTCATATTTTCCAAGAGTTAAGGTTAATTCTGGCGCTAAAATGACATATTCAGGAGACATAGTAGGATGTGCTAGAGAGTATTTTGTTTTGCCAATATAAACCACTGAAAAAGGCGTTATTTCCGCACCAGTTCCTGCTGTAGTGGGAATAAGCAATCTTCTAATATTATCTCCTCTTGGTTTTATGTTTCCATTTATAAAATCTTCAATATTTCCTTCTTCCCTGCTTAATAAAGATGCTGCCTTGGCAATATCAATAACAGTGC
>Ga0209541_10008713_pt1 | contig 16637 bp, 20 predicted proteins | sample RifCSPlowO2_01_FD_184027 | JGI IMG/M metagenome (GOLD analysis project Ga0209541, IMG submission 184027) | Groundwater microbial communities from Rifle, Colorado - Rifle CSP2_plank lowO2_0.1 (SPAdes) (version 2) | ecosystem: Environmental > Aquatic > Deep subsurface > Groundwater | place...
TTATGAAGGCGAGGAATTAAAACAAAAGATTCTCGAAGAGACAAGGAAGATTTCTCCATTTATAAAACATATGCACATAACAGATAACTTCGGATTTGCAGACACGCATCTTCCTCCAGGAATGGGCAATGTTCCAATAAAAGAAGTTCTTGAAGAATTAGAAAGAAGAGAAGGAAAAAGAATGGAGGATGTAAGGCATATTATAGAATCAGGTGGTTTCATTAACGCATTCAAGCAAAATCCTTTCGAATATTCACTGGCATTTTTTCAATCACCATTATACAAAATGGGAGCAGGTCCATACTGGCAGCAGGATGTACAAGGATTCTATCAAACACCGTACATTGAATTTTCACCAATACATTTTGATTTATATGGATCAAACTTCTCAACCCTTCCAAAAGAGCTTGGCGGTCAAACAGGTGGCGGAGAAAAAGGAAGATTTATGGAAGGTGAAAAAGAACAGCCTTATCAATAGATTTATAAATAAAACAGAAGACCTTAATTTAGGTTATATATTTATCCATAACTATGTTATAAGTAAAACAGAAAGGTTTAAATACTAATTCTGTTTTATATATAACATGAAAGCAGAATATCATCTAAACAAAGAAAAAAGATTAATTAACACCATCAAAAAATTAGATTATGAGGATGATTATGAGACTTTAATAGAAAATTATCTGCTTTCAGCAGCACATTTGATAAATGCGGCATTACATAAACTTAGAATCTTAAGCCCAGATAAGGATATAAAACATAATCAATTATATGGATTTCTAATAAAAGAAAAAACCTGGAAAGAAAGCACAGAAATAGCACAATCAATCCAACAATTAGAACAATTAAGACCGAGTCATGTTTATGGCAAAGGAGAAAACGGTAAGACTGCACATATAGCCGAGAAGCTTTTTAACGAAATAAAAGAAATTTGCGATGAGGTATTGAAAAATGAAAGAAACCCTTAGGATAGCAACAGAATTTGTAGATAAAATTAAATCTATAAATGGGGTATTACAGATCGTCTTATTTGGTTCAGTAGCATTAAATGAAGATAAACCAGGATCAGATATAGATATAGCGATTATACATGATAGGAAGGATAAATTTGAATTAATGAAAGAAGTTAATAAATTTAAAAATGAAAAAATACAAACTACATTTTTAAATGTTAATGAACTATACAAAGAATCAGAATTAATTGGGGCACTATCTGGAGAAGGCTTAATCTTATATGGAAGACCAATAAGATTTAATATATCAAAATCAGAACTAAAGCCAAGAACCATTCTTATTTATAATCTAGCCAATCTCAAACAAAGCGAAAAAGTAAAGTTAAATAGGGCATTATCAGGTGCAATATCCAAAAGTCAGAATAAGTCAAAAATATATATAACAAAAGTAAAGGGAATGATTAATGAACCGGGAATTGAAAAATTAACAAAAGGATGTTTACTTATAGATCGAAATAAATCATCTAAATTGATTAATCTATTAAAGAGATTTAATGTTAATTATAAAGAAATTAAGATTTGGACATATTAAAGCCTTATCAATAGATTTATAAATAATCAATTAATTAATATTATAAAAGAGGATGGTAAAATATAAGAAAGTAAAAAGAGAGGAAATCTTTCATAAAGATTATGAGATAGCTTTAGACTTCGCAACACAAACATATAAGCAATTCAGTGAGATAATAAAAACAATAGTTCTTTTCGGTTCAGTTTCAAAGCAGGAAGCTCAAAAAAAATCAGATATAGATATAATAATACTAATAGATGATTGCACAATAGGGTGGGATCAGGAATTAATCTCTTGGTACAGGACAGAGCTTGCAAAATTAATCTCAAAACAAAGATACAAGGATAAGCTTCATGTTAATACAATAACATTATCAACATTCTGGGAGGAATTAAAAGCAGGTGAACCATTAATAATTAATGTATTAAGATACGGCCAGACATTGATAGACTTTGGCGGATTCTTCGAGCCATTAAAAGTATTACTAGCAAAAGGCAGGATAAGATCAACGCCAGAAGCAGTATTCACAACAATGAAGAGAGCGCCAGAACATCTATTCAGGTCAAATGCTTCATTGCTGGGTACAGTAGAAGGATTTTATTGGGCAGTTGTTGACGCATCACATGCAGCTTTGATGGCAATTAATGAAATACCGCCCTCACCAGAGCATATCTCAAATCTGCTAAGAGAGCATTTTGTGCTTAGAAAACAATTAGACAAAAGGTATGTAGAATACTATGATGAAATTTATATCTTGGCAAAAAAAATAGTTCATGGTGAGATCAATCACGTAGATGGAAAAAAAGTAACAGACCTACAGAAAAAAGCAGAAGATTTTGTTAAAACCCTGAGGGATTTAACGCAATATTTAATAAAAGAAAAAAAGATAATTAGAGTGGAACGAAGACCTACTCTTTAATTTCTATATTCCTTGCAATATCTAAGTAATTTTCACGATTACCAAATGCCTTCTTCAATTCATCTTGGTTTAATTCATAACCATAACTTGTCTTTTTTACAAATCTCTTTCCAAGATCCCTAGCATAGGCAGATGTCTGCATATTTAATTCATTATTGCCATTCCACTTTACTCTGAAATTCTGTGCATTGCTTGATAATCCAGCTTCTTTTATTAAACGATCTCTAACATAAGCTTCTTTTTCATCATCGCTCTTTAGCTTAAATATAGCTTTTAATTCGTTGTATAAATTTTGTGCTTCTTTATCGCCATATTCTTTATTTATACCTAAACTAGCTAAAGCCATTCCAACATTTTGATAGATAGATAATTCAGTTATTTTATCTAAACCAGCTTTTTGTTCTTCACTTATGCCTTGTGTTGATTGTTTTTTATTCATTTCTTCAACTGTCTTTGCAATTAAATTTTCATTTATTAATTTAGCATAGCTATCTATTAAGAAATCTTTTTGTCTTTCTACAGATTCATTAACATCTTTAATTCTCTCTTTATTTTCAAGATAAGTTCTTGTTTCTTTATTAATTGCAGCTGGTGTTTCGTTCATTAAAAGATCAACATTTTTATTTAAAACACCACCCAAAATTTCTAACATCTGATAATCTTGATATTTCTCTTTATTCTCATTCTTTCTAAATGTGTTTACAGCACTATAACTTTTTAATAGTTCAAGGTCATTTACCCTTTGTTCTAAATTTTCTTGTGTCATTTTCATTCCTTAATTGTTACTATTTAGTAGTATATACTTATATATAAAGCTTTCGTTTTAATTTATATCATATATAGGGCTATAGTATCATTACTTAACAAATTCTACATTTAGCATGTCCTTGAATTCCTTATCCCCTGTGAGAAAGATCAGGTTATTTTCTTTAGCCATTACATATCCAACACAATCTATAAATGAAAAATTTTTATGTTTATTTTTATATTTAAAGATCATAGCCTTTACAATTAAATCGCTATTTATAATTAAAAGGTTTTTTTCAAGTATCCTTCTCCATTCATTTGCTGTATTTTCGTTATAATCCTTTAATAAAGCATAATATAATTCTCCAAGATTCAATATAGAAGTATTAATAGTTTCATCATTATATCTAATATAAGATTTATTCTCTTTTATTATTTCAATTATGGCATAGGTATCAAAAAAATACATTTTAACGCTTAAAGAACCTGCTGTTTAATTCATTATCAACCTCTTTCATAATGTCATCAGTTGGTCTCTTCCAATTCTTTAACAAACCAAATATATCCCTTACTTTTGTAACTTTAGTCGAGGAAATAAAAACCCTGACATTTTGGTTTGCTTTTAGGTGTTCTTCTTTAATCTTTTCTTTAGGTATAACTATACCAATTGAATTACCCCATCTCCTTGTTCTAGTTTCGATCTCTATCATAAAATTAATTAGACATGTATAATTTATAAAGCTTTCGTTTTAAGTATCTTGAGCCTAAAAATAGATTTTATAGCCTCTTCCTAGCAGCATCCAATAACATCTTCTTCTCAATATTAGAGACAGTGTTCTTTATCAAACCAACAGCATCGATGTTTGCAGATATGCTGTCAATTCCAAATCTAACAAGCTCCTCAGCCATCTTAGGATTAGACCCAGCCTGCCCGCATATGGAGGTTATAACATTATATTTTTTACAGACTTTTATAACATGCTCAATGCTTCTTAAAACAGCAGGATGTAGTTCATTATACAATTTTTGTAATCTCTCATTATTCCTGTCAATACCCAAAGTAGTTTGAGTCAGGTCATTAGTCCCGAAACTTACAAATGATATTCCTTCATTGCAAAGATCTTCAATTATCCAGACACATGCAGGAGTCTCGCACATAACACCAAATTCTATATCTTTCAAAGGCTCTAAACCAACCTCCTCCATTATCTTCTTAGATCTTTTAATCTCATCAACAGAAATAACAAAAGGAATCATTACACCAAGGTTCTTAAATCCCTCATCATGCAATCTTTTAATAGCTCTGAATTCAGCTTTCAATATCTCAGCATCATCCAAGCTTCTCCTTATGCCATGCCAGCCAAGCATAGGATTGCTTTCATTTGGTTCTTCACTTCCTCCTTCCAAGTTTCTATATTCATCAGTTCTTATATCAGAAGTTCTCACCCATATTGGTTTTCCTTTAAAATGCCAAGCAGTTTCTTTGATTCCTTTATATAACATTTCAGTATATTCATCATCCTTTCCATCTCTAATATATTTTGTAGGATGTATTCCGTTCTCTGCAATAATAAATTCTATTCTAAACAATCCAATGCCATCGGCACCTGTTTTTGCAGCCCTGCTGGATTGGCTCGGAATATCGCAATTGACCTTGATTTTTGTTATTGTTTCAGCAGTACTTACTTCCTCAACCTTTTTTTGTTCTATCTCTACCTTTCCTTCGTACACCATTCCATTTGTTCCGTCAACAGTAATTAAATCACCATCTTTTAATACCTGAGTTGCTTTCTCAGTACCGACAATGCAGGCTATTCCTAATTCTCTGCTTACAATGCTTGCATGGGATGTATTTCCGCCTTCATCAGTAACAATAGCAATAGCTTTCTCCATTGCAGGAACCATATCTGGATCTGTCATTCTGGCAACTAAGATATCACCTCTCTCAACCTTTCTTAATTCAGTTACATCATGAACAATCTTTACTCTTCCCGTAGCAATTCCAGGAGAAGCAGCTAATCCGCTTAATAATCTCTTTCCTTTTTCTTCAAGTTTTTCTTCTTTTCTTTCACCAACCCTTTTTTGTGTAGTTACAGGTCTTGCCTGTACAATAAATAACTTATTATTTTCAACAGCATATTCAATATCCATTGGTTTTCCATAATGATCATCTATATTCTTGCCATACTCAGCTAATTTTATTATCTGGTCATCTGTTATTTTTTGTACAGATCCTTTTTCACCAGAAAGATTTTTCTTAATTGTTCTTCCAACAGTCTCATCTCTGGTATACATAAATTTTTGTTTGTTTATTTTCTTTGATCTTATTTTTAATTCGTTCTTATCAACAATATAACTATCCGGTGTTATCTCTCCGCCAACAATTGATTCACCCAATCCAAAACCTGTTTCTATAACAATCTCATTCTCGTCATTTGTAGCAGGATTAATCGTAAACATTACGCCAGAGGAATCAGAATTAATCATTTTTTGAATAACAACAGCAATCAAGACCTTTTCATGAGGAAAATTATTCTTTTGTCTATAGTAAATTGCTCTTGCAGTAAATAAAGAAGCCCAGCATTGCTGAACAGCATTAACTAATTTTTCATTTCCTTTAACATTTAAGAAAGTAGCCTGCTGCCCCGCAAAAGAGGCTTCCGGAAGGTCCTCAGCTGTTGCAGAACTCCTTACAGCAACAAAAGGCAGATCTCTTCCAGCCTTGATGATTTTTAAAGCATCCTTGGAAATGCTCTTATAAACATCAATGTCAACATTCATAGTATCATAAGCCTTAATTATATCGTCTTTAATCTCTTCAGGCATTCTTGCATCTAATACTATTTCTTGGATCTTTTCAGAAGCCTCATGTATCTTTTCAGTATCTTCAATATCTAGGTTTTTTAATAAACTAAAAATTTCTCCCTTAATTCCTGTCTTTTCTAAGAATTTCTTATAAGCACCAGCACTAATAACAAAACCAGGGGGTATTGGCAGCTTTATATTGTACATCTCCCCAAGATTAGCCCCTTTGCCGCCAACCTGAGGAATGCTTTCCTTATTAATCTCGCTGAACCAAAGAATGTTTTTCATACCACCTCAGATTTATATCATTTAAAATCTTTATAAAGATTTCTTTTTCTGCAGTTACTCAGAAAAAACGACAAAACGAAATGTTTATATATTTTTTCATATATTAAAAATAATTATGAAAAGAATATTAATTGCTTTATTGATTTTATTGACTTCATTAAGTGTATTTGCTGCAGAAGCAAATTCAGATGGAGTACTTTCTTTAGTTCCTGTATGTGACACAGAAGGAAGATTAACCTTAACTATATCAGCATTTAACATACCATCAGAATATTGGGTTTACACAGGAGATATTGATTTATGGCTGATAAATGATAAGGGTTCTGCTGTTAATTTAAATGATAAAGGAACCTGGTCAAGAGAAAGAATAAAGGATTCCCCAGACCTTACACAGAGAACAGCAGTGTTTACTACAACAGGAATAGATACTATACATAATCCGGGTGATTATAAGATAAAAGTAAATTATCTTGCAGGTGCAAGCAAAGATATAGATAAGAGAAGCAGGGAAGAAGTAGCATATGAACAGGAAAAGCCATTCTACTGTGGTGGTTATGTATTTAGCTGTTCAGCACTTTCAATGAGTGTTGATAAATGTACTTCAGATGGTAAAACACTTAGAATAGAACATACAATAAAAGGATTATCACAATCACCACAAGCAGTTATTGACCCTTATAGCATTAATTATTACTTGCAAACTGAAAAGCCATATCTGGATGCATATGGAAAAACAAGTATATATGGCGATATGCCTAAAGATAGTAAGATAACTTCATTAGGAAATGATAAGTATTTATTAGAAGCTCCATTAGTTGACAATAAAGCACAAGCAGTTACAATAGCATATGATCTTTATGTTAATAAATATACAATTGGTTGTGTAAATCAAGAAGGATTGGTTTTGGCAGCAGGTGCAGAATGTACAGCACAAGAAACACAAGAATTAAAAGAAGAAATTAAGACAGAAGAAACACAAGAAGGTACAGGCATAACAGGTGCAGCAGTAGCAACACCATCAACAAAATATTCAACAAAAACAAAACTATTGATAGCAGGTATTGTGGTATTGGTTGTTATAATAGCTGGTTACTTCTTAACCAAAAAAGATGATAATACAACTCCAACAGAAGAAAAGAAGTAAACTATAATTCTTTTAATTTTCCAAAATAATATGACTTATCATCAACAACAACAAATACTTCAAAATCTTTATTTTTGATAAAAGGGCCTAATCCTCTCTTCCTTATATCACTTCCAATGCTTAACGAATTAAAAGAGGGCATAACAATAAGATTTCTTCCTTTAAATTTACCCTTTAAGAAACATTTGTACAATTCACTTCTTACACCCTTTCTTAACATTACAGCAGGGTGTTCATGCCCGATTATAATTGTTTTTATCTTATTCAAATCAACCATATGATCACCATGCAGAATTAAAGTATCTTTTAATTTATATAAGTCTTTTACTTTTAAATTTCTTTTTTTAGCTATAATATTTAATATTGTGTCATGATTCCCTTTAATTAATATAATCTTTTTTGTATGTTCGCTTAATATATCAAATAAGCTTAATATATCTCTCCATTCTTGATCTGAAATAGTTCCAAACTCATGCTTCAAATCTCCAGTTATGATAATTATTTCAGGTTTTGTTTCTTTTAAGATAAGTTCTAATCTATTCTTTATATCCTTAAATTGAAATCTTGGAATTAAAAACCCTTTTTTTCTTAAATATTCTTCATAACCAAGATGTAAATCAGAAATAACTAATACTTTCTTATTAATTAACAACGCCAAATCAACAAGCTCAATATCTTTAAAGATTTCCATAAGAACCGCAAGATATAAAAATATAAAAATGTTGTTAATATTGTCCTGGGTAATCCGGCAAGCTCACTGAAATACCATTAAATGGTTTATTATGATGTGGGTGATTCGCCCGGGATAATTTAATAGAATTAAATATTCTCGTCTCTTAATGATACTTCATCCCCGATGGTATCCAATATATCCTGCACCGAAGGATCCTTTGCTAAGCTATTAAGAGAACCGCATGAAGGGCATCTCTTTTCTTGCATGCTATAATTCCTGGTCTTTGGAACAAACTTATAGTTGCAACGTATACAGTAAACTCTCATTTTACCTCTATATAATCTATGTTTACTTATTTATAAATCTATTTATTCAATCCAATCTTTGCCAACACCATATTATGCATATTCTGCAAGAACTCCTGCCTATCTTCCGATTTTAAGATATCTGAATAACCTCTTAATGCCAGATTAAATGCGAAAGGTGAAGGTATCCTAGTCACATGCTCTTTAATATTAATCTCATCGTTCTCTATCCTCTTTAAAATCTTTAAGCTATTCTCTATATCCATTAAATCCTCAATTACCTCCCTTCTCGCTTCCTTTAATATCGAAAAATCTTCATCTATTCTTTTAACAGCAGACATCAGTATCATGCTGGAAACCTGCTGTTTTCCAACGTTCTTCTTTTTTCCTTTATAATTTCTTATAATCATTAAAGCTCTTGAAGCGCAATGCCTGAATCTTCTTTTCAAAACCTCTGAATTTTCAATTGCCTTCTCCAATGTTTTTCTGAAGTTCTCGCTTTTTAACAGTTCAAGAGCCTTCAATACATTAATTTTTTTATCAGAGCTTAAGTAGAATCCATTATCCGAGATTCCAACCTCAACATCAGCATTTTGCGTTCTTGTTATTGCATATGCAATTGATCTTGACAAGCAATCATTAACCCTTCTCCCATACAATGTATGAAATACGCTGTATTTCTTGTCCTCCCCAATATAATGCTCAACTATGATCTTATTCTCATGCGGTATCTCAAGAAAATCATACTGCTCCTTGAAATAATTATAAATTGCCTCAGCAGCATTCTCATCAACATATAAATATGAATTAATAAATTCAATTATCTCTTCTTTAGAATATTTATTTCTTAATTTTTGATCCATTAGTTTTCTGAATCTTTGTATCTCATTAGCTAAATCAAATGATAATGGCAGCATCTCTGATATCCATGATGGAACTGTAGGATTCTTTCCTACAGCAGCTACAACCTGCGCAACCATTCCTCTTGAAAATCTGAACTCATAAGTATTTCCCCCTAAAACAAAGATATCGCCAGGCTTTAACAATTCTAAAAATCCTTCATCCAAATGACCAATAACCTCCTCATTTATTTTTACAGTAATAAAACTTTCATCAGGTATGGTGCCAATATTTGTCATGTAAATTACCCTGCTTCTTCCTTTTTTTCCAATACTGCCTTCATTTCTCCATATCTTTGAATATACATAACGGTCTTCTAAGGATACAAACTCACCAGCTAAATAGCTTAATATATCATTAAAATCCTTTCTTGTTAAATCCCTGTAACAATAAGATTTCTTTACCAATTTAAACAATTCATCTTCATTCCATACTCGTTGTAAGGATATTCCAATGATCTGCTGAGCTAAAACATCTAAACAATTAGTAGGAATATGAACCTTGTCTATCTTATTGTCTAAGGCATTTTTCAGCATCACAGAGCATTCAATTAAATCATCCCTGTCTAATACAATTATCCTTCCATTTATCTTATCATGTAATTTATGTCCTGATCTACCCTGTCTTTGCAGTAGTCTAGCTACAGATTTAGGAGATCCCAAACAAATAACTAAATCAATATAACCAATATCTAAACCTAACTCTAATGATGTGGAGCAAACAACACATTTTAACCCTCCATTTCTTAATCTATTCTCCAATTCATGCCTGTGCTGTTTGGATAAAGAACCATGATGAGCACCGATATTCTCAGTATAATTCTCAGGGAATCTTTCCTTTAAATGATGCACTACACGTTCGGTAGCAGACCTTGTATTTGTGAATATCAATGTAGTCTTATGCTTTTGAATCAATGAGTCAATCAATTCATATAACTTATTATTTAAGTCATGATGACTAACATTTATCAAATCAGGAACAGGGCTTAAAACCTTTAAATCCAATTTCTTTAAAAATTTAACATCAACAACCTTGCAGGTTCTTTCTGGACCAACCAAGAATCCAGCTATATTTTCTAAAGGAGAAACTGTAGCAGATAAACCAATCCTGCACATTCCATTGCTTAAATATTGTAATCTCTCTAAACTCAAATTTAAATGAACTCCTCTTTTATTTTCAGCTAAAGAATGAATCTCATCTATAATGCACCATTCTACATCTTTTAAGTGATCTACAAATTTATAGGATGATAAGCATAAAGCTAAACTTTCAGGTGTTGTGATTAATATATGCGGTGGCTTTTTTAGCATATCTGATTTTTCTTTTTGTGTTGTATCCCCTGTCCTTACCGCTACTCTAATGTTTAATTTTTTACTAAGTAATTGCTCCATCTCCTCTAAGGGAGTTTTTAAGTTCACCTCGATATCCCTTGACAACGCCTTTAATGGAGAGATATAGACAGCATAAATCTTATCTTTTAATATGTTCTTTTCACTTGAATCTATCAGCTCATTTAATATTGCTAAGAATCCAGTTAACGTCTTGCCAGAACCCGTGGCAGCAGAAACTAAGATATTGTTCCTTGAATGAATGTCAAGAATAGCAAATCTTTGAGGCAAGCTAAATTCCTTGAACTTTTCCTTAAACCATTTTCTGACTATAGGATGTAATAACTCAAATATTGCTTCTTCCTTGTCTGGATTTTCTTTAAATGTTATCATTTTGGTGCAATATTAAGATTTTAGAATTTTTAAAGTTTGTGAATCAATGTAGCATTATAGTATACTAATATTTAAAAACTTTAATCTTATCCAGTAACAGGATACCTTATCCCGGAAAAAGATTTAGTGCTTGAAGATTTTACAGGTGGGATTGTAAGAGACAGGCCTTTTACCATAGGTGATCAAAAATATAAATTTAAGAGATGAATTAAGTGGCACAATCATTTAATGATATAACAATTAAATTTAAGCTAAATCAAAAATCTAATCAATCGAAAGCAATTTCTTAATCTCTTTTAAATTTAAGGCATTAACAATATCCTTCTTTTCACACCATCCCCGTCTAGCTTGAGAAACACCGTATTCCATAAACTTCAAATGTTCCTTGCTGTGTGAGTCTGTGCCAATTACTAACCTAACTCCCTTTTCAACAGCTTTCTTAATATTATAATCATTTAAATCCAATCTATTAATCATTGAATTTATCTCTAAGAATTTTTTCTTTTCCTTAGCAACATCAAAAAGACTATTTAAATCAACCTGATAAGGTTCACGTTGATTAATCAACCTTCCGGTAGGATGATATAGTATTTTAACATATTTATTCTCCAAAGCCCTGATAATTCTTTCAGTCATTTTGCCTTCACTCATCTTAAAACCAGAATGTACAGCAGCACCAACAATATCCAATCTCTTCAATATATCATCACTGAAATCTAAACTACCATCATTTAGTATATCAACCTCACAACCTTTAAATATCCTGAACTTCTTAAACTTCTTGTTTAATCTGTCAATCTCTCTTATTTGTTTTAATAGCTCTTCTTCCTTCATCCCATTGGCGATAGCACGAGTTTTAGAATGATCTGAAATGCAAATATATTCATAACCTATGTTAATGGCTTCTCTGCTCATCTCTTCAATTGTATTATCACCATCGCTGTACCTTGTATGCACATGAAAATCCCCTTTTATATCACTTAATTTAATTAAATTAGGTAACATTCCTTTCTTAGCTAATTCAAGTTCATTCGTATTATTTCTTAATTCAGGTTCTAAATAATCCAAACCTAATCTTTTATAGATATCTTCTTCTGTTTTTCCGCAGATATATTTATCTTTTTTAAACAATCCATATTCATTTAATTTATAACCTTTTTTTATAGCTAATTCTCTTAATCTGATATTATGTCCCTTATTGCCTGTAAAGTACTGCAAGGCAGCGCCATAATTCTTCTCATCTAAAACCCTTACATCACACTGCATGCTGTTTTTTAAAATAACCGTGCTTTTTGTTTCACCTCTGGCTAAAATTCTATCAACATCCTTTAAATTAGTAAATCTATCCATAACCTTTTTCGGATCAGAAGAAATAACAAGGAGATCAATATCACCAATAGTTTCCTCCATTCTCCTTAAAGAGCCAGCCACATTAATCCTCTTTATTTTTTTTAATGTTTTTAATTCAGCGATAATATTTCTAGCCATTGGCAAAGCAATCCCTAATAAAGTTCTCCCCTTTCCTCTCTTGATTAATTCTATCCCCTTTAAAATATTCTCCTCGCTCTTTTCTTTAAAAGTTTCTAATCTTGAAATTTTATGCTGTTTGGCAGCCTTTTCTAATTCCTTGATAGATTTGATATGCAATCTTTCATAAAGTTTCTTGGCTCTTTTTGCTCCTAATCCAGGAACTTCCATTAATTCCGTCAAATGTTTTGGAATTGTCTTTTTTAATTCTTCATATTCCTTAATCTTATTAGTTTTAATAAACTCCTCAATTTTTTCAGCAATCCTTTCACCTACGCCAGGTATTTCTCTCAATCCTTTAATGCCATCTTTTTTATAAATATCCTCAACATCGCTTCCTAATACCTCAATAGCTCTTGCAGCTTTTCTATAAGCTAAAGGCTTCCATTCTACATTCTTTATTTCAAGAATATCTGCAATATCATAAAATATCCTTGCTAATTCCTGATTTTTCATAAGTTCTTAAAGTAATCTTTATTTATAAATATATTAACATCACTGTAAAATAGAAACTTTTATATCTTTTTATATATAGACAATATTATGAGAATCCTTGAACTTGAAAAGGTTAAACTGGAAGAGCTTTGTTCGCATTTCAACAGCCTTGTTAAAGATGGAAATGAAATAGAGACAAGAATAAGAGAGATGCATAAAAAATATGGTTTATTGATGTTTGATCATTTGCATTTCATGTATCATTCTGCTAAATCACTTAAAGATAATAATAAAAATATAGAAATTAAAGGATATATACTCTTTAAATTGGATGTTCTTGATGATTATTTTAAATCTGAACATGAATTATGGTTGGGTGGGCACAACCTGCCAACACTTCTGCATATTCTAACTTTGTTAAATGAGGATATTCAAAAGAAAGATAATTATACAGCAAGGCATGCAGAAAGAGTATCAGAGATCTCAATTAAAATTGGAAAGAAACTTGATCTCGATAATGAAGACATGTTTAAATTAGAAATCTCAGCAATATTGCATGATATTGGAAAAATAGACATAGCAGATGTAATCTTAAATAAGACTGAAAAATACACGCCAGAGGAATCACAGGTAATGATGCATCATCCTATTTATAGTGCAGAGCGTGTCAGGGCTTTGCCATTAAAAGAAAGAATACTGAATGAAGTTATTGATACTGTAAGAGCTCATCATGAGTGGTTAGATGGCAGTGGTTATCCTTCTGGTTTAACAGACGGTAATATTCCTCCTTTAGCAAAAATCATTGCCGTAGGTGATAGCTTTGATGCAATGACATCTGATAGGTTATATAAACCACACCTGACAATAGAAGAAGCTAAAAAAGAGCTAACAAGATGTTCAGGAGTTTCAAGTTATCAGTTCGACAGAAAGATAGTCGAATCATTTTTATCATGAAAAAAGATCTGATAGAATACTGGACTAGGAATAAAATAATAACTGATAAGAATTTAATAAAAGATTTTACAAAAATACAAAGAGAAAAATTTGTATTAAAGGAATACAGGGATGATGCATACTCTGATATTGCTCTTCCGATATTAAAAGGGCAAACAATCTCGCAGCCAACAACAGTAATGATAATGCTTCAAGCTCTGGAATTAAAAAAAACAGACAAGGTTTTGGAAGTCGGTTCAGGTTCAGGTTATAATGCGGCATTGTTAAGTAAATTAGTAAAAAAAGTCTATACAACAGAAATAATTCCTGAATTAGTGGAATTTGCAAAGAAGAATCTCAAAAATATAAAGAATGTTATGGTAATTCATTGTGATGGCAGCAAAGGATTGGAAAAATATGCACCATTTGATAAAATAATAATAACAGCCGCATCAGAAAAGGTTCCAGATGTATTATTTAAACAACTAAAAGATAATGGAATCCTGATAGCGCCAGTAGGGCCCCCTTATCTACAGAATCTAATGAAATATAAAAAGAAAAAAGGAAAAATAGAATCTATAAACCTTGGTAATTTTATGTTTGTTCCGTTAAAAGAAACCTAATAATCATCTATAATGCCAGAATCAACGGCCAATATCTTTCTTAATCCTTTTACATGATCAAAATCCATCTTTAAACTCCCTACCCTTTCATATTCAGGAATAATATTCTCTTTGGTGCAAAAGACATGAGAGCCAACATTATAGCTGCTTCTCTTGCATATCTTTATTATCATCTTCATGACATAATCAATATTCAATCCAATCTCAGCAGCAAGAGGTCTGATATCAATCTTGCCTAAGCCGCAATTTATAACACGCGCTTCCAATTCAAGAAGCTTTCTTATCTCATAATTCATTTTCTTTAATATCAACAGAACACCTGCAGGGAAGTTTAGGCACAGCAGACCATAAAGATTCTCTAGCAATCTCCAATCCTTCCTTATCAACAGAAGCTGTAAATAATATCTTTCCTTTCTTAACCTGGGCAGCAGCACCAACAACCTTTCCAAATGCATGCGACATTCCAGTCTGTAATCTATCAGCATGAGCTCCACCTAACATCTTGTTCTCTCTTAAAGCATGATGAGGATAAAGATTAATCTTTAAATGATAGTTATTTCCAAGGATTATTTCAAGCTTCCTATTGATCATCTGTCTTGCAGCTTCTATGGAATTGTGTCTTATCTGTAATGTATCCTTGGATATTAAAACAACCTTATACTTGAATCTCTTGCTAAGATTACCCATATCATATCTTGATATTTTTAAGATAGGTGAAGTAGTAAGATAATTCTTGCTTTTATACTTTGACTTTCTTGTATAAGCTCTTTTTATTCTTCTATAACATACGCCTTTTCTTAAGCCTGCCATCTTTAACTAAACCTCGGACATATCTCTTTCTTGCATGGATCATAATCCTCAGTTCTTTCTTTATATAAATCACATGCATAGTCAACACATTCTCTATGAGGTGGTTGGTCATTTTCTTTCTTTTCAAAAAATTCTTTCTCAACTATCTTTTCTACATCTGGTATCATTCTATCATGACCTTCTTGCTGATTGATTGTCCAGGCATTCCTTTTTCAAATATAACCCTTAAGCATCCATTATTTCCATGAGCGCTTTTTACAACACCCCTAATCTCGCTATTTTTAGTCTTATATACAACCTGTTTATCTATTAATTTCTTTGCAGATTCCCTATTATCTACACTATTAATCTTTATGATTAAGTGATTCTTATAATGGGTTTTCCTTCCCTGCCTGAAATTCATGATTTGACCTTCCATATGATATAGCAGAAAATCAATTATTTAAATACATTTTGGTTTTTAAAGAATTTATCTAAAACACTAATAACATCACCAAGGGATTTAACCTCATTAACCTCGCCAGCAACAACGCCAAAATTATCCTCATTTATATAATGAATAACTTCAACTATATCAGTGCTTCCATTATTCTTGTCATAAAATGCAGAGTAAATATAACATTCCTTAAACTCCTCGCATTCCGGATAATATATTGGAAATGGCTTTTGTAATCTAACCCTTAATCCATGACTCAATTCATTGAAATATTTTTCAAGTCTTTCAGCGATTTCCATTTTTATTCCGAATCAATTTTTAGTACATATTCTTCTGCTTTCTTTAAAGCAGAAAATAAATTAGGTAGTTTAACCTCATTAAATCTTTTATTCCTGTCAATTATACTTAGGAATTTAGTTTCAGAATCAAAATAAATAGGAAACATATCTGTAAAACCTTTTTTATTCTCGTTTTTATAATTCATTGGATAACGGATATAAATTCCATATAGATATTGTGACTTTGACTTAGATGGAAAATCCTCTGGTGTTTTTATTTCAATATTTTTAACCTTTAATTTAATGTCCAATACAAATCTCAGGATCATATCTGTTAAATCTTCAGTGGTGTGTTTTATTACTAATGGTTTTTCGTATAGCATCTTAATAATTTAAAAGAATTTCAATGTCACTGCCAAATAATTTCCTCAGGCTTTCAAATATCTTCTCCTTAATAAACACCTTTTGCGGGGATTTTAATTTGCTTATCTTTTCTTCATATTCATCAAAGCTTGTTTTTTCAACATGACCTAAGCTTCCATTTGATTTTATAGCGGCTTTTTGTATTT
>Ga0209541_10008715_pt1 | contig 16632 bp, 10 predicted proteins | sample RifCSPlowO2_01_FD_184027 | JGI IMG/M metagenome (GOLD analysis project Ga0209541, IMG submission 184027) | Groundwater microbial communities from Rifle, Colorado - Rifle CSP2_plank lowO2_0.1 (SPAdes) (version 2) | ecosystem: Environmental > Aquatic > Deep subsurface > Groundwater | place...
ACGGACTTTATTCAGCGGCAAAGATACTGAGTCTTGTTTCAAAGACAAAGGATAAATTCTCAAAAATTATAAAGGAAATTCCAATTACTTCTATGACGCCCGAGATAAAGCTTCCGTGTAGTGACGAGAACAAGGTAGAAATAGTCGAAAAAATAAAAACTAAATTTTCCAAAGCATATAAAATTATTTCGATTGACGGAGCTAGAGTTTCTTTTTCGGATACAAGCTGGGCATTAATAAGACCGTCTAACACATCTCCATATCTTTCTTTCAGAGCCGAAGCCGATTCAAACGAAGAAGTAATCCGAATTAAAAATACTATGCAGGATGAATTTGACAAATATCCAGAAATTGGCGATAAGTTAGACAGGAAGAATGTTACTTCCCATAGGGGAAAGTTGGGCTGGATATGATCATTCCCGTTCCCGGAACGGTTTAGCCTCAATCCATTAATGAATGTTTGATTTTTGCAAGTGACTTCTGATAATCGGCTTGATTAAATACAAATTCTTTATACTTACCATAAATTTTAAAGTGATCTAATACCAGTCTTTTTTGGCAAATTTCTTTTTTAGCTTTTCCAATGTATTCGGGAAAGGAAGAAAAAGGATATTGTCCTAAGTCTTCCAAGTTTTTAACTAAATATGATGAGTAAGGATTTAAGTGAATATATCTAACTACATGTAAAAGCTGAGCATCTTTTTCTATCCTCACAGCCTTAAATCTACTTTCGAAGAGTGGCCCACCCCGATCGTTTTTGATATTAAAGTAATGAGCAAAACTATCACTTACCAAGCGTAGATAATTTTTAACTCCATCATCTACAAGTTGCTTAACAACAATATGAAAATGGTTTGGCATTAAACAGTAACTTATAATTTCAACAAACCATTCCCTTTTTTGATATAGCAATTCACTTATTTCATGCTTTTCATTCTTTGATAGCTTATTAAATTTTGAAAGTTTTAATGGCGGCTTAATATTTTGATAAAAACTCATAGCGAATAAGAATCTGCTACACTCTCTTTTTCTTTCAAAAATAGGAATAGAAGCAATACTACGATTGAAAACATGGTAGACCTCTTTTGTTACAAGTGGTGTTTTTCTTCTTGGCATTGTATATAAATTAAAGTATATTTCCCGGAACGTCAATATAGAACCGTTCCCGGAACGGGATTTGAATAAAATCGTTGGATTAGAGTAAAGTAGAATTAATATGGCAATAAATCCGCAGGAAAATAAATATAAGTTAATTGCTGATACTATAAGAGCATATCCTCTTCAGCTTAAACAAGCGTGGGAGGAAATCGAAACCCAAATACTACCAGAAAGCTTTAAAAGCGTTAATAATGTTGTTGTAAGCGGAATGGGAGGATCGGCATTGGGGGCCAGAATAATCGATTCATATATTGTTGACAAAATAAGGTTGCCAATTGAGATATTTACCGAATATCATCTACCAAATTATGTAAGCAGTAACTCTCTGGTTATAGCTTACTCTTACTCGGGCAATACCGAAGAAACTATAAATGCAGCATACGAAGCGTTAAAAAGAAACGCCAAAATATTTTGTATTACTACGGGTGGAAGACTTGGAAAACTTGCTCAACAAGAAAAAATACCAGCCTATATTTTTAATCCGATAAATAACCCTTCGGGTGAGCCACGAATGTCTCTCGGTTACTCGATTGGATCCTACTTCAGTTTATTTCACAAACTGGGGTTTATTTCAATTGAAAGAGAGACAATAGATGATGCAGTAAATTCAATGTTTGAATTTTTAACCGAATTCCATGAAAACGTTCCTAATGATAGTAATTTATCCTTTAAATATGCGACATTTTTACATAACTACGTTCCTATTATTATTGCCTCTGAGCATTTATATGGAATAAGTTATGCAATTAAAAATCAGGTAAATGAGAATTCTAAAACTTTTTCCTGTCTATTTGATATTCCTGAGTTAAACCATCATTTACTTGAAGGTCTAAAAAATCCGAGTAAAATAAAAAGGGTTCTTAAATTTTTATTATTCTCTTCCAATCTTTATTCTGAAAAGAACCAAAAAAGATATAAAGTAACTAGCGAAGTAATCGAAAAGAATGGTTTTGAATTCTTGGCATATTCTCCCCGCAGCAGCACAAAGCTTAAACAAATTTTTGAGTTATTAATTTTCGGATCGTTTATGTCCTTATATTTAGCCCGCCTTTACGGAGAAGATCCGCTCAAGATCCCCTGGGTTGACTATTTTAAAGAAAAGTTGTCAAAACAGTAATACTACCTATTGATAATTTAAAGTTTATTATTTAGCATTTAATATTGATGAGTTCTCTTTCAAATACAGTTAAATTTAATGAAATAGATAAGGGCGATCTTGCTTCAGTTGGAGGAAAAGGGGCTAATTTAGGTGAAATGACTAAAGCCGGTTTTCCTGTACCTAATGGTTTTGCAGTAACAGTGCACGCTTACGAAACTTTTATTCAAAAAAACGAGATTTTCAAAAAGATTAATGATATTTTAGATAGTATCGACGTTAATAAATCAGACGAGCTGGATAATGCATCAGAAAGAATAGAAAGGTTGATAACTACCTCCGCAATTCCCGATGAAGTTGCAAAAGATGTAATCCGGGCATATAAAAAATTATCGGGTACGTTTAAAAAGGCTTTAGTTGCAGTTCGCTCGTCTGCAACGGCCGAAGATTTACCGGGTGCCTCCTTTGCCGGACAGCAAGCCACTTTCTTAAATATTCGCGGTGAGGCAAATTTGCTCCAAAGCGTTCGCGAATGTTGGGCATCTCTTTTTACGGCAAGGGCAATATTTTATCGCGTTCAAAATAAAATCAACCATAGTCGTGTAAAAATTTCGGTAATTGTACAAAAAATGATTCAGTCAGAAGTATCGGGAGTAATGTTTACTATCGATCCCGTGACTAACGATCGCGATAGGATTATTATTGAATCTGTTTGGGGACTCGGTGAAATGATAGTACAAGGGTCGGTAATACCCGATACATATGTTGTCCAAAAAGATACATTCTCTATTCTTTCAAAGGAAATTTCTGATCAGTCAATACAATTAATAAAAAGAGGTGAGAAAAATATCGAATCAGAAGTCCCTCTTAAACAACGAGAGAAACAAAAAATTTCCGATGAGGAAATAGTTAAATTAGCGAAGATTGCAGATGCTTTACAAAAACACTACTACTTTCCTCAAGACATAGAGTGGGCTAAAGAAGGAAATAACCTTTACATCGTTCAAACCCGCCCCGTAACTACCATTAAAAAAGATAATGCTAATATTTTAAAAGATAAAGATAGAATTGCCGATACTCCAATTTTGAGTGGTGCAGGTGCCTCACCAGGCATCGGTATTGGGCCCGTAAAAGTATTAAAAAGTCCCAAGGAAATTAGTAAGGTTAAACCCGGCGATGTATTGGTCGCCGCCATGACTTCGCCCGACTATGTCCCGGCAATGAAAAAAGCCAACGCTATAGTAACAGATGAAGGTGGACAAACTTCACACGCGGCAATTGTTTCAAGAGAGCTGGGTATTCCCTGTGTAGTAGGAACAAAAGAAGCGACAAAAATATTGAAGGATGAAACCATAATATCCGTCGACGGTGCCAAAGGTTTTGTTTATCTGGGTGGAAAAGTGAAGGTTATAAAGAAAGTCGAAGACAAGATTGTGGGATTTAGAGGAAAAACAGCAACGCGTCTTTATGTAAATTTAGCCGAAAAGGAATTAGCTCATAAAATTGCGGAAAAAAATATAGAGGGTGTCGGACTTTTAAGAGCCGAATTCATGATTGCAAACATAGGAATTCATCCCAAAGAAGCAATTAAACAAAAAAAGCAGGAAGTGTTCATTGAAAAGCTAGAAAAGGATTTATCTACCTTTTGTCGGGCTTTCAGTCCAAGACCAGTTGTTTATAGAGCAACGGATTTTAAAACTAATGAATATCGTAGTCTTCTGGGTGGGGAAAAATGGGAGCCTATTGAATCCAATCCAATGCTTGGATATAGGGGTGCGTTCAGATATATTGCAAGTCCGGATGTATTTAATTTAGAGCTGTCGGCGATTAAAAAAGTAAGGGAGAAGTACCGAAATTTATGGCTAATGATACCGTTTGTCAGATCTCCCGAGGAATTAGCAAAAGTAAGACGTTTGGTTGCCGCTGAAGGTCTTTTTGAAAGTGCTACTTTTAAGTTCTGGATGATGGTCGAGATTCCGACTAACGTTATTTTAATTGATAAGTTTATCGAAGTAGGAATCGACGGAGTTTCAATCGGTTCAAATGATTTAACAATGTTGATTACAGGAACCGATAGAGACAATGCTGAGGTCGCAAGCGCATTTAATGAACGTTCGCCTGCAGTTACTTGGGCATTAAGAAGGGTAATCAGAAAATGCAATAAGGCAGGTGTTACTTCTTCTATTTGCGGACAGGCGCCTTCGCAATATCCTGAACTCGTGAAAAAGTTGGTTTCTTATGGAATTACCAGCATATCGGTAAATCCGGATGCAATTGATATTAGCCGTAAAATGATATACGAGGCCGAAAAAGAGGTTGCAACGAGGAGGGATTAGGGGTTAGTATTAAGTATCATATACTTTAATTATGAGTAAAATACAAAAAATATGGGCGAGACAGATCATTGATTCTCGCGCGATACCGACAGTAGAGGCCGCTTGTCAGCTCGACAGCGGTGAGGTGGCTGTTGCATCGGTTCCCGGCGGAACTTCAACCGGAACATATGAGGCACTTGAATTAAGAGATGGGGATCCGACAAAATTCTTGGGAAAAAGCGTTTATAAAGCTGTAGCTAACGTCAACGATACATTGGGACCAGGAGTTTGGGGATTCGATGTAAACGATCAGGATAGAATTGATAAAAGACTTATTGAAATAGACGGAACGAATAATAAATCAAAATACGGTGCAAACGCAATACTCGCTGTTTCCATGGTTGCTACAAAAGCTGCGGCAATGGCAAACAAACAACCTCTTTATTTATGGATTAATACTTTAGCTAAGAGAATTGGAATTTCTGCAGAGATAAAAGTACCCACCCCGATATTTGTATTAATTGAAGGCGGACTGCACGGTGCAGGAAATCTGGACTTTCAAGAGTTCCATCTTATTCCGGCCACTTCTAAACCCTACAATGAATCATTAAGAGCGGGCGTAGAGATTTTTCTAACTCTTGGAACGGATCTCGAAAGACGAGGCGCAATACACTCATTTGGACAAGAGGGAGGTTACGCCCCCAATTTATTTACTAACGCTGACGCTCTTGAAGTTTTATATGAATCTATAAAAGCCACCAACTATCAAATCGGCAGGGATGTATTTATGGGTCTCGACGTTGCGGCTAGCGTGTTTTATAAAAACGGAGAATATACAATCAGGGATAAGTCAGCCCCCCTGCGTGACGACGCACTTTTAGAATATTATAAATACTTAAACAGTCAATATCACCTTGCAATAATCGAAGATGTTTTCCACGAAGACGCATGGGAGAGTTGGAAAAAGCTTTACGCCGCACTTGGGGATCAGATAATTATAGTGGGCGACGATTTACTTACAACAAATGCCGAGAGGATAAAAAAGGCTATCGTAGAAAAGGCCTGCAATGCCATATTGGTAAAACCCAATCAGGTTGGTACTATAACGGAAACTCTAGAAGTTATAAAACTCTCAAGGGATGCAAATTGGAAAATAGTTGTTTCACATCGCGGGGGTGAGACAAATGATTGGTTTATCGCAGATTTTGCAGTAGGAGTAGGCGCCGATTATGCAAAATTCGGAGCTCCTTCAAAGGGGGAGCGTGTAGTAAAATATAATAGATTACTGACGATAGAAACAGAACTTCAAAATAAAACATGACCTCAGACATGACTCCCAAATTTGTAGTCCTTACTATTTTGGATGGTTGGGGACTTGCACCTGACGGGGCTGGGAATGCAATCTCCCTTGCTAATACACCAAACATGAATAAATTTTGGTTATCCTATCCTCATACCGAGATTGAAGCAGCGGGTGAAGCTGTAGGGCTTCCAAAAGGCGAAGATGGAAATACGGAAACGGGACATCTTAATTTAGGTGCCGGTCGTATTGTCTACCAAGATCTTGAGCGAATTAACATGGCCATAGCTGACGGATCTTTTTTTGAAAATAAAGTCTTGCAAGGAGCAATCGACCACATTAATAAATACGATTCAAACCTTCATTATATGGGTCTACTCGGAGGAGGAGGAGTTCACTCGAATTTAAACCATCTTTTTGCCCTAATTCATTTCGCTTCTGTCGCAAAAGTTAAAAATTTATTTCTGCATGTTTTTAGCGATGGACGAGACTCCCCTCCTACAGCCGCGAAAACTTATATCGCTCATCTTAAGGAAGTGATTAAAAAAGAAGGCGTTGGTGAAATAGCCTCAATAATGGGAAGGTATTGGGCTATGGATAGAGACCAGAGGTGGGACAGAACGCAAAAAGCATATTTAGCTTTAACTATGGGTAAAGCAAATAAAATTAAGGCCCCTGAGGAAGCAATTGAAATATCTTATTCAGAAGGTAAAACCGACGAATTTATTGAGCCATCAATTATTGTTGATAAGTTCGGCAAAGCCAGAACGCTGATAAAAAGCAACGACGCGGTCATATTTTTTAATTTTAGGATAGACAGACCGCGACAACTTACAAAAGCTTTTATCCTTAATGACTTTTCAAAAGCAAATGTGAATTTTGCTTTTGATTCTTTTTCCAGATATTCAAAAGGCTCTTCTCAAGAAGTGCCAAAGTCGATACCGCCTTTCGAAAGAGGAAATAAAATTAATAATTTATATTTTGTAACTATGACCGAATACGGCAAAAACCTCTCCGACGACGGAGCCAAACCTGCTTTTCCACCTGAGATTATCGATGTTCCGATAAGCAGCGTATTCTCCAGCTCGGAAGTAAAGCAACTAAAAGCAACCGAATCTGAAAAAGAAAGGTTTGTAACTTTTTATTTTAACGGCTTAAGGGAAAAAGCTTTTATAGGCGAGGATAGAATAATTGTTCCTTCCCCTTCGGTTGCCACCTATGATCAGAAACCGGAAATGTCATCGGAAAAAATAACAGAAACTCTTCTAAATAAAATTACATCTGATATATATAAATTTATTGTTGTCAATTATCCAAACGCCGATATGGTAGGCCATACCGGAAACATCGGTCCAACCGTTAAAGCCGTTGAAATTATCGATTCATGCTTAGGAAAGCTTGCCACAAACATCCTGGCTTATCAGGGAGCGCTTATAATTACAGCCGATCATGGAAACGCCGAAGAAATGATAAACCTCGAAACTGGCGAAATCGATACCGAACACAGCAAAAATAGAGTGCCTTTTATTGTTGTTTATAATAAATATTTGGGCAAATCTCATACCCTTAAAACGGGAATTTTAGCCGACGTAGCTCCGACTATCATTAGTTTTATGGGTTTACCCGTTCCATCGTCGATGACAGGAAGAAACTTACTCGCTGAAATTATGAAAGATAACTAATTTTTCGCATATTTTCTTATAAGTCCGACTACCTTTCCTTGAATCTTTACGTTTTTTACAAATATCGGAGTCATTTTTGCATTGGCCGGTTCCAGTCTGATTCTTGTAGTTTCTCTATAAAATCTTTTTAAAGTTGCCATGCCGTTATCTAAAAGAGCAACAACAATATCTCCATTATTGGCATTTTCGGCTTGCTCAATAACGACAAAGTCACCATCTCTTATTTGTTCTTCTATCATCGACTCTCCTCTTACCTGCAGTACGAAAGTGCGTTTTTTTCCAGATACGAATGCGGTTGGAATTGACATTGTTGCATTCGGATCCGTATATGCTTCTATCGGCGACCCGGCCGCAATAAATCCTAAGATCGGAGCGTCAAATCCCTCGCTCGATAAAACTATATCCTGACTTACCAGTTCTATTGCCCGAGTCTTACCGGTTTTTCTTTTGATAAGTTTTTTAACTTCCAACGCTTCTAAATGTTCATGAACGGTTGCTAGGGAAGAAACTCCTATAGCATCAGCTATTTGGCGAAGGGTTGGTGCCGATAAATTTGCCTGAATATACTGTTTAATAAAATCGAGTATTTGAGACTGCCTTTTGTAAATTACGGGTGCCATAGCATTTTATTAGGTAAAAGGGGACGCCTTCTGTCGTTTACCTTTGTCCTTATACTTATACAAAGAAAACCCGAAAGTGTCAATAGGTATTTTGTGCTATACTTTCGTTAATCCTTTGGTTTTTATGCTAAGTAAAAAGTTTAAGTTAAAGTCTGAATACCTTCCGACTAAAGAACAAAAAGATGCTATTGAAAGCTTAAGTCATGGTGTTGAAAACGGGCTGGCAAATCAGGTTTTATTGGGAGTAACCGGATCCGGGAAAACTTTTACGGTCGCAAATGTAATTGAAAGACTGCAAAAACCCGCTCTCATAATTTCTCATAATAAGACCTTAGCTGCCCAACTTTATCAAGAGTTTAAAAGTTTTTTTCCAGAAAATGCGGTTTCTTTTTTCGTTTCTTATTACGACTTCTATCAACCCGAAGCATATTTACCCGCCACAGACACCTACATTGAAAAGGACGCCGACATTAATGAACTTATTGATAAACTTCGTTTGGCTGCAACAAGTAATTTACTGACCAGAAAAGATACAATCATTGTTGCATCTGTTTCTTGTATATATAACATCGGTTCTCCAAAAAATTACGCTTCTAACGTTTTTTACGCAGAAAAAGGACTTAAAATTGACAGAAAAGCAATTATTAGGAAACTTATCGAATTACAGTATGAAAGGAACGATTTCGGTTTTCATCGCGGAACATTTAGAGTTAGAGGCAGTTCAATCGACATCTATCCAGCTTATAAAGACGAGGGGATTAGGTTGATAATCGGCAAAGACAATGTTGAAAATATAGCGGTTTTCGATCCTCTGACCGGCTCAATTCTCAAGTCCGATAATTTATCCAAAGCAAGTTTTAATCTTTATCCTGCCAAACATTATATCACCGATCCAGATAAAAGCATTGACGCATTTGGATTGATAAAAAAAGATTTACAAAGTAGAGTCAAACAACTAAATAAAGAGGGGAAAAATCTTGAAGCCCATCGCCTTACTCAACGAGTTACCTATGATTTAGAAATGCTGGCTGAATTAGGTTATGTAAAAGGAATTGAAAATTATTCCAGATATTTTGACGGAAGAAATCCCGGTGACCCACCAAATACACTTTTGGATTATTATATCGATCCTTATAAAAAAGATTGGCTTTTATTTGTCGACGAAAGCCATATTACTTTCCCCCAAATAAGGGGAATGTACAGCGGAGATTTGTCAAGAAAACAGACCTTAGTTGATTACGGATTTAGATTACCTTCCGCTAAAGACAATAGACCTTTAAAATTCGACGAATTTTTAAGAAGAATTCCAGGCTTTATTGCTTGCTCGGCAACACCTTCAGATTGGGAATTATCTATTGCTAAAGAGTCTTTTGACAAAGTTAAGACAAGTTTAAGAAAATCGATAGCAAACGATGGACTAACACAACAGTTATTGAGACCTACCGGAATTCCGGATCCAGAAATTGACGTAAGACCGGTTAATACTCAAGTTAAAGACGTTATTGCCGAGATTTTAAAAAGAAAAAATTTAAGGGAGCGAAGCTTAATCACTACTTTAACTAAAAAGACAGCTGAGGACCTATCTCAATTTTTACTTGATAAGGGTTTAAAAGTTCATTATTTACATTCGGATATTAAAACCCTAGAAAGAACAGACATATTAGACAATTTAAGAAAGGGTCTGTATGACGCGATTATTGGTGTTAATTTACTCCGAGAAGGATTGGATCTTCCCGAAGTTTCTCTGGTTGCAATATTAGATGCTGATAAAGAAGGTTTTTTAAGAAGTCAAGTATCTCTTATTCAAACAATGGGAAGGGCCGCAAGACACATTAATGGAAAAGTCATTCTTTACGCAGATACTATGACCGGATCAATGGAAAGGGCGATAAACGAGGTGAAACGAAGAAGAGAATTTCAACTTAAAATGAATAAAAAATATAATATAAATCCAAAATCCATTGTTAAACCAATAAGGGAAAGGTTGTCAGAGGACGAAGTTGACACTTTACAAACTATTGTTTCAGATAGAAGTAAAGTGATAGGACTTATTAGTAAAGATTTTGTAGAAAGCCTCACACCCCTTGATAGCAAAAAGATAGTAATAAAGTTACGTAGGGAAATGAAAATGGCTGCACAGGACTTAAATTTTGAACTCGCTGCCGAAATTAGAGACCGCGTTAGGCTACTGGAAAAATAGATAAACCAAAATGTCTCTTGACAACGGGTAAATAAATAACATACGATGTTTAAAGACGCATTATTTAGTTCAAAATGCCTTTAAAAGAAACATTTAAAAAATTGGTGGATTTTAAAAGATGGTCGTACGGATACAAAATTTTAACGCTTTTAGTACTTCTTATTAGCATTCCTTTAACAACAAAATTAGTTAAGAATTTTGTTCTATATCTTTCAAAAGCTGCCCAGGTTAGTATTTTCTTCTCACAGAATCCAACAAGCCTTCCCCCGGATAAAGTTGTGAGTCTTATGTTGGATTCTGGCTCTGAGCAAATTGCAGCAGCTAGGGTAGTTTTTACATACGATAATACAAAAGTTCAATTAGCCAATGAAATTCAGCCAACAGCTCTTCTTGGTCAAGTTATTCAAAAAACATCGATGGCGGAAGCTAACTCGACTGGTAAAGCTATCGTGATGTTGGGACTCGTGCCGGGAGCACAAGCGCCTAGTAGTGTTTTTGAGTTTGCTAAATTTACATTGCATTCAATCACTACCCAATCTTTGAATATCCAAATGGCGGTTGATGAAGCAGATGTACAAATTGTTAATATATTAGGACAAGCTTTGAGTTACTCTTCCACCCCACTTAATATTAATTTAAACAGTTCCTTAACTGGAACACCCGTGCCTTCTTTAACCTCGGGTCCTTCTCAAACAATAACGGTTCCGGTTAATATGGATTCTTATGTTTACAATCAAGCACCTGATCAAAATTATGGTACTAAACCAAGTCTGGAAGTTGACGGAAGTCCTGTCTTAATAAGCTACCTTAAGTTTAATCTTTCTACACTTGCCGCCAATACTTATTCGAATGCTCTTTTCAGAGTGAAAGCACTTAATGACACTGCTGCCGCAACTTCCTCTTTGGTATCTCTCAAAGAAGTCACCGATACGACTTGGATAGATACCACTTTAACTTATAATAACCGCCCGGTTTTAGGCACTACTGTAGCAACCGTTCCAAACGTTAGACAAGATACCTGGACGGAGTTTAATATAACTAACTTCGTAAACGCAAATAAAGGTAGAACGGTTACTTTGGCTATTCAGATGACAGCCGGTGATGGAACTCACTTTAATTCAAAAGAATCCGCTTTTGTTCCCGAAATTGTTGCATCAACGGGGCCGGTCGTTCCTTTGACTCCCACTTCTACCTTAGCACCGGGCACACCTACACCAACCCCAATTCCGGGAGTACCGGACACAACTCTTTCAATGACTACACCCAGTGCGAGCCAAAGGCTTAACAGAAATTTCGTCGCAAGCGTAAACGTAGATTCCGGTGCTAATAAGCTAATAGGAGTGGAACTTAATATAGCTTTTGACCCTAGTAAATTACAAGTAGTTGATGTTACACCCGGAACGTTCTTTCCCAATGCTGAGAGTGCTAATAAGATAATAGACAACAATAACGGTAGTCTTTCATTTACTTTACTTATTCCGCCCGAAAATACTCAACCTGTTCAGGGTAGTGGTGAACTGGCCAAAATAGATTTCACCCCAATAGATTTAGGAAATACGACAATATCATTTGCACAAAATACATTAGTTGCAGCAGTCGATTCAGGTTCGGTTAACATGTTGCAGGACACAACACCATTGACCGTAGACATTTTAGAGTCGTTGATACAGGGCGATATAAATGGAGATGGCAGAGTAGATATACTTGACTACGTAATCCTGTTTGAAAACTTCGGTAGAGATACAAACGATCCGGCAGCTGATCCCAGAGCGGACCTGAACAGGGATGGTAGAATTGATATACTTGACTACGTAATCCTGTTTGAAAACTTCGGGAGAACTGAGTAAAAGATGTATGTTTAATTATGCGGAAATATATTCCACTTTTAGTAGTAATTAGCATAGTTTCTGTCACGCTTGTTTTTTTATTAAAAAAAGGCACTCATAAAGTCAACATAGCAAACTCTCCACAAAAATCTTCAACGGAAACGATTCAAAAAAAGGAAGGAGAAGGTTTTTTAATTGAAAGTGATCAAAAAACTGTTGAGGTCCAAACTAGTTATTACGAAATTAAGAGAGGAACGGAATCGACTTTTGAATTTTCTTTTCTTAAATTACCCGATCCAGTACCTGCTGCAATTTCCTTAGTTGTTAATTACGATCCGACAGAAATTGAAATCAAAAAGGTAGAACCGGGAAATTTATGGGGGAAAACAAATGAACTAAAGACTGAAATAAATAATTCAGAGGGAATACTCAAATATTCAATCGGTCAGGGATTCGGATCCGAAGCCACATCAAATTCTCAAATTGCTAAGTTAACTATCCTTCTTAAAAAAGAACAAGGTCAAACAAGCCTTAAGATAAGCGATGAATCTGTTATGGCTTTCGTTGGAGTAAATCGCTTGATTAATTTTAACAGTAATGATGTAATGATTATAGCCAAATAAATGAACAAAAAAGCTATTATTACTATACTCGTTTTATTAGTTTTAGTTATCGGTGTTGGTGTAGGAGTATTTTTAGTACAAAGAAATATAGAAATAAGAGAGAAAGCCGCTCCCTCAACCAACTTGAGCTTGGTTTCCGATACCGACTCTCCTATTGTCGGACAAAGTTTTAGTGCTTTGGTAAACATAAATACCGGCGAAAATCAGGTTATTGGCGCTGAAATGTACATTACATATGATCCCTTAAAATTGGAGATTGTATCCGTAGACAAGGGAACGTTTTTGCCAAATCCGGTAATAATCGGGCCAGACATCGATAATTCTTCAGGTACACTTTCTTACACTATCTATATCCCTCCAGGCTCTACTCCTGTTACAGGAAGCGGTACTTTAGCGGTCATAGAATTTAAAACTAAACAGGAAGGGTCGGCAACGGTTAGCTTTACATCGGAAAGTAAGGTAGGCGCAGTTCAGGAAGGAGGAGTTAACGTTTTGGTTGGCACAACACCTCTTTCGCTAAACATTCAAGGAACTAGCGTTGAGTTGACTAATACTCCAACTCCTACAGGAGTATTAGTTCAAGAAACTGTTACTCCCACACCTACTGGCCAAGTAACTAATACACCAACACCAACCGAGGCGGACGGAACGGGTGGTACAACCCTTCCCACCAATACTCCTACCCCTACAACAAGGCCAAGCTCTACCTCTACGCCTACCAGCTTTAATCCTGCCAGTAGTGAGGGTGATACAACACTTCCGGACACAGGAGTTTCAACACCCACAATAATACTGGTTTCTTCTGGTATATTAATTTTTATCGTCTCTTTGATAATTGCTCTCTAACTCCTTCAACTCTTTAAAAATGTGCTATTATATATTCTAACTACGGTATTCCGCTGTATTTTTTTATGGAAAATAATCATGATGTAATTAAAATTAGGGGAGCACGCCAGCATAATCTACAAAATATTAATCTAGATATACCAAAAAATAAACTCGTTTGTTTTACGGGCATATCGGGGAGTGGTAAAAGTTCTCTTGCTTTTGACACTATATACGCAGAAGGGCAAAGGCGCTACGTAGAAAGCTTATCGACTTATGCAAGGCAGTTTTTGGGAATAATGGAGAAACCAGATGTCGACCTAATCGAGGGATTATCTCCGTCAATTTCAATAGACCAAAAGACTACATCAAGAAACCCACGTTCAACAGTGGGTACTACAACGGAAATATATGATTATTTAAGACTTCTTTTTTCAAAAATAGGTCATCCTCATTGTCCGATCTGCGGACGCGAAATTGCTTCACAATCACAAGATGAAATAGTAAGTGCAGTCTTAGAATTGATAAAGACAGAAGTAGACAAAAAGAAAATTTTTCGGTTCTTAGTTCTTTCACCTCAGATTACAGACAGAAAAGGTGAGTTTAGTGGCTTATTTGATAATTTAAAAGCAAAAGGTTTTTCACAAGTTAGGGTTGACGGGAATATTTACGACCTGGAAGAAGATCTATATCTAATAAAAACAAATAAACACACGATTGAGACAGTTATTGATAGAGTTTCGGTAAATTCAAATGACTTTAAAGACGATATTTATATAAATAATCTTAAAAGCAGAATATCAAATTCAATAGAACTAGCTTTAAAATTGTCAGATGGCCTTATTATAGTAGCAGAAATACTCGATAAATCTCTCGAAATCCCAAAACATCCTAAAAATTTTAATAACCACCTTTTCTCTGAGAAATTTGCATGTCCTTTAGACAACATTTCCCTTACCGATATTGAACCAAGAACGTTTTCATTCAATTCACCGCATGGAGCTTGCCCGGGATGTAACGGTATTGGAAAAATATTAATAATCGATCCCAATCTGGTAATATCCGAAGAGCTTTCGATTTTAGAGGGTGGAATACTTCCTTTTGCTAATATCTTTGAGCAGGATACTTGGTTTTCCCGTTTAATAATAACTGTTTGTTCGGAAAACGCGATTAACCCTAAAACCCCACTTAAAAATATGGACAGTTATCACTTAGACACAATACTAAATGGTACTGGAAATAGGGTTTACAAAGTCGAAGGCACGAATAGGTTTGGGGTAAATACTTTTATTTTCGAAAGTTTTACGGGAGTAATAAAAGAACTTGAGAAAAGGCACGCAGAGACTGAGTCTGATTGGATAAGAAACGAAATTGAAAAATACATGCGAGAGAAGGTCTGTCCCAAATGCGAGGGAACACGTCTAAAACCCGAGGCGCTTGCCGTAACCATAGATAAAAAAAACATTTCACAAATAGTAGAACTGAACATTGAAAAAGCAATAGATTGGCTGGATAAATTATTAGTACCGGGGAAACTTACTGAAAGGGAGGTAACGGTTAGCCAGCTAATCTTAAGGGAAATAGCCGTACGCTTAAATTTTTTGTCTTCGGTGGGCCTTACCTATCTAACTCTTGAGAGGGCATCTTCAAGTTTAGCGGGAGGAGAAGCCCAAAGAATAAGATTGGCAAGTCAAATCGGTTCGGGCTTAACTGGAGTTTTATATGTTTTGGACGAACCAACAATCGGTCTCCATCAGAAAGATAATCAAAAGCTAATTGATACTCTAAAAAAATTGAGAGATGTTGGAAATTCAGTGTTAGTTGTCGAACACGACGAAGAAACTATAAAACAATCTGATTGGGTAATTGATTTTGGACCTGGCGCCGGTCGAGACGGGGGTAAAGTTGTTGCGGAAGGCACGCCCGAGAATATCAAAAATAACAACCGCTCAATAACCGGACAGTATTTGGCCGGTAAGAGAAAGGTCGATTTTATAGATTCAAACAAATTAAAGAATTATTTTTCAGAAACAATTATTGGTCCGACTAAAAATAATAATTCAACCATTCAAAGTTTATCTTTTTTTAACAAGTCGGATGAAGACAAATACGTTAAATTATTAAAATGCAATAAGTATAACTTAAAAAATATAAACGTAGTGTTTCCCCTTGCGAAGATGGTCGCTATAACCGGGGTTTCTGGAAGCGGCAAGTCGACGCTCCTCGTTGAAACTCTTTATAATGCACTTGAGTCTAAATTAAATATAAAATATAAGGGAATTTCGGATGGTTTTAAAAGAATAGAAGGGTTGGAAAATATAGATAAAGTAATTCTTATTGACCAATCTCCAATTGGAAGGACTCCGAGAAGTAACCCTGCAACATATACCAAAGTGTTTGAAAATATTCGCGATACTTTTTGTGACACGTTAGATGCACGATCATTAGGATTTAAAAAGGGTAGATTTTCATTTAATGTAAAAGGGGGTAGATGCGAAGCATGCGAAGGTCAGGGACAAATTAAAATCGAAATGCAATTTATGAGTGATATTTGGATAACTTGTGAAGTGTGTAAAGGAACACGTTATAATAACCAAACATTAGAAGTAATGTATAAGGGAAAAAACATTGCCGACGTACTTCAAATGAGTGTAGCTGAAGCTATCGAATTTTTTCACACAAACTCAAAAATAAAAAACAAACTCGATGTCCTATATGAAATTGGGCTTTCGTACATAGAATTAGGGCAACCTGCTACAACATTATCCGGCGGCGAAGCACAAAGGATAAAATTAGCCACCGAATTGTCCAAAAAGGCAACCGGATCAACCGTCTACATCCTGGACGAACCAACCACAGGTCTTCACTTCTATGACGTAGAAAAGCTTCTTAGGGTTTTGAAATTATTAGTACTAAAAGGCAACAGTGTATTTATTATTGAACACAACTTAGATGTAATAAAGAACGCAGACTGGATAATTGATTTA
>Ga0209541_10008718_pt1 | contig 16630 bp, 12 predicted proteins | sample RifCSPlowO2_01_FD_184027 | JGI IMG/M metagenome (GOLD analysis project Ga0209541, IMG submission 184027) | Groundwater microbial communities from Rifle, Colorado - Rifle CSP2_plank lowO2_0.1 (SPAdes) (version 2) | ecosystem: Environmental > Aquatic > Deep subsurface > Groundwater | place...
TACGCGAATCTCCTGATCAAAAAGATTCTTGGCCGTTTTAGTGGCGACACTTTTGTAATTATAGAATCAACGGTGCTTTTATCGGGACGCGGCAGATTCGGAGCGCTTTGGAAATATTTTGAAGTTTCCGGCGCCAGATATGTTTCGAGCCAAGTTTTAAAATCAATATTCTACGTCATAATTAGCTTTTTTCTGCGCTTGCTCCGCGCGAAAAATCATAGATTTTATTCATATAAATTTTTAAACTTTCCAAATCTCGGGAAAATTACAACGTCATCAGACATAAATAATCCGCAATTTTTAGAATGGTTATCGCGCGCTGTGCGGCCCGATCTGATTTTATCCATCTACTGCAATCAGATTTTAAAAGAGCGCCTGATAAGAGAACCTGCGCTGGGCGCCTATAACATTCATCCATCGCTTCTCCCGTCCTATCGCGGCGTGAGTCCTACGTTCTGGGTACTGGCGAGAGGCGAGGAAAGAACTGGAATCACCCTGCATAAAGTAGAGACGAAAATTGATAGCGGCGCGATCTTAGGCCAGAGAGCAGTAGATATTTTAAAAGAAGATACTGAACACACGCTCTATACTAGGTGCACCAAAGCCGCGTTTGATCTCGCAGCTAATCTTATTGAACAACTGAAATTAAATGTTGTTCCCGCGCCAATCCAGCCTAGAATATCCCAAGAGTCGTATTTTTCTTTGCCGACAAAAAAAGCAGTGAAAGAATTTATTAAACGCAGCAGAAAATTCTGGACGTTTAAGGAGTTGATTAGCGGAAAGTGAGTGATATTTGCATAAGCCCACCAAAAGAGCTTAGTATGATATGATATTAATTTTGTGAGTTATGGACCTAAGCTTAATCATAACTTGTTACAACGAAGCGCCGCACCTCAAGAAAAGTTTTAGTATCTTAAAAAATATTTTAGATCAAACCCGGTGGAAATATGAATTTATTTTTGTTGATGATTTTAGCGAAGATCAGACGAGGAATGTAATTGAGGAAATAGTTAAAGAGAATAGCGAGACAAAGATAAAAACTTTTTTTCATGATAAAAATTATGGTCGCGGCCAATCAGTTACCGATGGCCTCAAGGCCGCCACCGCCGAGATCGTTGGTTTTTTGGATATTGATCTTGAGATAGCGGCTCATTATATTTTACCGGCGGTAAATTTAATAAAGGCGGGCAACGCGGATTTTGTTATGGCCCACCGCATCTATAAACTAAGTTTAAAGGGCCTGACGCGGACAATCGTAAGCCGAGGTTATAATTTTTTAACCCGCCATTTACTTGGCCTACCGTTTCATGACACCGAGGCGGGGTTTAAATTTTTTTCCAAGGGAAAAGTTTTGCCAATCTTGGATTTAGTGGAGAATCAAAGATGGTTCTGGGATACAGAAATTGTCGCCCTGGTCTACGGAAGAGGCTTAAAAATCTCTTTGTTGCCGGTATTATTTATTAGAAACACGGATAAAAAAACAACGGTCAAATTATTCCGTGACAGTTTTGATTATTTTGTTAATTTGTTAAGGTTTCGTCGGAGATTTAAAAAACATATTTAATTATGGCTGGCTATAAAATACCGTTTAACAAGCCGTTTTTAGGCACAGAAGAATTAGAGATGGTTCGGCGGGCGATTAAGACCGAGCAAACGACGGGCGACAGCTTTTACGGCCGAAAGCTAAGGGAAGCGATGCAGAAGAAGTTAAAAGTCCGATACGTTTTACCCACGCCCTCCGGCACCGCGGCCTTAGAGCTCGCGATTATGGCTTTAGAGCTTGGAAGCGGAGATGAGGTTATCTTGCCAAGTTTTAACTTTGCCTCGGGCGCCGTCGCAATTTTAAGAGCCGGAGCCAAACCAGTTTTTGTGGATATTGAGCAAGAAACTTTTTGCTTAGATCCAAGATTAATTGAAGGAGCCATTGCTCCGAAAACCAAGGCGATTATGGTAGTTCATTATGCCGGACATGCTTGTGATATGGGTGCAATCTTAAAATTAGTGAGAAAATACAATTGTAGAGTTATTGAAGACGCGAGCCATGCCATCGGCGCCAAATATCAAGGAAAATATCTAGGGACAATCGGGGATATTGGTTGTTATAGTTTTCACGGCACCAAAAATATTGTTACCGGCGAAGGCGGGGCTTTTGCAACCAATGATGAAAAAATTTTTAGGAAAGCCGAAATTATAAGGGAAAAAGGCACTAATCACTCGGCCTTTATACGAGGAGAAATTGATAAATATTCTTTGGTTAGTTTAGGAAGCAGTTATCTCTTATCTGACGTATTGGCGGCAATGGCAATTGCCCAATTTAGGAAATTGGATAGAATTAGTTCTTTGCGGGAGCGGCACGCCAGCCATTTATTAGCTAAACTCGCGGATTTAAAAACGAAATTGCAATTGCCGGTTGTGAAATCTTACGCCGATTCCAATTGGCATATTTTCTCCCTATTAGTTAATTCCCGAAAGCGAGAAAAGTTTATTCAATTTCTGAAACAAGCAGGAATTGAGGCATCGGCACACTACCTGCCTCTGCATTCTTCTCCGTTGGGTAGAAAGTTGGGTTGGGCAAAGTTAAGATTGACGAATACGGATTTGGTCAGTCAAGGCATTGTCCGGTTGCCGCTTTACCCCGACCTTACTAAAGAAAAATTAGACTATATGGTTAAAAAAATTCATGAGGCAGCTAGAAAAATTCTTTAATAAACCCAAAGTTTATAATGTTATTCAATATCTATTGGCTTTTGCTGGCGGTAAAGCAGTTTTGAAAAAGATTCAAGAATACATTGATGCTAAGCCGGGCGATTCGGTTTTAGACGTGGGTTGCGGAACCGGCAAGTACACGCGGATTTTTATGCGTGCGGATTACACCGGCATAGATACGAGCGATGAGTATCTTAACTATGCGCGTAGGCGATATCCCTTTGGCAAGTTTATCAATATGGATGCCGCGCAATTGACGTTTCCGGATCAGAGTTTCCGTTGCGTATTTTCCGTAAGCACTTTTCATCATCTCTCCGACGAGGCAGCAGGACGTGCGGCTCTAGAAATGAAAAGGGTTTGTCAAAATAACGGCGTTGTCTATATTATTGATAACGTTTTCCCAAGAAAAATCAATTTTATCGGCTATCTCCTCTTTAAATTAGATCGGGGCAGTTACCAAAGGAATTTTTTAGATATGGAAAAATTATTGTCGCCTCACGGGTTTAGGGTAGCGGATTCAAAGTTAAAAAAAAGCTTCCCTTATCGGTATGCTATATTTGAATACAAAAAGGAGACATGATTTCCATTCTAGAACAATACTTGTCCAAATGGTGGGTTCAGCTTATTTTTTCATTTCTGATTACGGCCATAGTCCTTATGCCGGCGTTAAGCGGCAGCAGAGTTTTTGGTCAAGACGCCACCCAATTATTCATACCGCAACTCGCCTTCTACAAAGAAGCTTTTAGTACGGGAGAAAGTCCGTTTTGGAATCCTCATCTTGCCGTAGGGTTCCCGAATTTCGTTGATATTACGCATCCTTTCGCGCCCACCGTCTGGCTCGCGTATCTGCTTGGGCCGGTTGAGGCGCACTATTGGACACTCTTGACGCTCGTGGCGCTTTCATTGTTTTTCGCTATTGCCTTTCTTAAAGAATTAGGGATCGGGCCTTTAGGCGCTTTGATCGGCGGCATGGGTTATTTGATCTTCGGCATCTGGTATACCCTGAGCGTATTTATGGCTGTCGGTCTATTCGTTCAGATATTCATCTTCTGGGCGCTTTTAAAAATATACAAAAGCAGTAGATTTAAATCTTTAACCATTCTAGTTTTGGGAGGGAGCGCGAGCGTTGGCCTGGGTTGGCTCTCTATCGGTTATTGGTATAGTGTCTATATTTTTTGTGCCAGTCTTGCTTTTGCTGTTTTTTTGTCTTTGCGGGACCGCAAAGCCGTGAAAAGAATATTGGTTTGTTTTTTTCTGATTTGGGCGATCGGTACGCTTATTGGTCTTTTTCAGATTATCCCGGCTTACGTGATTGCCCAGTCATCCGGGAGAAGCGGCGGTTTGGATTATGAAGCGGCCCAGGGCTATGCGGTCGGACTCAAAGAGTTACTATACTTCTTTCACCTTACTCCAAATGTCGGGTTGGAAGCCTATCTTTACATGGGAATTGTGCCTTTGATTTTGTTCGTTTTATCTTTTTTGAGTAAAAACCCTTTCGCCAAATTTTTCCGGTGGCTGTTCGCGGTCGCCCTCATAATCGCTTTTAAGGGTTCGCCGCTTTTTTGGTTGATCAATAAACTTCCTGTCTTTAATTATTTTCAGGGCGCCGCGCGTTTTCTAATCCTAGCCGCTTTGGCAGTAGCTGTTCTTGTCGGATTAGGCGCTCAAAATCTTGCCGAACAGATCCGAGAATCAAATGTTTCACGTTTAAAGCGCTGGTTTATCGGCATAACCCTCGCCATTGGCGGCTTAATGGTTCTTACTTTGATTACTTTTTGGAGTCCGGCAGTAGCAGTAAGCGTATCTTTTGGAGGAGCGTTTCTAATTTTAGCGTATTTAACTTTCAGGTTTTTCCCCCAAAAACCGGCGTTGCTTTTCATACTCGTTATTATAACGGCGGCGGATTTTATCTACGCCTTGAGGGCTTTTTACGCGCCGCGAGAGGTAGCGCGGCTGGATTACGACGTCCAACCAGCAACGCTTGGATTTTTGCGGCAAAACCCTGGCCGGATTTTGCCGCTTTTTGTTGACGACTGGGATGATGCCTATTTTCTGCAGTGGTTTAAAAAATCGGCTCCGAGAGCGGAAGAAGCCGAATATTTTTTTAAGCTTCTAAAGGAAACCTATTATCCCAATCTTCAGCTTTTGGACGGCGTGGAAAATCTAGAGGCCAATGAACCGCTTATGAATGTTTCTATGGGAAGACTGATGGCGCTTTTGGGGACGCGACAATTGGTTACGGCCGGCGGCGAAGAGAAATTGAATAAAATTTATGTAACCAGCGAAGTAATAAAGGAAATCCCCGGCCAAGGCTCGAAAGAATCCACAGTCGTTATTGAAGTAACCGATTCTTCTCCTAAAGTGAGATATGAATTGCTTAAAGAGCGGCTGCCTTTATTAAGTTTCTTAGGCATCCGGTATGCGCTTTCAGTTTTTAAACTTGAAGATTTTGGCGTGGAGTTGCCCCGGCGTGTCCGCGCGCTTAAGCTTGATATTATGGGTACTGGATTGCCGCCCCTGCCTATCTCGATTTACGAGGTTCCGGGTGCGCGGCCGCTTGCTTATTTCACTAAAATTTCTGGTTTCATGGAAAATAGTGATTTGGCTTATCAGGCCTTTAAAGAGAGCGGCTTCCGGGATATTTTTGTGGAATGCGGAGATTGCGAGGTAAAAGAGCTTAGCGGCGAGGGTAAGGTGGAAATAACCCTGGAAGAGAATGGCCGGGTAAAGGCCAATACCTCTTCGGAAACCGAAGAGTTCATGGTATTCACCCAAAACTATCTGCCTGGCTGGCGCGCCTTTGTTGACGGAGAAGAATCCAAGACTTATAAAGTCAATTCGGTTTTCCCGGGAATTTTTGTTCCAGCCGGAGAACATAAAGTTGAATTCGTTTATGACTACTGGAGTTTATTTGATCCGGAGTTGATTTTTGCGCGCCGCTAATCTAGTTTTAGGGTTATGGACAAAAGATTGAAAAATAAGTTCAGAAACATTAAGCTGTTGGCTTTGGATTTTGACGGGGTAATGACTGACGGCTTTGTTTATGTTGATCAAAACGGCAAAGAAACTGTTCGTTGCAGCCGCAGGGACGGCTTCGGCATCGGTCTTTTGCGGAAGCATGGTATCGCCTCAGGCGTCCTTTCTACTGAAAAAAATCCCGTGGTTAGAGCGCGTTGCCTGAAACTTGGCATTTCATATTGGCAAGGATTGGAGCTCGGCTCCGATAAGCTCGCAGTTTTAAAAAGGGTTTTGAAGAATGCCCATCTTGCCCCTGCCGTAGTCGCCTATATGGGCGACGACCTAAACGATATCGCGGTGATGCGGTATGTCGGTCTCCCTATTGCGGTTTCTGATGCGCACAGAGCAGTGAAGAAAGCCGCTGTTTACGTCACCCGCGCCGCTGGCGGGAATCATGCGGTCCGAGAGATAATCGAGCTTATGCTTCAAGCCAAAGGCATAGCGATCAAGACTTAAAATAGAAGCCGAAGCGGTACAATCCGGAACGCAACTTGTTCTTTAGCAGAAATTGTGCGTTTTCTGTTGCAAGGGCCATTTTTCTTTGAAGAAATTTTTTGTAGTGTTTATCGGTAATTTTGACCGGAGCGGTTAGTTTAAATTTTCTGCGCATCTCGCGAGCTAAGACGCCGGACTCTCGTCTATATACCCCAAAATGCGCCGCCAGTCTTTTATCCACAAAGACTCTCGCGGTTTTCTGATCAGAGTAGGCGATAGACCAATCAGGATCAATTTCTTCCCTCCGACTGGTAAAAATAATTTCTTGGCCGGGAAATAGTTTAAGCAACCCTTCGGCTCCTAGGAAGCCTTTGCCGTATTTATCGGTAAAACGATTTAAGGCTTCGTAACCAAGATAAAGCCCCTGTTTAATAAGAAAATGGAGCTCGCTTACATAACTCTTTTTCCAGTTGCGCCGCATTATAAGGAGTCTTTCCAAAAAATCTTTATAACCAGTCCAATTAACTGATTGAGAAGCGTCTTCTAAAGCGTAGGCAAAAGAACGCAGATATCGCAAAGCGTATTGGACATCTAGTGGGTTCTTATGGCGCATAGCCACGAGTCGGATCATCCGCTCGGGCAGCCAGTCAATCACGCTTGCTATACTTCGGGAGTGCAACTGGTCTTTAGTGAGCGTTGAGAGACGGATACTCTTTCCAAAAAGCTTCTTAAGACGTACAGCATCAAAAATACGGATTCTTGAAAAAACATTTTCCGGCATAATCATGAGCGTGCCTTTCCCGACTTTGTTAATATTTGGGCCGGTTGGCTCTAGGAATTCTTGGGTCAGCTGGTTTTTGGTTACTACAATCAAATCCAGATCGCTGATTCCCGGCGCGCTCACCCTGCCGTATTCATAAAGGGCTATAACGTCGGAATTTTTTTGGAGCTGGGCCGTGAATTCATCTCTGGCTTTTTGATAAACCGAGAGCGGAATTTTTATCGGGTGATTGATAAATCTCCGGTCCTGTTTATAAGCTTGGAGGTCTCGGTGCCATTCCGAAAGCATATCTAAAGCCGAGCGGAATCTTTTTTTTCCTAAGATTATCCGCGCCCGCGAAAAATTTTTCCTCGCCCGTGAAAGCTTCTCTAAAAAAGGATGGCGCACGAAATCAAAAGCAAACTTTTTGTAAAGGTAAATTCCCTTGGCTTGGAGATATAAGCTTGGCATAAGGAGTAGCATGGCAACAAACCATTTGAGTTGGTAATCCGACGGACCGGGCTTATTTTTTATGACACCCGTCCTCGCAATTTCCTTAAAGAGGCGATAGTAGTGGTAAAAACTTTCTTCTGCCTCTTCTTGATTGTCGCGGATGCTAAAGGTGATTTTAATTTCTCCCGCGAGAGTTTTGGAATAGCGCAGGGCGGCCACCGGCAGATGATGCTCCGCGTACTCACGTAAGTTTTCTTGGTTCGTGAAGATGAAACCGTGATGAGCCAAAGGATCAATTTCTTTAAGTAGCGGTTTTAACCGGACGATTTTTTGCCTAAAGCGGCTCAAGCGCCGAGTGTTCCGAAAGACCCGCGTCTTCACAATCACATAGGTGTCAAGATCGCTCCAGCCGGGAATAAAATCCCTGGTAGCGATACTGCCGTGGATGAAAAACGTTTTAATCTCCGAAGCGAGCGGCGCTAACGACTTTGATAATTTTAGGAGCGTCTCGCCATATGGAGTATTACGGTATTCCCCAACTTTTAAGCGAGGTGTCTCTATGGTTCTCTCTGCGGTCGGTAGGTGCGGAGAACCACGGAGTTTTCGATAGCCGTGCACAATTGTTCTCGCGAGCTTCCAATCTTCCTTTTGAGAATTAAGGTAGTTGTTCACGGCGTAATAAAGCGCGTTTTGCTTTTTGTGCAACTCCCGAAGGTGCATAGATGTTATAGTATAGACGTGATGAAAAGACGGATAAAAATTCTGGGCGTGATTCCGGCGCGGGGCGGCTCCAAAAGCATTCCCCACAAAAATATTGCATCACTCGCCGGCAAACCCTTAATATACTATACGATTAGGGAGGCGAAAAAGTCCAAACTCCTTGATGCGTTTATTGTATCAACCGACGACCCTAAAATCGCCCGGATAGCTCGGTCCTTGGGCGCCGATGTGCCGTTCTTAAGGCCCAAGCGCTATGCCCGAGATCGTTCGCCTGATATTGAATACCTAAGGCACGCCCTAGAGTGGCTCAAGCTTTATCGGGGCTCTAAGCCGGAGGTGGTGGTTATGCTTCGTCCTACCTCGCCCCTTAGGACCAGTCGGGATATTGACGGCATTATCCGGTTTATACTAAAGGCCAAGTGTGATTCAGTAAAATCCGTCTCCTTGCCCTATCCTCATAATCCGTTTAAAATGTGGTTTCTCGACACTAAAACAAAAAAAATGAAGCCACTCTTGCTGACCCGCTACTTTAAAAAGTTAGGCACGGACGTTCCCCGGCAACTCTTGCCCACGGTTTATTGGCAAAACGGTTTAGTTGACGCGACGCGCGCGAAGTTTATCTGGCGCGGTCGGGTCTTTGGTCCGGATATGCGTGGGTTTGTAACAGATCCGCGGCGCTCCGCCGATATCGACGGTCCGGAAGATTTGAAACGAGCGGCAGCGCTTATGAGGAAACTTAATCTCCTATGAGATTCTTAATTACCGGCCTGGGTTCTATCGGGCAGCGGCATTACAAAAATCTGCTCGCTTTGGGTGAAAAAAATATCTTAGTGTATCGAACCAGCCGCGGTTCTAATCGCGATTTTGTCGCCGCCTTTGTCAAAGAATTTCGGCCGAAGATTTTTTACAATCTAGATCAGGCGTTCGCGATGAAGCCAGACGCCGTAATTATCACGAATCCCACTGCGTTTCACGTGGAGTTGGCTCATAAGGCAGTAGCGTCGGGGGCGCACGTGTTTACGGAGAAGCCGCTCTCCAACACGCTTGCGAGAACGGAGGCGTTGATTGAACGGGTGAAGAAAAATAAGTTGGTCGGTTACGTCGGGTATAACCTTCGGTTCCACCCGTTGCTCCGCAAGATGAAGCAGTGGCTCGATGCAGGTATAATCGGGAAGCCAGTACGTGCCTCGGCCGAGATCGGCGAATATTTACCCGATTGGCATCCCTGGGAGGATTATAGGAAGACGTACGCGGCGAAAAAAGGTTTAGGTGGTGGTGTAGTTTTAACCCAGAGTCATGATATAGATTATCTTTACTGGTTTTTCGGTAAGGCCGCGCGCGTCGTCGCTTTCGGGGGGAAAAAGAGCGATCTTAAGATTAATGTAGAGGACGTCGCGGAGGCGGTCATCGAATTTCAGTCCGGCATGGTCGCCTCCTTGAGCATGGACTACCTCGCGCGGCCGCCGAAACGCCGATTTGAAGTTTTGGGAACTCGAGGCCGGCTGCTTTGGGATTATCAAGCCAAAACCCTAAGTTCAGTACCCCTCAAGAAAACTGCCACCGCCCTTACGGTAACTGAACCGAAAAGTTTTGAAAGAAATACGATGTTTTTGCAAGAACTTAAGCATTTTATAAACTGTATTCAGGGCAAGGCAAAACCATTGATTGATATTTATCAAGGCAGGGAAGTGCTGCGCGTTGCGCTCGCCATTAAAGATTCGATGGCCAAGAGAAAAATAATAAAGTTATGAAGAAAAATTTATTTTCGTTACGCGGTAAGGTCGTTATTATTACTGGCGGTGCCGGCATGCTGGGACTTGAGTACGCGCGGAATCTTTCCGGAGCAGGCGCCAAAGTAGTCCTTTTTGACGTGCGCTCTAATGCGCGAGCGAAAAAGTTCGATCATGTTGTCGTTGATATTACTAAGAAGAAGGAGGTGATTAAAGCCGTAAAATTAGTCATAAAAAAATATAGTCGGATTGACGTATTAATCAATAACGCGGCCATGAATCCGGTGCCGGGAATCGAGGAATCCGCTTGGCAATTCAGTCCGTATGAACGGTATCCGCTTGAACTTTGGGAACGGGAAATAGCCGTGGGCTTGACCGGCATGCTTTTATGCTCCCAGGCGGTGATCCCGATTATGAAGAAGCAAAAAAGCGGGTCAATAATCAATGTGAGTTCCATCTACGGCCTGGTAGCGCCGGACAACCGTATCTACGAGCGGGGGAAATTTAAATCAATCGGTTATGCGACCGTAAAAGGAGCAGTGCCGAATTTTACCCGTGCTTTGGCGTCATATCTCCGCGTGACTGGCATCCGCGTGAACACGCTTACGCCCGGAGGTGTTTTCGCCGGGCAGACCCCGGCTTTCGTAAAAAAGTACAGCGAACGCACTCTCCTCGGCCGAATGGCCAACCAGGACGAATATAACGGCGCTATTTTATTTCTAGCTTCCGACGCCTCAAGCTATATGACTGGCGCGAACCTGGTGGTGGACGGCGGCTGGACTAGCTGGTAATATCTTGAGACGACTTACGCATAATGAAAACAGTTTTTTTATTCATTAAAAATCCTCTTTTTATTTCTGATCTTCTGCGGACCGATTACATCCGGTATTTGTCCAGTAAATATCGGGTTTTTGTTTTTACGAGCGTTAGGCCGGAAGCTGGCTGGGCAAGCGAATATTTTTCCGGTTTAAACGTCGAGTATGTACCGTGGCGTCTCCAGCATCCGAGAAGCTGTGCGTTTTGGAAACGGCTCCGCGGCGCCATGATGCATGAACTTGATTATCTGACCGGCGTTTCGGTTTATTATGAGAGCCAAATGTTTCTTCGCGATAAGCGTGCGCGCCTCCTGCGAGCCGTCTCGCGTCCTTTTGCGCCCTATCTCACGATTGATGCGTTCACGAAGTTTGAAGTGTTTACCTCTGCGCGTTCTCCTCTTTTTGACGATTACGTGAAGCGCTACGAGCCGTCGCTCGTTATAACTGCGACGCCGGGCATCCAGGCCTATGATGCCGAGGCGATCATTCTGGCTCGGAAGGCCGGCGTTCCTACGCTGGCCACGAATTTCAGCTGGGACAACTTAACCGGTTTTAAGGCCATACGCATCCGGAAACCGGATTACCTTTTCGTTTGGAATGAGCTTGTGCGCGAAGCAGCGGTCACTCTGCATCGATTTTCGCCCAGCCGTGTCTTCGTTACCGGGAGCGCTCGTTTTGACCGCTACTTCACTCTTAAGACTTCTCTTCCTAGTCGAGAGGAGTTTCTCCGGGCCAAAGGCCTTGATCCGGCGCGGCAGACAATTCTTTTTGCCACCATAGGAGCCAAAGCCGGAAGTTTTGAAATTGATTACATTAGGAAGATTCTTGCCATGCGCGGCAGAGAACTTCCCGCAATTAATCTTTTGATCCGTCTCCACCCCTTTGACAAGATCGAGCGCTACGCCGAGTTTCTTAATTTGCCCGCCGTTCGAGTGGAGCCGGCTGGAAAGCAAGTCAGAGTTGGCAATACTGGCCGGACCCAAACCGAGATGGATGATGAAGATTTCGCGAATCTTAAAGCTACGCTCGTCTATACCGACCTCAATATAAATTATAAGTCAACGATTTCGCTCGAATCGTGTCTTTTCGGAAAACCGGTCATAAATTTTGTTGATCCAGTGAGGCCTTTCCAAAACAAGTACTACTACGAGGAAGCGTCGTACTATCGGCCGTTCGTGAAGTTCGGCGCGGTGCGCGTGGTTCAAAGTCCTGATGAATTTTTGAAGACGATCAAAGAATATCTCGAACATCCAGAACTTGACCGCGACAATCGGGAACGGGTTGCCAAGCTCTACATACCGTACCGGGACGGCCTCTCGTATAAGCGCGCCGTTGATTTTATCGAACGTATTATTTAGAATTTATAGCGCTGGCTATGAGTAAAAATCTTCTGATCGTCGTTGTCTTCGTGGCGCTCTTGGTGGGCGCTTTGCACGCCGCGCCCCAGCTTTTTATCAAAAAAAATTTAGAAGACTCGGGACAAACCTTTGTAGCTTCCCAGTTTATTACCTTGGACGACGGCGGCGATTCTTATTTCCAGTTCGCCCGCGAAGTCTATGACGGTCATTTTCCGCCCGGCGATATGTTTTCTAAGGTCCGCCTGCCTAATATTTATCCTTGGATACCGCCGGCGCTGCTGGCCATTTTTATCGGCATATTCAAAGATACGAGTTTGGCCTACGTCGGAGCGCTGTTCTTCTATTCCGCAATTTTGTTTATTGGTTTTTTTGCTTTGGGACAGCTCATTTTTAAAAAAGAACGGTTATGGTCTCTGGTTTTCGGTTTGATGGGCACGCTCACGCCGGTAGCGTTGCTTATTGATCGGGCGTTCATGAGTATTAGTGACCTCGCCAATATTGTGCTCAAAAATTTTTATCCCCTGGTACAGACGCCGCTGCCAACCCTATTTTTTGGGCGAGTTGATTATCCGCTTCTTACTCACGTAGTATATCTCCCGGCCATCATCTTTCTCCTCATGTTTTGGCGGAATCCCAGCCTCCGGAATGCCCTCTTGGCCGGGGGATTCGCGGGACTGCTCTTCTATACCTATTTTCACAAATGGGCCTACTGGGTTATAGCGATCGGCGTCTTATTTGTGCTTACTTTTCTTTTCTTAAGGAGCGACAAAAAACGGCTCAAGAATTTTTTGATACTCATCGCGACTATTTTTCTTGTGAGTATTCCCTATTTTATAAACTATTTTAAACTTAAGGGTCTACCCGGTTCCGCCGATCTCATTCAGCGGTTGTCGCTTGAGCTGGGTCGTTCGTTAGATTTTGCCGTATGGCCGCATTATCTTCTTTACGCAATTCTCCTAGTGCTGGTTTATTGGTTTTTTAAAAAAGACCGGGCGCAGGCATTATTCTTTAGCTCATTTCTCGTCGCCGCTTTTATCGTCTGGAACATTCAGATTGTTACCGGTTTTGTGCCGCACCCGGATCACTGGCCGAGAGCCATAAACCCACTCATCTTTTTAACGATCTTCGCGCTTCTCCATCACGCGGTCGCCCGACTTCGTGATGTTTGGCCAAGGGTTAAGCAAGCCACCGTTTTAATATTGATTTTAGCCGCGGCGTTACTCATCGCCAAAAAAACCGTAAATGCCTTTGCTTTTTTGAATCCGCCGCCGGAGATACTCGGGCGCTACAGTTTGCCGCAGGATCTTTTGGATTCCTTTGCTTGGCTTGAGGCGCAGGCCGCGGAATCCTATGTGGTCTCGCCGTCCTTTGTAACCACCATTTATCTTACCGGCTTTACCGCGGCGCGACCCTTCCTACCTTGGTCAGGGGTGACACCTTTATCAAACTTTGAAATGGAAGAACGGTTTTTGCGATCCAATAAGCTCTTTGGAGTGAGTGAAAATGTTCTAGAGGCAAGATTGCGAGACGGCAAGGATCTTGAATGTTTATCCGAATGCGATAAACCCTATATCTTGAGCAATATCTTCGGGACCAGATTTTTCCTGTATCAGCTTTATTTTAAAGATTCGGCTGATCCCGAAAAGCGGTCTATACCAGAGGATAAAATCATGGAATTATTGGATCGCTATCGCGCGCTCGCGGTTGACTGGCCCGATTTGGGCGCCGATTTTGTCTACCTTGGGCCGCTTGAGCGGCACTTTACCGATGTGGACTTTGAGAGAGATCGTGACTTAGAATTAGTTTATGATAATGCTTCGATAAAAATTTATTCTGTTAGAGGCGAATGAATTTTGCTTTTTAAGAAAAACCTCGGAGAAAGTCGGAGAGTTACATACAATATCAAGGGATTTTTTTGGCCTATGAGCAAGAAAATAAAAATAGGCAATCGGCTAATAGGGGATGGCGAGCCATGTTTCATTGTCGCTGAAGCCGGAGTTAACCATAACGGCGACCCCGCGCTGGCTAAACAACTGATTGAAATTGCCGCTGCCGCCGGCGCTCACGCGGTCAAATTCCAAAAGCGAACCAACGCAGACATTTTGACTAAAACCGCCCTCGCCGCCCCCTATGTTAAACCCACGTCGCTGGCGCCAACTTACGGCGAACATCGCGCAAGATTGGAGTTGGCTGAATCTGTGTGGCGAGAGCTTAAAGAACTCGCCAAAGACAAAGGCATTCTTTTTTCCGCCAGCGTTTGGGATCCGAAGAGCGCCGATTTCATCGAAAGTTTAGGCGTGCCCTATTTTAAAATTTCTTCTGCCGATGTAACCAATCTGCCGCTCTTGGAGCATGTGGCCAAAAAAGGCAAGCCGGTTATTCTTTCGACCGGCATGTCTACTCTCGAAGAGATTGACGAGGCAGTAGCAGCCATTCAAAAACACAATCATGAGTTGATTCTCCTCCACTGCGTTTCCAATTATCCCTGCCGTGATGACGAAGTAAATTTACGGGTTATGAATACTCTTCGGGAGCGTTACGGCGTGCCGGTCGGTTATTCAAGCCACGATAAAGGCGTGGCTATTCCGGCGGTTGCGGTTGCGCTCGGAGCAAATGTGATTGAAAAACATTTTACCGTGGATAGAACCCTGGTCGGCCCGGATCACGCCGCTTCCTTAGAGCCGCAGGGATTGGAAAAGATGATTAAATACATTCGTCATGCGGAATCATCACTGGGCACTAACAAAAAATTCATAAACGAAGCCGAAAAAGAGGTGAGAATCCGGTTGGCTAAAAGCATTGTGGCCAAGACCAATATTCCTAGAGGAACGGTGATTACTCTCGATATGGTTACGGTTAAGAGTCCCGCGAGCGGGCTAAAACCCAAATATATTCAATCAGTATGCAGCAAAATTACTCCTATCGATATTGCCGAAGACAGCTTATTGCCAGCCGAGGCGCTCGACTGGCCGAGTAGCGCTTAAAGGCGTTGATTTTTTGGTGAGCGCAGCGTTGACCGGATCTAAAAAGAGGTGTATTATAAAATCAGTACCTGTTCTTCATAATAACCAAAAAAGCTAGCAAGAACTAGCAAGGAGAATAAATCGTGGATCACCGCAAAGTCGTGCTGTTTTTTCCCAACACCGGTTTTGACGTGGTGGGTGTGAGCGTGGATTTGCCTCTCGCGGTTCTCTATCTCGCCGCCTTTCTACGAAACGAATTCGATGTGGTACTCATTGACCAGCGGGTAGAACCCGATTGGCGTGAGCGGCTCACGGAAGAACTCGCGAGCGCGCCCTTGTGTTTTGGAGTTTCTTCCATGACTTGTCCTCAGATCCTCTACGGACTCGAGGCAAGCGCCTTGGTGAGAAAGCTTTCCCCGGAGACGGTTATCGTCTGGGGAGGCGTGCATCCCACCTTGATGGCTAAGGAGACTTTGGGTAATGCCCTCGTCGACGTGGTGGTGAGAGACGAAGGCGAAGTTCCTTTCTTGGAACTTTGCCGAGCTCTGGCCAAAGATCGCGCGGCCGATCTCCGGAAGGTGCCTAGCCTTTCCTTTGTCCGCGACGGCCGCTACCTGGTCACTCCGCCGTCGCTTCACCAGCCGCCAGTGAGCGTGCCGCCTCTGCCCTACGAACTCTTGAACGCTGGCGTGCCAGTTTACATCGGCAGCCAGGGACGTTTCGAGAATCCGGACGCGAAGAGTCTCATTATGCTCACCTCGCGCGGCTGTCCCTACCGCTGCACCTTCTGCACCATGCCTGGCATGCCCTCGAGCCGCACTTGGAAAGCCGAAGATCCGGCTGTTACCATCCGGCACGTGGGCGAGCTCATCGAACGCTACGGCATCGACGCCGTCGCATTCCATGATGAAGAGTTTGCCATTGACCCCAAGCGGGTGAGGACGCTGGCGGAAGCCTTCAAGTCCGAATTCGGGGGGCGAGGCAAATTCCGCTGGTGGATTCAGGCGCGCATGGACAGTCTCTTGCGGCTCAAAGACGATCTCTCGCTCTTAGTCGAGAGCGGACTCGAGTCGCTCCAGCCGGGCATTGAATCAGGAAGCGATCGGATCCTGGGCCTCATCAAGAAGAGAGAAACCGTGGAGGTGTACCTTGAGGCGAATCGGGTTTTGAGCGGGATTGACCTCCGGCCGCTCTACAATTTCATGCTCGGTTTTCCCACCGAGACCCTGGACGAGATGAAGGCGACTTTGAATCTGGCTTGGCGTTTACTCGAAGAAAACCCCAAGGCCATGGTCGCCGGAGTTTACGTCGCTGTTCCTTACCCGGGTACGGAATTGTATGAGGAAGCGTTGAAGCACGGATTTGAGCCGCCGCGTTCACTCGAGGAATGGGCCGAGTTCAATCGTCAGCAGCTTTTGACACCCTGGCTCAAAGCCGATCCCGAAAAGCTCGCCTTTACCGAGTTTGCCAAGCTCACCTCGCGCATGGTGGACGGCAAGCGTTTGCCTTTGCGCCTCGGGCATGCTTTCGGGGGTCTGCTTCCTTTTACGGAAAGCCAGTTTCGTGCTTTGAGCGATCGTCTGAAGCGGCAGTGGCGCGACGGCGATACTTCGGATGTGGAGATGTACAAGACCATGAACGATCTTGTGCTTTCTCTCTTCGAAGCAGCCGA
>Ga0209541_10008720_pt1 | contig 16629 bp, 16 predicted proteins | sample RifCSPlowO2_01_FD_184027 | JGI IMG/M metagenome (GOLD analysis project Ga0209541, IMG submission 184027) | Groundwater microbial communities from Rifle, Colorado - Rifle CSP2_plank lowO2_0.1 (SPAdes) (version 2) | ecosystem: Environmental > Aquatic > Deep subsurface > Groundwater | place...
GGAGCCACTAGTACAATCCCCACTTAATATCCGCCATCCAAGGCGAGACCTTTCCATATAGATTTTTGCAAGGTCTCACCTTGGATGCACCGCGCGATAGCAGAAATTAAGTTGAGGTGGTACTCGTGGCCAAGATGCCGATGCCCAAAAGTGGCTGTATTGTGTTGCTTTGCTCTGTGTGCATACACAATACTCACACCGCAAGGCGGGCACGGCCTTTTCTGCGACGGCGCTGTAGCACATTCCTCCCCGAGGAACTCTTCGTCCGCACCAAGAATCCGTGTGTTTTTCTTCGCTTTCTTTTCTTTGGTTTGTAGGTAAATGACATAAATCCGAGTATAGTGTGTATTCACAGAAAGAGCAAGCAAAAAGCACGAGGTGAGGCATTGAGGATTGATTCTTAATGCCTCACCTCGTGTTTTTGAAAAAATATTCGGAAAAACTTGACGCACATTAAAAAAATATCCACAGAAAATCTTTTCCACAGTTTATACACAAGTTGTGAACAGTTGCCGCTTTTTCGTTCATTTGAACTTCTTCGTTATAATTGGTGCTAATCAACTTGAACGAGCACGCGAGTGTTCCGCATGTATGGATAACAAAGAATTATGGGATAAGACGTTGGTTGAGATCGAGCTCGAGGTCTCAAAAGCGAACTTCAGCACGTGGTTCAAAAACACCCGAATCATAAAGCAGGAAGGTGGAGCTGTGTACGTCAGCGTACAGAACGAGTTCGTGCGTGATTGGCTTTCCAACAAATACCACTCGACGATCCTTCGAGTATTGCGAAACATTTCTCCAGACATCCGTGGGGTCGAGTATGTCATTACCAAAAACGAAGTGGTTGAGCATACCGCGTCTGTGATCAAAAAAGACATCTTCTCTCCTTTTATCCCAGAGCTTCCCCTCCAAGATACTTATGCCGGCAAAGAAGACGGCCTAAACCCTCGCTATGTTTTTGATGCTTTTGTGACAGGGCCATTCAATGAGCTTTCCTACGCTGCGGCGCAAGCGGTGTTGAAAAAGCCTGGCATCATGTATAACCCGCTTTTTATCTATGGAGCGACTGGGTACGGAAAAACACATCTTATCCAAGCGCTCGGCAACGGCCTCAAAAAACAAAATCCAGGAAAAAAAATCCAATACGTCAGCTCGGAAAAATTCTCTACCGACTACGTACTCTCACTCGGCAATAATCGTGTCAATGAATTCAAAGAAAAATACAGAAAATACGACGTGCTCATCATGGATGACATCCAATTCCTCGTTGGAAAAGATAAAACCCAAGAAGAGCTTTTTCATCTTTACAATGCATTGTACGAAAACAATAAACAGATCGTCTTTTCTTCCGACAAACACCCCAACTATATCAACGGACTCGAAGACCGTCTAAAATCTCGTTTTGGCTCCGGAATGATTGTAGAGATCACTATGCCGGAATATGAATCTCGGCTCGCCATTTTAAAGGAAAAACTGAAACAGCAACAGATGGTCGTTCCAGAAGATATTCTCCAATATATTGCCGAAACAATACAAGCAAGCATCCGCGAGCTTGAAGGAACGCTCAATTTGGTTGTTTGCCAAGCTCGACTAAAAAACAAGAGTTTATCTCTCAATGAGGTCAAAACACTCATAAAGAACAATGCAAAACCAACGAAACCGGTTTCAATAAAAGATATTGTAAAGACAGTCACCACTTTCTATAACCTCGACGAGCGGTTTATCTACGAAAAAACCAGGCGCAAGGAGGTAGTTAAGCCCCGTCAAGTACTCATGTACATTCTGCGCCAGGATTTTAATATTTCTTATCCTCTTATTGGTCAAAAATTGGGCGGGCGCGATCACACAACCGTCATCCACTCGTGTGAAAAAATAAAAACTGACATCAAAACCGATATGATACTCGTTCAGGAAATAGAACAGATACGTGCATTGTTTTAGAAGCTTTGTGTTGTGGTTTGTGGAATCCCTGTGTATAAGTGCGTGTGTGGATAGGGTTTTATTGGGGACAGTGGTGTGTATTCAGGAAGGTGTATTGTGTATAAAAAAATAATTTTACCGAATTTTTGTAAAAAATGTTTTTATCCACAAGATGAAAAATCTTCCGAGGTATAAAAAACAGAGTCTGGTGTTTGCGAATTGTTGTTACGCACATATCCACACCAATAACTATAGTAATTAGTATTTAAGTAAATATATGAAGTTAGAGTGTGTAAAACTGAATTTGAAGAATGCGTTAGCTATCGCTGAACGATTTACCGGAAAGAACCTTTCGTTACTGGTATTGCGGTATGTTTTATTTATTACCACGGAGAAAAGTGTGAAACTTCGCGCGACCAACCTTGATCTGGGTATTGAGATCGAAATTCCTGCGCACGTCGAAAAAGAGGGGGTTATTGCAGTACCCGCTGACACGCTTGCAAATTTTCTTTCAAACTTGCCGCAAGAGAAAAATGTCGTAGTTGAACAGGTCGGGGACCATTTGACAATATCGGGAAAAACACACTCAACACTCATTAAAGGTTTTGGGTATGAAGATTTTCCGACCGTTCCTTTTGTCACAAAAGGAACAACGATTGAAATTGATGCAAAAATACTCATTAATGCTTTTCGCGCGACGCAATATGCTGTTGCTATTTCTGATATTAAACCAGAATTTGCAAGTGTGTATTGTTATACAGATGAGCAGACGCTTGTTTTTGCGGCAACCGATTCGTCACGTCTCGCTGAGAAGCGCGTTCCGCTCAAAAGAAAACCGGAACAGTTCAGCATTCTTATTCCTGGAAAGAATGTTGCGGAAATTGTTCGCGCACTGGAAGGACTCGACGAAACAGTAAAGATCTGCGCGACGAAAAATCAAATATCATTTCATACTGAACACATCCGTATCACTTCTCGACTGATCGACGGTGTTTTTCCTGATTATCAGCAGATCATTCCAAAAAAATTCACCACCGAAGCGACGGTGTTACGGCAAGATCTCCTTGATCGTTTGAAATTAACCACGGTATTTTCAGGAAAACTCCAGCAAGTCCGCATAAAGAAGTATCCACAAGAGAAGCTGTTTGAGATCGAATCGCGAAGTGACGAGATCGGCGAAACCACGCACCAGATAGATGCTGCACTTTCAGGAGAGGCCGTCGAATTTCTTTTGAATCAACGTTTTCTCACCGACGTGCTTTCTTATCTTCCTTCCGACAGTGTTTCGTTTCACGCTAGCGGCGGCAACAGGCCGTTGGTCATTAAAGGTGTCGGCGATACGACATTTATTTATCTTGTCATGCCCATGAAAGGATGATGAATGGACGCAAGGTGTGTGATGGCGGACAAGTTTATTGTTTTTGACAAACAGTAAGATACTTAACTGTATTTTTTTAATGTGATGGAACTCGCGCACATCAAAGAATTCCTCGAAAGGTATAAAAAACTTATTTTTCGCGACGAGGAAAAGCGAAAAAAAATAATCGAAGTGATCTCAAAAATTTCAGGGGTCTGTGTTTCCGAAAAAGAGTTGAATATAAAGAACAACACCCTCTCTATCACAGGGGGTTCAACAACAAAAAATGAACTTTTCCTTTATCAAGAGAAGATTATTGATGAACTACGAAGAAATCACATCAATGATATTGTTGAAATACGCTGAACAAAAGGCACTCAACAAAACACTCGGAGTTGTGAGTAGATACACCATAAACAAACAAGTGTGATTTCTTGCCCAAGTGCATCGATGTTGTTGATAGGCGCTAACGCAAAACATCGAAAAGTGTTGTTTTTTCAGTTCGGTTCCCGACAACATCATACGCGGTGATGCGCAGCTCGTTTGTGTGTTGTAAATTTGTGACTTCGTTTGGTACAAACGCAAAAGAATATGGCATTGAGCGTGCCGAACCAAGAAAGATACCATTCACAAAGAAATCGATGTACTCAACAGCGAAGTAGCTTTGGATCTGTGTATCAATGATAAGTTTTTGCGCGCGATCATATGTTGTGGTTGCGTTCGGTGTTACGATCGTTATGGAAGGAGCAAGTTCCGGACGGTGGATGTCGTCGATATCATCAGGAATCATTCCCCACGCTTTTCCCGGAATCCCGTTCCGCCCGATCCACTCTTGAGCGGTAGACTCCCAGAGAAGAAACTGTGCATCATTGTAAGGGTTTAGCGGCGGTGGTCCGGCGGGGTCGTTCTTGTTGACCCAATAAAGTATTTCGTGGGGATTCGGTACAACGCGCTCTTCAATGAGTTCCGATGGTGTAAACTCCGTTGCGCGCTTTCCGGATATCTTATCGACCACATAAACATCACCGCCATACCAGATTCCGCGGAGAGCAGGCTTGATATTCTTTGGTGTTGGTTGAGAGGCGGGAAATCTTTCTTGAGGAAAAGCAGGGAGGATTTTTGTCAGGAATGCATTCCAAAGTGGAGCAACAATGAACCCCGCAACCCTTTTTTCCATCGGCGAGTTGTTGTTGTTTCCTGCCCAGGCTCCGACAACAAGAGAAGGTGTGTACCCAACGATCCAAGCGTCACGGTAGTCATTTGTTGTACCTGTTTTTACCGCCACTTGATGGTCGCTAAAATGAAGATATGAATGTGCGCCGAATGCTGGTGCACGTGCATCGTTGTCCGAGAGAATGTCAGAGATCTTTCGTGCAATTTCCGGATTGACCGCGCGTATTTCCTTTTTTTCATGCTCAAAAACGACGCTGCCTGAAGCATCATCAATCCGAAGAATTCCGTTGTATGGTTCCCTCACTCCGTCATTCGCGAATACGCCATACGCACTCGTCATATCAATCAGCGACACCTCTCCTCCACCGAGTACCAGCGTCAAGCCGTAACGCTCTTTGCTTTGAAGGGTGGTGATCCCCACGCGTTCAGCAAATTCAATTGCGTGGTCAAGTCCGACCAAATATAGCATTTTCACCGCCGGAATATTGATGGATTGGGCGAGCGCATTCCTGAGGCTGATGGGACCGCGATATTCCCCGTCGTAGTTTTCCGGCATGTAGCACACCTTGGTATCTGTGCCGTAAAGCGGTTTTCCGAACGGGTCGCATTGAGTCGAAAACTGCGTCGGAACATCAAAAACAACAGTGTCTGGGGTAAATCCCGCCTCAAAAGCCGCGGCGTAAACGAACGGCTTAAAAGCGGAACCCGGCTGACGTTTCGCGAGCGCGACATTGAAGTTTCCTTCGCGCTCGATGTTGAAATAATCTCTTGATCCGACCATTGCCAATATCTCACCGGTTTTCGGGTCGAGTGCAACAATGGCGGCGTTTGTTGCATTGTATTGCCGTTCATTTTGTTCGGCATACTCCTTTATTGTTTCTTCCGCTTTTCCTTGCAACTCCATGTCGAGGCTGGTGATGACTCGGAGGCCGCCTTCCTCAATCCGCTCCTCACCGTATTCTTCCGTCAGCAACTCTCTCACGAACATCACAAAATGAGGCGCACGGATCCCGCGCTCTTCCGGAGGGAGAAACACCACTTCTTCTGCGAGCGCATGTTCGTATTCATCGCGCTGGATTGACCCTAGCTCAAGCATTTTTTTAAGCACAAGATTCTTGCGTTCTTCGAGTAGATCGCGGTGACTGCCATAAGGCGAGTAGCGAGTTGGAGACTGGGGAAGCGCCGCAAGGTATGCGGCTTCGGAGAGTGTGAGCTCGTTTGCGCCGTGTCCAAAGAATGTCAGGCTCGCCTCTTCAACGCCGTATATATTTCCGCCATAGGGGGATTCATTGAGGTAAAGCGCAAGGATCTCTTCCTTACCCATGATACCATCGAGCTTCATTGCAAGTATCCACTCCTTGATCTTTCTGGTAAGCGTTTTTTCGCGCGATAGCAGGGCATTTTTTATGACTTGCTGTGTGATAGTTGAGCCGCCCTGCCCCGCGTAGCCTCTGTGCAGTCCCAAGTTGACCAACACCGCACGCACGATAGCCTTGGGCTCAATACCTGCATGTTGGTAGAACTGTTCATCTTCAATGGCGACGCTGGCGTTTTTTATGTACGGACTGATCTTGTCGAACGGAACAATCGTGCGGCGTATGTCTTTGTGGATGTCGTAAAGCAGTATTTTCCCCGTACGATCGTAGATCTTTGTTGACTGGGATACCCTGCGTGCTTCAAATAGGCTGAAATCCGGTATCTTGATGGTGGTCGCCCAAAGCAAAAAAGCGCTTGTGGAGAGTATTCCAACAAACAATATGCCGATGATAAGCAGTTGGAGCCGACGCTTCAATTTTCCGCGGATGCGTTTTCTATGGACGCCCTGTCTATTCCACATTATCTCTCAGTTTATCATACACAGTTTATCATACAAAGACGCCGCGTCTTAGTAGACGGTTACGCGACGCGATGTTGTGACATCGAAAGACAAAGGATGGGCCATTATGATAGCATGAGTGTTATGAAAGAAAAGAGAAATGAAAATGAACACGCAAGGTTTGTTGACGAACTTTTTACCCGCGGGGTTGGGACCTTTGTTGACCCCAAAGACGCTTTCAAGAAAAAATTGCTTGCAAAGATAAAGGGCGAATACCCAAAAGATATTATCGTGAAGTTCGGCGTAGACCCGACGCGGCCGGATATTCATCTTGGCCATGCCGTCGTGCTACGAAAATTGCGCCAACTGCAGGACTTAGGGTGCAAGGTGGTTTTTTTGGTGGGAGATATCACTGCGAGCATTGGAGACCCAACAGGGAAAAGTAAGATGCGCCCTGAAATGAAAACAAACGATGCGGAGAAAGGGTCTGGTTTTGTAACCGCGACCCAAAAACTTCTCTACATTAACCACGACGCGCCCTTGCGTGAAAAAGACGACAAGGAGGACACAGTAAGGGAACCGGCCACGTCTTCTCAAGAAGTGGTTGAAAATATGAAAACATACCTTGAGCAGGTTGGGAAAATATTAAGCACAGAGAATAATGTATTCTCTTGGATAAAAAATTCCGACTGGTTTTTGGATCCGACGGACATAATCCCCAACCCAGGCGCAAGGACAACTATTTCAGTAGTAGATAACAACACAAAAAAGTCTCAAAAGATTGCAATTAATCCAAATTCCTTAATCGGCAAGATAATTCTTTACCAAGAGAATAGCATGCAACTAAAAAAGCTTGGAAAGACCGAGATAGCCCGAACAACACTCATGGGTTTATTGTGGACGCTGCGACACATTACTGTTGCGCAACTTCTCGAAAGAGATATGTTTGCAGAAAGACTCAAGAAAAGCGAGAGTATTTTTTTGCATGAAATGCTCTACCCCGTCATACAGGGCATAGATTCATATTCTTTAGCGAAAATTTACGGCTCATGTGATCTTGAAGTTGGCGGGACCGACCAAACCTTTAATATGCTCATGGGACGCAAAGTGATGGAGGTAAACAAACAAGAGCCTCAGGCGGTGCTCTCTTTCAATATTTTAGTCGGCACCGATGGTAAGGAAAAAATGTCGAAGTCGCTTGATAATTATGTCGGTATTACTGATGAGCCAAAGCTCATGTTCGGAAAGCTCATGTCAATACCCGACAGTGTTATTCCGACCTATTTTGAGCTCTGCACCTTTACCCCCGTTGATGGCATTGAGGAGATCAGGAAAAAATTAAAGGGCGGGAAGGTGAATCCGCGTGACATCAAAATGGATCTTGCGCGGCAGATTGTTGCAATCTACCACGGAGAAAAAAAGAGCGAGGAGGCGAAAGCGACATTTATTGCAACGTTTAAAGAAAAGAAACTTCCTGATGATATGCCGACTGCGAAAGCCGCCAAGGGTACGCTTCTTGTCGACGTGCTTATTCGTGAGGATGTCATTGACTCAAAAAGCGAGTTTCGTCGCCTCCTCGGAGAAGGGGCGATCAGAAAGGACGGAGAAGAGAAGCTCTCCGACACGACGATGAAGTTGACCGAGACAATTGTGCTTAGGGTCGGCAAACATCGTTTCATCAGGATTGTTGTTGAGTAGAAGGACGTTTTTTCTGCAAACAAAAACCCGCCTTAGGCGGGGTTTTTGTTACTCATCAAGTATGTCGTCGTCATCGTCTTCTACGGCGGCCGCTACTGGAGCATCAGCTACCTCTTCTGGAACAACCACCTCTACGGGGTCATCGAGAAAGTCGTCGCTTTCTACTGTATTCGGGTCATCGTCATTCAGTACTGTACCGCCGACAGGAAGTATCCCGTCATTTACAAGATCGTCTCCCATAATAAAATAGTCTTCTATTATTAATTAATTGTGGCCCCGCATTGCGGGGTGCCACCATACCCTCGCCAGAGAAACCAAGCGAAAGGGTACTTCCCACTATGTATCATGCTTTTGGCGGGCTGGGGAGAGGGCGGGAAGATTCCTGTGGATAACTACCGCTCGGCAGTGCTTTTTGAGTGTACGGATAAAATCCTGTTGGCTTTTTCCTCAAAACTCGCGTCGTCGCGCTCCGGGTCACTCAAAACGCCACCTCGGGAGACGCAACTGTTTCGGAGCAAATTTTGTCAAGATTAAGACTTGACAAAAATTAAGCCTCGCGCCTGCAAATGGCTTCACAAAGCGATACCTCGCTTTAGAGGAGACTGGTTTTTGCGCTAAATTTCCTCTCTCTTATTGTAGAGGTAATCTAAGAAAAAATGGAGAATTAGACCAATACCCAAAAACAGTAACGGGCGTACAAGTAGTGTCAGTACCGACAAAAGTAAAACTGTTTTCCATTGTTTGTGAAGAAAATGAGCCTTAAACGAGTTTCTCTTTGGATCGTAAACTGGTCGAGAAAATAAGTAATCTAAATCAACGAGATTTGAGCCAACCAGTAACGCCAGATCGGCATAGTTTGGGTTTAGGGTTTGTATCTGCATTAAAGCTAAAAATATCCCCAAATTCACTGCAACGTGTGTTGGTGTTGTCATGGACGAAGACTAAGGTGATATACGCCTCGCTTGTGCAAGCGCGGTCAATCCGACGGCGATGGCATCGTATTCGTCGTCGAGCATTTTCTTTTTCGGGAGCGCGATCAACCTCTCGGTCATTTTTATGACTTGGTCCTTGGTGGCACGGCCGTATCCGGTGATGGCGATCTTTACCGCGAGCGGGTTGAATTCCGTAAGTGGAATGTTATTTGACGCGGCGAGATACATGATCATCCCACGTACCTCGGCGACATGAAGTGCCGTTTTTGCGTTGTTCGTGAAATAGAGTTCTTCAAGGGCTATCGTATCGGGTGCGTATTTTTTGATGAGCCGGAACACCTCGTCCCCAACGAAACGCAAGCGCTCTGGGAAGACGCTTTTGGGCGTTGTTTCAATGCATGATGAGTAGAGAAGCGTCGCTTTTGCACCGCTACCTTCAAGTACAGCAACCCCGCAGCGCCCGAATCCCGGATCAATAGCTAAAACAGTCATTAGTCTTTAGTTTATAGTCCGTAGAAAGAAATACCAGCCGACGGTCAGTTTGACATTTAGCACTAAATATGATAAACTAGCGGCAGTTCTTTGACCGTCTCCCTACCCCCCAATTTCAATTTTTGTTGTTGCGTTTGCCATAGCAGAAAGCCCTTTCATGCGGAGAGTATTTTCTGCTATGGCAAATCCTGGTTTCAGGAAGCCCGCTGGCACGCGACGCGTTTTTCACAAAACATGTCGCACATCTGGAGGACATGTCATGTCTGACAAGTCTGTGATGTCTGCCCGACAATCGGCAGAGCTTGACCACGCTTTCGAGCGTAATGGATACGCCGCGAGCGACGTGAAGTGGTTGTCGCAAGGGAGTATTCTGGCGGAGGTGAAGAGGGTACGCGACGGCTACGCCGAGATCAAGCTCATTGAACACGTTGTGAATGGCGCCGCTGATCCGTTCGTGCCGACTGGTTGGAGCATCGAACTGCACACAAAAAGCGGTCTGATGAAACTCGAGCGCCGTGGTGCGCATCTCTACCTAAACGGGAAGAAGATCGTCCTCTTTGTTTCCGAAAAACAGCAAGGGGGCAAGACGATCCGTGGCCGCGAACTGCGTGAAGAACTTTCAGGCAAAAAAGTGTTCAACGCAAATGTGCTCGACTATCTCTTGGCGCATCCGGAGCTCATCCCCGAGTCATGGAAGGAAAAGACGAACGGTAACACGACTTTCATCTTCTTCTGGGGTACCATTTATCGCCTCTCGGACGGCTACCTCTTCGTTCGTTGTCTCCTCTGGCTCGATGGCGCGTGGCACTGGCGCTCCCGCTGGCTCGGCAACGACTTCTACGGCCACGATCCTGCGGCGTTGCGCGCAAGCTAGCACTTAGGGCTTGGTCACTAGGATCTCTTAAAACCTTTGGACCTTGCCCTTGCATTCGTTTTTTCTGCCCCGCGCTTGCGCGGGGCCTTTTCGTCCCTGTAAAATAACCATGGTAGTAGGTGTATACGTGAATGATTTCAGTCTCTGGAGTTGTTCGCTACCGAATCCAGTATCCGTACATTGAGAGCGCCTACGATCACGGTCTTAAGCGGAGGATGTACGAAGACTCTTCAAAAAAATGAAGATACTTGGTATGGGGTGCTATGGCATTATGATGCCGAATACGATTCAACCTCGAAAATGCTTAAGGGGCGGTGATACGGATGGCACTCCCTACATAATCGCAACTCGGACGGCAACCTCAACGTTCGTTGTCTCAACTGGAACGATGGCGAGTGGCACTGGAACTACAACTGGCTCGACAACGACTTCTACGGCAACGATCCTGCGGCGTTGCGCGCTACTCTATTCATTTCTCTCCTACTTTTGTGGGAGAGTTTTGTCTTACTATTTGCCCGCTCCATCCGCCGAGCATCCTTCCCACCTCGTCCAATTTTACCGAAAGGGCAATATATTTTTTGTTCTCAAGCGATTTCGTTTCCCAAAGCACCAGTAAAAGTATTTTGAGTGTATCCGCCTTCCTAATCGCCTGTCGCACCTACGGAAGCTTCTCCTCACGTGCCAAGAAACTTGCAACCGCGATTGCCTCGATGATTTCAATGAAGAGCGTGTCAATGCGTTGCCCGAGAGAGTGCCTGTGTACTTTGGGCAGGATTTGATAATAGCCATACCACAGCATGTAGACCTCCTTCATCTTTTGAAGCAGTGGTAGGAGGTTGCGGGGGGGGGGGGTACTCTGAGTAGTATGACTCGTATTCAACTCGCTCATACGTATGAGCATATCATTTCTCTCAAAAATCTCCTTCTATCTTGGCAGGAGTTCGTCAAAGGCAAACGTTCCCATAATGACGTGCAAGAGTTTGAGCGCAATTTAATGGGGAATATTTTAGCACTCCACAGTGACCTTGCGGACAAAATCTACCGACATGGGCCGTATCACGCCTTCAACATCTCCGACCCCAAACCACGCAACATTCACAGGGCAATTGTGCGAGACCGCCTGCTCCATCGTGCTATCTACCGGATACTTTATCCATTTTTTGATCGCTTGTTTGTTACAGATTCATATTCTTGTCGGGAGGGGAAAGGGACACACAAGGCGATTGCCCGTTTTTACGCCTTTGCTCGGAAAGCAAGTAAAAACAACACCAAAACACTCTGGGTGCTCAAGTGCGATATCAAAAAGTTCTTTGCATCGGTTGATCAGGATATTCTGTTGGCAATTTTAGCAAAGCGCATTCCCGATGGCAATATTCTGTGGCTTCTCGAACGTGTGGTACGAAGTTTCAAGAGCACTGCGCCAGGCAAGGGTCTTCCGCTCGGCAACCTCACGTCCCAGCTTCTGGTAAATATCTACATGAACGAGTTTGACCAATTTGTGAAGCACGAACTTAAGGTCAAGTACTATATTCGTTATGCAGATGACTTTATCTTTATGAACCAAGACAAAAAAGTATTACTCGAGATGTTGCCAAAGATACAAAAATTTCTTTCACAGCGCCTCTTTCTTTCGCTACATCCAAACAAGGTGAGTATCCAAACATTCGCTTCCGGTGTTGATTTTCTCGGTTGGGTGCATTTTCCTGACCATCGCGTGCTACGAACAGCGACGAAGCGAAGAATGTTTCGGAATATCACCGCGAAGAATGGCAAACCAGAGACGACACAGTCGTATCTCTGGCTTTTGCGCCACGGGAATGCGAGGAAATTAGAGAGGAGGATTGCAGAGGGTTCTCCCAAGCACGAATTTGCGCAACAGCAATCTATTTGAACAAATCCTTCCTTTCGAGACCGGCTTGTCTTAAGATGGTGAGCAGTGTTCCTTGCGGTAGATCTTTTTTGTGTACGGGAACGACAGCACGACGCCTTGTCTCCTTATGATAAAACACGAAATGGCTTCCCGTTGAGTGATCAAGCGCAAAACCGCTCTTTTCAAGAAATGCAATAGTTTTCTTGGACGTGAGAACAGGAAGTTTTGGCATATACTCCGCGTTACGCAACCAGTGTTCTCACCTGCACCGAAGCAATAAAACTTTCGTTGTCACTGGGTATTGGTTCGTGATGCTTGCGAATACTTGCGATGTAGCCACGAATGGCATCCTCAGCCATTTTTTTTGCCTCACTTATGGTTTTGCCGTAACTGATACAACCGGGAAAGGCTGGTACGAGTACGGTGAAGCCTCCCTCTTTTTCAGGTTGGAGAACAATGTTGTAGTTGAGTGTTTGCATATGAAGATATTATCACGAAAGATTTATTTTGCAATGAAGATTTATACTTTCCGAGGAGAGACCTCTTAAAACCGAGGTCGCACCTCGAAAACGAATTTACTCCGCATTCGTGTAGGCATCCTGGACCTCATCATTATTCTCCAGCTCTTCGATCAGCGTAGAAAGTATTGCGCCATCCGCATCCGAAAGTGGAATGGTCGAGTTGGGAAGCCATCCTTCCTCTCCTTTCGTGAACGCCCATGAGGCGGCGCCTTGCGCGGCAAGCGAGCCGCCATTTTTTGCGAGAATATGTTTGATCTCCTGCGCCGCCTTGTTGCGGTTGCCTGTGAATGCCTCAATAATGAGCGCACAGCCGCCAGGGCCATATCCTTCGTAGGTAAGCGCCTCCATCTGCTCCACATCTCCGCCAGCGCCCTTTTTGACCGCTCGCTCGATTGTGTCCTTCGGCATATTCTCCTTCTTCGCTTTTTCGATGATCGTGCGCAAGCCGGGGGCATTCATATCTCCTTTCGTCTTTTTTGATTCTGTTGCAATCAAACTACCGAGTTTGCCGAAGAGTTTTGATTTCTTCGCGTCCTCGACACCTTTCTGCCGCTTTATTTGCGCCCATTTGCTGTGACCGCTCATAAGTCAGTAGGTAGTTTATAGTAGGTAGTAGGTAGAGAAATACAAATACATCGTACAACTTGATTCCCGAAACGACAATATCCCAAGTTCGTTGTCGTTCGACAACGAACTTGGGGTAACAGTGAAATTGCGACAATGATAAACAATTATGATGTGAGCAAAGTACTAGAGAAGCTTTTGTTGATCTTCCTTAGGATAGTCAAAACCAAGATGCTCATACGCTTTTTTAGTTGCGGTGCGACCGCGGGGGGTTCTTTCCAGAAGTCCGAGTTTCAAGAGATACGGCTCATAGACTTCCTCGATTGTTGCTTGCTCTTCTGATGTTGCCGCGGCAATGGTGGAGAGGCCGACCGGACCGCCGCCGAATTTCTCTATAAGTATGGTGAGCATGTGTCTATCTGGTTGAGAGAGTCCGATCTCATCGATCTCCAGGAGCCGAAGCGTTTCTTTGACCACATGTTCGTCAAGCGGGCGTTTTTCCACCTGAGCGAAATCGCGTGCGCGCTTAAGAAAATAGTTTGCCGTGCGCGGGGTGAAACGGCTCCGCGCGGCTATTTCTTCTCCTGCGGTACCTTTGAGCGGCACGCCAAGAATATTTGCCGAACGACTGACGATCTCCCCGATCTCACTCTCCGTATAAAATTCTAGACGGAAGACACCGCCGGAGAAGCGTGAGCGCAAGGGGGCGGAGAGGAGCGCAATGCGCGTCGTGGCGCCGATCAAGGTGAACGGCGGAAGCTCAAGCTGAATGGTACGCGCTGATGGGCCTTTGCCGATGATGATGTCGAGGACGCCGGATTCCATGGCGGGGTAGAGGATCTCCTCGACCATTTTGTTTAACCGATGGATCTCGTCAATAAAGAGAATGTCACCGGGATTAAGATTTGAGAGGATAGAAGCCAAATCGCCGACCTTTTCGATCGCGGGCCCGGAGGTATTTTTCATCTGGGCGCTCGTTTCTTTCGCCACAAGGTGGGCAAGCGTTGTCTTCCCGAGCCCGGGTGGGCCGTAAAAAAGGAGATGCTCCGGCGGATGAGCGCGTTCGCGGGCGGCGCGAAGGAGTATCTCAAGGTTTTGCTTAATGTGCGCCTGACCGACATACTCCTCCCAACGCTCCGGCCGGAGCCGTTGGTCGAGAAAGAGAACGTCTGTGTTGTGGTTTTGTGGAGAATCGGTCATGTCTGGATTATATCGTTGAGCGGGCTTTCTGTGGAGCGTAAGGCGAACAGTGAATTGACCGCATAGGCATACAGAGTGAAGACGGCCAACTTCTTCAAGGTCTCCCCTTTCAGCCAAGTAGAGACCTTAGGCCGTTTTCCACCTTGTATGCCCGTGTGGGTACCCGTTCATGGATTTGACACTTTGTACTAAATATGCTAAGTTAGATGTAATCAGCTCCTCTTACCCCCATCTGGTGATGCGGCCACAGACGCAACGTACTTCTTCGAACACATCACCCTTCAAACAATTAAGGCCCCACAGGCTTCCATGATGCACCTCCGAGGTTGTGCTGGTTGCCGCCTCGCGCGTGCCTTTACTGGTACTTCCCTTAGGAATGTATTTAACTTTTTGCATTACATGCACAAAGTAGTTGTTTGAAGGGTCATGGGCTTGATGACAAGCCCCGCAGACTTCGCAGAACTTACGCAGACCAACGCAGAAGTGATTGTCTCGGAGTACAAGGAACCTCGGGGAATAATTCTTAAGGTTCCACCTTGTACTCATGCATACTATTTAATTCATAGACGGCAAGATAATGAGATGACAAGAAGTCCGCTTAGGACTCGTCCACTAATAACTTCCTAGTTATTAGTGAGGACAGTTCTTTGTGCCACGTCCATGCTTTATCATTTAATTAATGGACTGGGCATTAATGCGGATTTTTTGTTGCCCCGCCACCTTTTCTGCTCTTAAGCCACAAGGTTTTGAAGTACGGCATTGTCAAAGTTGATATCACGAAAGCTGCCGCGGGAACAATGGCGTTTACCCACGGCCTTGCCACCGCTATGGCCTTGAGATATGCCGTGATGGCAAGGTAGGTAAATACAATCAACAGCAACCTTCTCATCCAGCTTGTTTCCCACGCCTTATCACTCTCCACCAGCGTGTTTCTTTCTTCTATCGCGAGCACTCTTTTTTCTATATTGTTTTCCATGCTTTGGCCCTACCGAATTTCTTCAAGCCCGACCGCCTCTTTGACTTCTTCAAGCGAGGTGACGCCGCTCATCACTTTGATAAGCCCATCTTGGCGCATGTTGAGCATCCCTTGGGGCTTTGCCGCTTCGACGATCTCTCGCTCGCTCGGATTCTCGCGGAGCACTTCTTCGATCGCACGATCCATAAGGATTCCCTCATAGATGGAAATGCGGCCCTTGTAGCCAGTGAACGTGCATTTGTCACAACCGACCGGACGGTAGAGCATTTTCGGCAGTTCGAGTTTTGGACGAAATTTTTTTATCTCGAGAAAGCTACTTTCGATGATCTCTTTTTCCGCCCCCTCGGGAACATACGTCTCGCGGCAGAAGAGGCATAGCCGCCGCACGAGACGCTGTGCGAGGGCGATGTTTAACGCCGAACTGATGATCTTCGGATTGATGCCGAGGTCGATCAGGCGCGGGATGGCGCCTGCGGCGTTGTTGGTATGCATGGTGGAGAAGACGAGGTGGCCGGTGAGCGCGGAGTCAATGGCGATTGAGGCGGTTTCATCATCGCGGATCTCGCCCACCATAATGACATCAGGATCTTGACGCACCGCCGCACGGAGACCGTTTTGGAAATCATACCCCTTGCTGTGATCCACCTGCGTCTGCGAAATGCCGTCGAGATGGTATTCGATTGGATCTTCGATGGTGATGATCTTGATCTGCGGATTGCGGAGTTTTTTCAAAACTGCATACAGCGTCGTTGTCTTTCCGGAACCGGTCGGTCCGGTCGTCAGAATAAGCCCGTTGGGTTTTTCAATTTGCTTTACAATGGCGGCATAGAAGTATTCGTCCATGCCGAGTTCCTCGAGCGGCACCGAGATCGAGTTCGGATTGAGAATACGCATGACGACGGACTCCTGATACGCCGCAGGGAGGATCGAGGTGCGTACTTCGACGTCAATACCGCTTATTTTGATGGTAAAACGACCGTCTTGTGCATCGTGGGTGATGTTTAACTTCACGCCCGCAAGCAGTTTGATGCGCGCAAGCACTTTTTTATACTCCGCATGTTTGAGCAGAACGACGTCCTGAAGGACGCCGTCAAGACGATAGCGCACACGCACATCCTCCTTTTCCGGTTCGATGTGGACATCCGAGACAGCAGTTGCTACTGCGCCGCCCAAGATGATCTCAACCACCGTCGAGAGCGAGTGGATGTCGCCAGAGCCGACCGCTTTCCCAACGAT
>Ga0209541_10008721_pt1 | contig 16628 bp, 16 predicted proteins | sample RifCSPlowO2_01_FD_184027 | JGI IMG/M metagenome (GOLD analysis project Ga0209541, IMG submission 184027) | Groundwater microbial communities from Rifle, Colorado - Rifle CSP2_plank lowO2_0.1 (SPAdes) (version 2) | ecosystem: Environmental > Aquatic > Deep subsurface > Groundwater | place...
ATCTGGTGCTCACTGATGGCACAACAACCACGACCTACCCCATGTATCTCGATGGGGGTGCCCTCGACCCGATCTTGCGTAACGGAAACTATGCTGACGGAGAACAGTATGTGTACTCCAGCACCTTTGCTCCAGGGATATATAACTATCATTTCGAGAGTGATTTCGGCGCTCGACTACCCGCTACAAGTACGTGGATGTTCTCCGCCAACGCTGACCCGGGGTGTACGGTGAACTGCTACTCCAATGTGCTGTTTCTGCCGGGCATCGAAGCGTCGCGGTTGTATCGGCCCGACTACAATGGCGGTACGGATCAACTCTGGGAGCCGAATACCGAGAATGACGTGACCGATCTTTTCCTTACAGAAGAAGGAAAAAGCATTCGAAACGATGTCTACACGAAAGATGTTGTGAACGAAGTCAACGTGTTACCAATAGGCCAGACAAACATCTATAAATCGTTTCTCGCCGACCTCGACACGTGGAAGAATACCGACCACCTCATCGCCGACTATGCTGCCGTCCCCTATGACTGGCGCCTTTCGCTTGATGATATCCTCAACTATGGAAACAACGTCGATGGGCGTATTTACTACTCTGGTGATTTTGCTGCAACTTCTACACCGTATATTCTTCAGGAATTGCGCCGCCTCGCCGCAAGTTCACGGACAGGAAAGGTAACGATTGTCGCGCACTCCAACGGTGGACTTCTAACAAAAGCGCTCATCCAAAAGCTCGGCAACGTTGAAGCAGCGTTGCTCATCGACAAGATCATCTTTGTCGCTGTTCCACAGGTTGGAACCCCCATGGCGGTTGGTGCGCTCCTTCATGGTTATGAACAAGGGTTACCCTTCAACTGGTTCCCCGCTATCCTCAATCCTGCAACTGCGCGTGCATTCGCCAGCACGTCACCGATGGCATACAATCTTCTGCCATCAGCCGCGTACTTCGGCGGCGAAGGAGGAACTACGCGCACCGCACTTATCAGGTTTGACGATGGCACGCTCACACAGCCGTTTATTGATGCCTATGGTCGGGGAATCACGAATCCCCCTGAACTGCACGATTTTCTCCTTGGAAGCGAAGGAAGGATTGCGCCTGCTCCCTCCGACATCAAAAGTCCGAGCATACTGCATTCCGCGCTTCTTTCTTCCGGAGAAAATGTACACCAAGCTCTCGATGATAATTGGTCACCTCCGTCAGGGGTAGCCATTCACCAGATCGCGGGATGGGGCGAAGACACGCTGGGCGGCATTCGTTATTGGACGGGAACGGAATGCGTGTATGTCGCGGGACGATGCATTGATTATCGCCCCAAACTTGAGTACACCCCCCTCGAAGTGATTGACGGCGACGGCACGGTCGTTGTCTCGAGCGCACTTGCGATGAGTACAAGCACACCGAACATTTCACGCTGGTGGGTTAATTTGCGAAAATACGACGAACTCCTGAGGTTTAACGTTGAAAGAAAGCACGCCGACATTCTTGAAGTTCCTGAAATTCGTATTCTTGCCAAAACAATTCTCACCAATTCAGTAATTCCATCTTTTGAATTTATCTCCACCAACCAACCCGCCCCCAAGCCCACGGGCAGCCGACTTCGCTTCACAATCCACTCACCACTCGATCTTTCCGCAGTGGATAGCGAAGGAAACATAGTAAATTCAGCCACCTCAACGATCCACGGAAGCCGTTACAAACGCTACGGTGAGGTGCAGGTGCTTTCAGTGCCACTCAATATGCCCATCACACTTCACCTCGATGGTTATGCTAGTGGCTCATTTACACTTGATATCGAAGAAATTAGTGGCAACAATGTGACCACTTCTTCCAGTACGATTCTTGCTATTCCATGCTCAACAAGCACCCGGGCAACAATGTCTTTCGCAGGTGGCACACTCCAAAATGCTTCACCACTAATGGTGGACTATAATGGCGATACCCTAACTGACTTCATGCTCACTCCAAAAGTTGGTGACATAGTCACTCTCCCGCTACCTCCCGCCTATTACTTCGATGGCTTCCTCCAACCAGTGAACGACACCGCATACCATCCAGAACAAAGCTTGAGTGTCTTTAAGGGCGGGAGCACTATTCCTGTGAAGTTCCAGCTCAAAAGTAGAGCAGGCTCGCCAATACAGGCAGAAACCATTCCATTGTGGCTCACTCCCGAGCGGGGTGTCTCTATGTGGGCTTCAGTCGATGAATCAAGTTATGTTGTTTCAGGGACAAGTGGGGACACCTTCAGATGGGACAGTGGAAGCCAGCAATATATCTACAACTGGAGCACGAAGGGTCTCTTGGTTGGCTATTGGTATCGCATTGCTACCCAACTCGATGATGGGAAGACCTATTCGGTAACTGTCGGCTTGCGGTAGTTAATTAGCTCGCGGACATTTCTAGTGGGTGGTAAAATGAATGTCATGAGTAAAAAAAACGTGTTGGTGCTCTCGGTCGTTGGCTTATTTGTCATTTTTCTGTTGGGGTATTTTCAGCAGCAATTTGACTTTTGTTACTACAGTAACGAAAATGGTCACTCAGGAGATTTTTGTGAGACGGGGGTCATGATGTTGCTTCCCTTCCTCCCGATACTCCTTCTCTCCCTCATCACCTACAAAATGCGGGATGAAGTTTTTGAACATTGGATGAAATTTGCCGTATGGGGGACACCGATGCTGATTATTCTTACCTACTTACTCAGCACCGCAGGCGGGGGTGGCGGAATGGGGGTTGGTAGCGCCATGAGTAGCTCATTTGATGCGTTGCTGTACTTTCTCCTCTACGGCACATTTTGCGGTATCTCCATCTGGAGAATCGTGAGCAAGTATCGACAACTGAAACACGGGGGGAAATAAAACTCCCCGCTCCTCGGAATCAAAGCGTGGGCATTGTGGAAAATACTTTAAATCAAAAATTTATTTTTTGATTAATTTCGAAAAATTGTCCCATATTTTTTCTTTATTTACCTTCCCATAAGATTCAAATATCTTGACTAGTTCACCATAGGTTTTTTCATTTTTTCCGATAAAATTCCAAAAACGTTCGTGGACCAAAAGTCCACCATCTGGATTAAAATAGTATAAAACTTTTGGGTTTTTATAGGGTTTTGGAAACTTATTGTTATAGTATATCGCGAAAGGTGCGTCTATGTCCCTCGCCTTTAAGTTTTGGTAACCCCATGCAAGCTCAGCCAGCAATCTTCTTTTTGCACCAGGAACTTCGGTTGTATTAGGATCGGGACCTTTCATTTCCATAAAGTAGTAATGTTTTTTCTCTTCATCGTGTATTTCTAAATCAAATTCATATGTATGACTCTCTCGTTCTTTGTTCCCAAGCTTTAGGGCTTTTTTAATTTGTTCTTTTTCTAAATAATAGTTCGATAAAGTTTTAGCATTACTCAGATTATTTAAGATGGTATCAATTGCCGAATAAACGTTCTTCGGCAAAACAACTTCGCGCTTAGTCTTTCTTTTCACATTTTTTACACCCCATGCGTCATTCGCAATAATTTCTGCAATTTTTTCCATCTCACCCCCAAGTGACGTTTTGAGGCCGTGAATACTGTGAAGCATGGGCTCAAAATCTGAAAAAAGTGCCATAACAAAAGGATTTCCCGAATTGCTGAGGCCTCCTTCCTTCTCGGCTTTTTTAATGTACTTTAAAACTAATTTATCTATTAATGCGTAGATTTCTTTCTTTGCTTTTGATGAGATCGCTGTCATGGTCTATTTTGACTTAAAATGAAAAATTATTTCTGAGTACGGATTTCGATCTCGTTCAGTGCGATTTAATACTGGTCGTTTGAATTGATTCACGATTTGCATTCCTGCAAGAGCGGCTATTTCGGGGTAAAGATTGAATTTGTCATTTGCGACCAAGAATACGTCGTAATTTTTCGCAAAATACTGTTTACAATTATTAAGCACACCTGCAATTCCCTTTACGTATGATTGGCGGGCGGCAATACCTTGTCCCGCATAAAGAGGGCCAATTTCAAGATTATCTTTGCGTTTAAAGCCGAGGAGGTCATAGGCATATGCATGCTGTTCGTGGTAGTCGATTTGGCCAACGTAGGGCGGCGAAGAAAATATTCCTTGTAGTTTTTTTTGTTTCAACAAAGCATGGAGCCTTGGGTTCTGTTTTTTTGCCCCCTCCAACAGATTAACAACTCGAGAGTCTCCGGGAACAACCGCATGGAGCGTACCATTTTTTAGGCCGCCAAAAAGCTTAATTCGCTCAAGAGTGTCCCACGCGTAACGATCGAGCATGGACTGGATTGAGAAAAGGGGTTTGCAAATTTTCTTATGCTTATAGCAATAGTATGTTGTGAGTTGCGGTTCCTGCAATGTTGCAAGGTCACTATGTGTTGTCGCTCGGCACGAGCGCATTGTTCTGCTCAAAATAAGAGCGAGGAGCTTTCTTGTCTTAACATTTTTCTCTTTTTTGATAGCGTTAAAAACATGATCTATTTCCTCTCTTGTGTTGGCAACATACCACTTATCAAGGAATGCTTCTCTTGTTTTCTGTTTCAGGGCAATGTGATATTTCTCCACCAATTCGTTGTACTTTGGCAAAAATAGTCTCTCTACAATTTGAGCCTGTTCTTTCTCGTTAATTTCACCGCGATTGACATCATATTTAAATTGTGGATTAGGAAAATGGATTGCATTAAATTTAGATAGCTCATTGAGCAATGCTTCATCAAATGCAGAAATCCGATGACCTCTCTCAAAACCATCAAGCGAGGCAAGCATCTGTTTAATCGCTTTTTCTACATAAGCAATATCATAATCAGCAACCTTGCAGCTCGCTATCATGCAATTAAATTCTGACACATCAATCCCTACTGCGTGTATGCCTAATTCCATTGCCTGTACCACCGTTGTGCCTGAACCGAGAAACGGATCGAGGATAATGTCGTCTTTTTTAAAATATGCCTTTTTCTTAAAGTCATCAGTATGACCATCAACAAAATATTCGACAAGTTGCGGAATGAACTTCCCCTTGTAGGGATGTAAACGATGAACATGCTTGGTTGTGTCTTTTTCACGAAGGTTGTCAAATGAAAGTCCCCAGTTCAAGTCGTCTCCTAATTTTTTTTTCCAACTAACCTCTCTCGTCGCCTTATATGACTCATAATATTTCTTCAAGTCGTCGGTGCTTACTAACGTTGTTCCATTTTCGCCATGTTTTTTGACTTTTCCGTATTGGACTAAGTAGGAAATATTTGATGGTGAAACATCTTTTTTGAGATAGCTCGTTGCCCACTTTGTAGCCTCCGGAATTGTTACCAAGTTCATATTGTTGTTATTATACATGTTTAAAAATCTTCTTCCTACCCCCGCTTTATTATTTACCCCGTCGTGATTTTCCACCAAACTTGGGGCTGGACTGGTCATTGTATTGCCGTTAAACAAAGTCTCTTGCATAATATTGTGTTTTTATCTTAATAATTGTGTCACGAGTGCGACCATTTGATCTTTTTTCTTTGCATCACTCTCGGCAATGAGCAGGGTGAGTGCGGTAAGTGTCGCTGGGTTGATACTCCTGCCTCCCTTCACTCTTGTCTTTCGTAAAAACCATACAAACGCAAAAGCTCCTGAGCGTTTGTTGCCGTCTACAAATGGATGATTTTTGACCATGAAATACAAGAGGTGTGCAGCTTTTTCTTCAACAGTTCCGTACACAGCCTTTCCGCCAAATGACTGCATGACATTTCCCACAATACCCTCAATGCTTCCACGGGAACACTCCGAGGCAAACAGGTCTGTCGCCTCTTTTGTGTTGAGCAATTCCCTTTTGAGATTTGCAATCGCAAGGGTAAGTTCCTCTCCTGTCAGGCGAATGGATTTCTTCGTGACCCCCCTCACTGCGAGCGTTTCTTTGTCATAGGCATCAAGAGACACCCATGTGCTTGCAAATTCTTTTATGAGATCGAGCACGCTCTTCGGGTCAAACACGATATGCTCAGGGAGCAGTGCCTGAATATCTGCCACTGCCTTCATGAACTGGCTATAGTTCTCCCTAATACGCGAACGATTGAGGGTGTATCCCTTAGTAATGTGCTCACGAAGTGTCTTTGTCGCCCACTGGCGAAATCTGGTTGCAGTTTTTGAATTCACCCTATACCCGACAGAAATGATGGCATCAAGATTGTAGTACTCAATGACACGCTCGACGCGGCGCCCGCCTTCCATTTGAACTGTTGCATTTTTTGCAACAGTTGCTTTTGTATCTAGTTCACCTTCTTTGTAAATATTTTTGAGATGGCGAGAAATGACAGACTTATCACGCCCAAAGACCTTGGCTATTTGATCGAGAGTCGCCCAAATTGTTTCTTTACTAAAATCACCCCGAAGTTCAATGGCGCCTGATTTTGCCTGATAAATTACGAGTTGATTTTGTTGTTTCTTTTTCATATTTTTTGACTACTTTGTATTTTTCGAACATCCAGATTTTTGCTGTCTTGGCGGCTCCCATTTTGGGATGCAGTGGATTGAGGGTGCGTCGAGAGTCAAGGTACATAAGACCATCCTCTCCAAGAACCAGAAGATGGTCTTATGTGCCTACCAAGCCATAGGACTACCTTATGTGTTCTTGAAGACCACTATCCCCTTTTAATAACTCCCACCACCTTTCCATTGATCGCGAAATCGTCGCCCGGCATGATGATTATGGGTTTGAATGTCTCGGTAGACTCCGAGAGGAGCATGATCTGATTATTTTTGCGGTCAAACTTGTATTTCTTGAGATTCGCCATGCCGCCGATGATCGAGAGGACATAGTCCCCGTCTCGGATATTGCGATCTTCGGAGTCGATCAAGACCATGTCGCCGTTCTCAACATTCTTTCCCTTTATCTTTGCGCGGTTAAGCGAATTGCCTGATGCGCGGAGGGCAAAGATACCGCTTGCACGCGGAAGCAGTGCTTTCTTCACTGTGAGATAGCCCTCGATATTCTCCTCGGCGAGCAGTGTTGCGGGGCCACAGTTGGCGGAACCGACGAGCGGAACCGAGATGAATTCAAAGCCCGAAAGTGTCCCCGAGAGTGACATGGAAAAGTCGAACGGTTGCATCGTAACCCCGCGCGGCTGGTTGGCCTCACGCGTCAAATACTTCCCTTCCTCGAGCTTCTTCATATAGTGGTGCGCCGTCGAGACCGAGGCCAACTTGAAGTGCTTGCGAATCTCCTCGAGCGAGGGTGCAAACTCGTGTTTCTCTGTATAGGAACGCACATAATCGAGCACTTCTTTCTGGTTTTTTGTAAGCATGATGGTGTGGATAATGAGCTACTTAGTTTCTAATTTTTCTCTACTCATAATAGAATATAAATAGAAACCTCACAATGGGGTTATCCACACCCCACAGTAAGCCCGCCAAGAAACGATCTACTGCGGGGCAAAGGCACAAACTTGTGTATAAAAAAGTAGCGTTGCCACGCTACTTTAGGGTGTCCCCCGCCAACATCACTACCACTGATCGGCCTGGCCGACCCAGTCTTTGAATCTTTCCTTCCCGCCGCGAATCTTCCAGTCCGAGTCGATGACAAGGCGGGAGCTGATCCCTCCGCGAGCCGCGCAGGCCATGACAATCCGCAAACGTTCCGGTGCATAGACACTCATCAGGTCGTCATAGAGGATATTAATGAATCGCTCGTACGAAACAACCATATTCCTGAATTGTTGAAAGTAGAGCTTGAGCGACCGAAGCTCTATCACCTTCTCGCCAGGATAGAAGGTAAGATACAGCGTCGCGTAGTCGGGCTGGTTGCTAGCCCCGAGAAAAGTGACCTCCGGGTTCTTTATCTTTATTTCATAGCCCTTTTCTGAAGGATTCGGGATCGCTTTCAGGATGGAACTATCACTCCAGACTTTCTGCGTTGTTCCTTTTTTCAATATCCTACTCCTCGTTGCGCATCCAAAAAGAGTATCTCATGGCAAAGAGATTTTTCAAAGCCCCGAATTTTCCCGGCGCCCCGAAAAACAAAAAACGGGGTGTGCCCCCCGTCCTTCTTTGAGCCTTCAGTCCTTCACCACGCGTAGATCCGGCTTGCCCGCTTTTTTCTTTTGCAGCTCAGGTGACGGAAGTTCTTTCCCGAATTTCTTTTTATATTCTTTCGTCACAGCGTTGTATTCGATCACTCCGGCAACATATTGGATCCCTGCACCAACGCAAGTAATCCCGGCGGCAGCCACTTCCAACAGTGCGGCAAACATTCTCCCCATGATCCCCTCTTCATTTTTTTCTAAAATTCATTTTACACTGATGCCTTCGTTGTGTGCAAACATTATCTGCGTAATAAGAATACATAAGAAAGTCTTATGTATTAAAAAACCGCCACGGTGCGGTTTGTCGATGAACAAACAAGCGCTTATTCCTTAATTGAAGGCTTGGTTCCGAAGTTACGAATCCCTTGCCAGAGCAGGGATATGGGTGCCCACCATGGAACAAAGTCGTGATGCTCGCCACATTCTGAGCAAATAAGATATCGGTGCTCTAGATGACCGTTCGGGTATCCCTTTGCGAAATGCTCGCAATGCCCGCACCAGAAAAGATAGAACGGAAGTTCCCCGTTCCAGCCTTCCCTGCGTTCGTGCCCGAGATAAATCTTCCGCCCGTACTCTTGCATCAGGCAACGCTCTCTCGGTGTCATTTTGAGCAACGCCTCTTTTGCTTCCCTTGCGTATGCCGGATTCATCCACTATCTCCCTTGTCTTCATCAGATCAACTGCCGTGAACTTAACACAAACGCCAGCTGGGGGTCAATTGAGTGAAAATACACAGGAAAGTCTTATGCCCGAAGCGTCGCGCCTTAACATAAAATGAGACGGATCAAAAAGCCCCCGTGGACACAGGGGCTGGGTTCATCATGTAAAACCCATCTTTATCTGACTCTTCTCATGCTGTTCTTTGAGGTCACAGGCCGCCTCGACCAAGATCTGCGTGTTCAAGAGCGGTGTTCCCTCGAGGTGTTCGCTCATTGCGAGGAGCATCGCGGCCTTCCCCACTTCGCATACGAACGCCGGAGCAAACCCTTTACAGGCATGCGTGATCGCCTTCCAGTCAAGCGACCCGGCGAGCCAGTCTGCGGGAATATTTTTCCGAAGCAACCGCTCGATGTCTTCATCGGTGAACATGCCAAAGCGAATCACCTTGTCGATACGTCCGGGCCGGAACATTCCCTGGCCGATCCGATCGCTGCGGTTCGTCGTCATGATGATGAGCATTTTCCCGCCCTTCGAAACAAGACCATCGATCTCCGCCATGATGGCACCGAATTCGAATTCATTCCCGACACGCTGCTCCCGGTCGATGTCCTCAATGAAGACTACTGAGGGTTGATACCGCCGCGCCGACGCAAGTATGGATCTCACGATACCGAGCGCTCCCCCTTGTGTCGGCACTACGTAGAAGAATGTCAGCCCGTTCTTGAGGGCGATCTGCGCCGTGAGGAGCGCCGCCAGCGACTTCCCCGATCCGTACGGACCGTCAAACAGCACCCGCCGCGGAAGACCAACTTTGATAGCCTGGCACATCTCTCCGCGCTCGATTACCGTCCAGACATGCGCACGCAGGTCGCGCAGCACTTTGTCGTTGTACACCGTGTCGTCGAGTGAAACGCCGGAAAGATCGAGAAATTCGCCGTTTGAAGTGATCGCTTTTCCCCGGTAAATACTGTGCGCATCCAAATGAAGCTTGATCGCCTCAAGAAACTCTTCGACCTCGTCTCGCTGTCTTGAATCCACGTTGAACACCGTGACATTCGAACCCTCTCCGCCCACCACGAACCCGGCTGGGATCTTCGGAATAAAGAGTGGTCCCATCACCCCGATCTTCTGTGCGTGGTGGTCGACTTTTATCGAAACAAGGTTGAGCGGACGCCGCGACCAGAACCGGCCCCTCACGCCAACAATCGCATCGGGGCCATACCGCTTGGTCGCCACATCAAGAAATGCAACAGCAAGGTCGTTGGGGTCATACTCATACGTACGACCGATAGAATACAGTTGCTTCATTCTCGCACCCTTTCTCATCAAGGAGCATCGCTATTGTTCAGCTTAGCATACGTAGTGAATCGCCACGGCAGTCAGCTGCAATGAGAAACGATACCCCTCAGGTGTCCAGTTTTGGCCGCAACGACTGTATCGCGATCCCCGCAACAATACACAAGAGGCCGATGACGGAACTCGCGAGGATCTTTTCCCCCACAAGAAAATAAATATAGATGAGCGAGATGAACGGCGTTAAAAAAGCGACATTCGCCATAACCGCGGTGTCTCCGTCTTCAAGCGCACGAAACCAGAAAACGTATGCGAGCGCATTCGTCGTTACGCCCACCCACGCAAGACCGAGCAGCTGCGTCAGCGAAACCGCCTCGAGCGAAAAAAAGGAGATCACAGTCACAAAGAACAACGTGAAGCCGATACAATAATAGAGGAAGAGCGAAGTGACTTTCTCATCGTTGTGTTTCTTTCCCAGTACGGAAAAAAGTCCGAAGGTGACCGCGCCGCAGATCGCCAAAATGTCGCCGAGGGTGTTCGAAAAGGTGAAGCCCAGTAATTCCCCGTGGGTCACCACCACATAGACGCCGGCAAAGCTCAGACAAAGTCCGAGAAGTTTCTTGGGCGTGATCTTCTCTTTGAGTATGAGCGCAGCCCACATCACCACCGCAATGGGCCAGAGGTAGTTTACAATGAATGCTTCTTGAGCCGGGGCGTACTTTATTGCCCCAAAAAGGAAGATGTAATACAGATAGCACCCCAATACTCCCATATATGAGAAGCGAACATAATCTCCTTTTTTGTATTGCGCAAGAAGGGGCAACTTCCCTTGGGCGACCACTATGACAAAAAGAGTGGCAACGGAAAAAGCGAGGGAGTAGAATGCGAGCTCTATACTTCCGATGTCTCGGAGGAGCAGTTTCACCACCCCAGGCGTAGATGCCCAGAAGAGGATTGCCGCTCCCGCATTGAGGTATGCCCGCGTCGCTTTACTCATGTATGTAGTCTAACAGAAGAAAAACGAGTGTCATGACTTTTCCGTAATTCTTTTCTGAGCTCGCGGTGGTCGGGGATCGTTCGCTCCACCAACGCCCAGAACCTCCGTGAATGATTGAACTCGCCGAGATGGCACAATTCGTGCACGATAACATAGTCGGCAAGCCGCTCGGGGAGTAATGCAATTTTGTAATTGAAATTGATGTTCCCCTTCGTCGAACAACTTCCCCAACGTGTTCTTTGATTCCTGATGCAGATCTTAGAGACCGAGAATTGGTAGGACGAATTGAAATATTCGATCCTCCCTTGTGCGAATACAAGCGCATGTTCTTTGTGCAGTAAGAAGTCTTTGTTTCCCTTGAAAGAAGTTTTTCGCCTAAGCCGACGAAAATATCCGAATAAATTCGTAGCCATTCGAGGATTTTTCATGGCGGGTAATCCGGCGGGTGTTCACCCCTCCGCCGAGGGGGTCGTCAAAAAGTGTACGAGATCCCGCGGAAAGAAAAATTTAGCGAGATCCACGATCGCGTAGGTGATAAAGAAGGCCGCAAGCACGTCAATGGAATAGTGGAAGTGCCCAAGCAATACGACAACACCAAAAAATACGGCCGAGGCGAGAAAAAAATATCGTAGCAACCGTTCACGCCAAAAGAGCAGCGCGAGCAAGAACGGCAAACCGGTGTGGGCGGAAAAAAAGAGATCTCCCCCGGACATGAACCAACGGATGAATCGGCCGTCGCTCGTCAAAAGATCTCCGGGAAACGGCCCGATATGGGTGAGAACGACAAAGAACGAGCGGATGAAGACAAAGAGCGCGATCGACTTCAGGGTGAACGGGACCCTGTGGGGGTGGAGAAGCAGCCAAACACCGACAAACACCCAAAAAAGAAGCGGCCCATAGATAAAGATGAGGTCAACATCATAAACCCGTATATTTGAGAGGACGATGTCGGTAACCGGGCTACTTGCTTTTTCGCCCGCATAAATACCGGCGTACACATTCAACACAACAGACGCGATAAGCATGAAAAGCGACAACGCATACGCAAGGGTAAATGTCTTGTCGCTAAAATATAGTTTGTACACCTGGGCAACTTTTTTCATCGGCTTGGCTACTTTAAGGGCGAATATCGCGTGATTCTTTTGTGAACGGTTTTTTAAAGAAAATGACCCAAAAATGATTCAGCGCGTAACGTATCCCCATTGTGACCATCCCTTCGCCGCTAAGGCGTCTCCCCGAAGTGTACATCGGGAGATTGAAGGCAAATTTCGTTTTTCCGATCTTTGCAATGCGGCAGGCAATGTCGGTGTCCTCGCCGTAAAAATCGATGGAAATATCGAACCCGCCGACCTGATCGAGTGCTGTCTTTCTGATGATAAAATTTCCACCCTGAAGCATTGAGCCATGATGAAATATATGGCGGTTGAGAACATACGTCCCGTACGCGGCATAATAGAATAATCGTACGAGAAGTCGCCTTGCGGGCGTCAGGTCATAATAAATAAACGGACCGCTCAAGGCAAGGAGTTTGTCATCATTCGTAAACTCTCTCATGACCGTGTTGATCCACCCTAAAGTGAGCATCGTGTCCGCATCAACGTTCGCGATGAGATCACCCGTAGCCTTCTCGTAACCGCACTGGCGCGCATACACCAACCCCTTGCGGGGTTCGGAGACAACGTGAACGCCCTTATCCTCATAGGTGCGTACGACGGAAGATGTTCCATCGGTACTTGCATTATCAACAACGATGATCTCAACATCGCCCACGTGCTCGGCCGCTTCTCGCAGTATCGAATCGAGACATTTCCCGATAAATTTTTCCTCGTTGTGGGCAGGAATAACGAAAGACAATTTCATATCATGACTCGATCAGAGTCACGTTATTGTAACATACGATATGCGTCTAAACCAAAGCTTCTGGTGCCTTATACTACTGTGCCTTTGCGGCAAAAAAGTCTATACTATAGGTACCATGCAACCCACCCAATCCACCGAAACCGTCCTCCTCATGTTCTCGATCATTATTCCGGCACATAATGAAGAGCGCTATATCGCCGACACACTGGAACATCTTTCCCGCCTCAACTACCCCAAGAACCGCTATGAGGTCATCGTGATCGAGAACGGCTCGACCGACCACACCTACGAAAAAGCGCGTGCGTTTGAGAACGAAAATACCCACGCATGGAATATCCCCGGCAAAGGAGTCTCGACGGCAAGAAATTTCGCGCTCACAAAACTAAATCAAAAAAGTGACTGGGTCGTTTCACTCGACGCCGACACGTTGCTGAAAAGTGACTTCCTACTACACCTGAACGACTTCCTCGCCGCTCACTCCGTGCGACACTTTGTTGTGGGTACAACGGAGATTACGCCGCTTTCCGATGGATGGATCGCAAAGTTCTGGTTCTTTGTATACAACCTCGGACACCAGCTCACAAAGACGTCGATGTCGATCCAGCTCTTCAAAACGTCGCTCTTTTCATATGTGCACTTACGGTTTCCCGAACATCTTGAAATGGGAGAAGATCTCGAGCTGATCGCCAAAGCGCTCAAGATCGGCAAATTCTTTTACTTTCCGACAAAAGACGTGCTCACTTCCGTACGACGTTTCGAACAAGAGGGATGGATAAAAGTGTTCATGCATTGGAATTTTGTCGCGCTACTTCCCGGGCGCATCCAGAAACATTTCACTTACAAAGTCGTCCGCTGACTCACGTATGCGCAGACTCGAGGTTTACAAGCGGACACTTGCCGACATTGGGTCAATCATCGCCCGTCATGTTTTTCTTTTGGTGAACGGGGTGATCTTTTCTGTCGTCGTCCTCCTCTATTTGTTCGGAAATAAAGAGGCAGCAGTCTTCCTCGGGATCATCACGTTCTTCAACGTTACACTGGGGATCGTTCAAGACACCCGCGCACGCCTTGCACTCGAAACCTTACAGATGCTTACCGCACTACGCGTGCTTCGACTTGGAGATGACGGGGGTGAGAAGTCCGTGCTTGCCGAAGATATCCTTCGCGGTGACAAGATCAAACTGAAACTTGGCGACCAAGTACCCTGCGATGGTGTGCTCCTCTTTGCAGAAGGACTCGAGGTCAGCGAAGCTCTGGTGACCGGGGAGTCCGACTCGCTTCCGAGAAAAACCGGAGAGAAGGTGGGGGCGGGAGACATCGTGACGTCCGGCTTGGGTGTCCTCGAAGCACAGACGAACTTCAACGAAAGTCGGATGGCAAAGATGACCGAGGACGCAAAGCGATACGCCGCAAAACCAAGCCCCATTCAGTCTGCTGTTGAGCATGTCATCAAATACTCCGGATATATCCTGCTCCTTTTGCTCCCCTTTGTCGTCGCCCGAGGCCTTTTTATTCACGAACCATACGCCAATATCGTGATGAACATCGGCGCGCTCGCAAGCATCATCGTGCCGCAGGGGCTTGTGGTGATCACGACGCTTCTGTTTGCATTCGGTGCGGCAAGCTACTCCAAGCGACACGTGCTTTTTCAGGAGATCAACGCGACGGAAAAGCTCGGCCGTATCAAAAATCTCTGCCTAGACAAAACGGGAACGCTCACGGAAAACTCTCTTGTCGTTGAGGACATGTACATCCCCGAAAACGCCTCGAGAGAAGAGTGCGCGGCGCTTGCCTCGCTCTACATACGCGGATCTCAAGAATCCTCGCAGACGATCATGGCTGTCGCGACGCACCTTGGAGACGGCGATGTTGATGGTGAGATCATTGAGGCATTTCCCTTTTCTTCGTGGCGACAGTACGGTGCGCTCTCTGTGCGAAGAAAAGGAAAGATGGAAACGATACTGGTCGGATCACCGGATACTTTTCTGCCGTGTCTCAAGCACGAAAGCGACCGAACGTGGCTGCAAAAACTTATCGATGAAAATACGCGACAAGGGAAGCGCCTACTCGCGGTAGCACGTTCAACCTCCCCTCTCCCGTCCTTGAAACTCCCCTGCACCGACCTCTCGCTCGTCGCGATATTCGTTTTCAGGAGCAGTCTCCGTGAGGGGATCAAAGAGGCCATCACGTTCTTCCAGGATCGCGGGGTCTCTCTGCGTATAATTTCCGGAGACAATCCGGAAACCGTGCGAGCGGTAGCGCGCGAAGCCGGCGTCCTCGGCACCGACGCGGTCGTCACGGGAAAAGAAATGGAAAAGTGGGAGCCATCAGAGTTTGATACACGAGTGCGAGAGCATACGATATTTGCGCGAATATTGCCCGAACAGAAAGTGCGAATCGTGACCGCGCTCAAAAAAGACGGCTTTACCGCAATGGTCGGAGATGGGGCAAATGACGCGCTCGCGATCAAACAGGCAGACCTCGGTATCGCGATGTTTGACGGCGCTCCGGCGACGAGGCGACTGGCAGGGATCATCCTCATGGGCAACAGCTTTACCGCTCTCCCGGGCGGCGTACGGCTTGCGGATAATTTCATCAAGAACATTGAGATCTTCGCGGGCATCTTCATCAACCAAAGCGTGCTGGGTCTTTTCTTTTTTCTTATCATAAGCGCCTTCGGATACACCTTTCCGCTCACACCGCTCAACGTTACGCTTATTAATTATTTCACTGTCGGTATACCGGGCATGTTGATCGGATATTGGGCGATCAGTACACCAAAAGAAATCTCGCCCACACACCAGCGACCGTTCCGCTCCCGCGTGATGCCGTTCGTTCTCTACTCCGCCATCGTGGAATCAATCGCCGCCGCGCTGGTGTTTCTGTTGAGCCCACCCTACTTAAAAGTTGTCGCATCAAACACACTTATCGGGCTTGCCTTTATTGTCTCCGGTTTCATATTTTTCCTCCTTGCACCAAGTGTGTATAGGAGCAAACTCACCAAAAGCGAACGTTGGCAAGTATGTTCGCTTGGCGTCGGCGAGATCCTCTTCCTTTACGTTATTCTGCAAATCCCCTTCCTTGTCCACTTCTTTGATCTCACGATTCCGCATCCAAGCATAAAAGACACGGGCATAGCGCTTCTCGTGCTTCTTCTTTTCGGTGGCATCCACTACGCCATGACAAAGCTGTATTTCTCAAGCAAAAACGCTTAAACAGTCCAGTACATACATTTGATTTGACAGGTAGTCATTTATATGATATACTTTTTTTACGCGGGTTGGCCGCGGTATTTCTTTGAAACAAACTTCTTAAAGGGAACGAAAATGAAAAGGATCAAACTCCTCGTCGCCGTGATCGCGCTCAGTTTCGCCGGCGTCGCCGGCGCCCAAAGCTCCGGTTATTCCTGGGTGGACGGAAATCTTTCCGCTGGTGGCGGTGTCGCCGGACGATATGGTTATTTCAGCGGGGGGGTCAATCCCTCCGCGTACAGCTATAGCGGTACATCGAACGGGAGCACATACTCTCAGTTCGGCGGCACAGGCGGAGTGTCGGGTAATACCTTCGGCCGTGGGGCCGAAGCGTCGGGCGCGGTCCGAATCTACGGCAACTCCGATGCATCACAGGTGAGCGGACGGCGAGGCGCATCGTCCTCAAACAGCTCCAACAGCATCGGCATGGACGTGAACGTGAACACCACCGGCAACGCGCAAGCGTCCGGTGGCGGTAACGTGAACGGCGCGAGCGGCGCCAGCACGTCGAGCGGCAGGC
>Ga0209541_10008723_pt1 | contig 16627 bp, 17 predicted proteins | sample RifCSPlowO2_01_FD_184027 | JGI IMG/M metagenome (GOLD analysis project Ga0209541, IMG submission 184027) | Groundwater microbial communities from Rifle, Colorado - Rifle CSP2_plank lowO2_0.1 (SPAdes) (version 2) | ecosystem: Environmental > Aquatic > Deep subsurface > Groundwater | place...
AATCCAATACACTCGTCATATTAAAATAATCTTCATTATCTCCTTTTGAAAGTAAATGATGATAAAAGCAAATAATACTCCAAAAAATATATAAAGAAGATTGAGCTTCAAGAAATAGGCGCTACCTAATACGATAGCCGAAGATAAAAGAAGTATAACAAACTGTGTTCCTTTTTTCATCTCTAAAGAGTTATACCCTTTCTTATTTAAATCTTTGGGATTTCCCATTTTTCACCCCCCTTAAAGTTTTTAAGAAATACCGGGGTGCTGAGCAAATATTTAAACGATACTTCATTTCAACTAAACCTTTAAAAGAGCCTTTTTCTTGAAAAGAAAAATCCTCGGGAAAAAGAAATATTCTGAGGTTAACCAAAGGTTTTAAAAAGCTTTAATTTAGAGAAATTTTTATGACTGAAAAAAGCCTTTCTTTAGAAAAGAAACCCTTGGGAAAGAAAGAAGAAGAAACTGAAGCAAAAGAATCAATACAGCCAGAAGTGAATATCGGGCTGGTGGGGCATGTGGACCATGGCAAGACCACCCTGCTTGAGGCCTTGTCTGGCAAGTGGACTGATACGCATTCTGAGGAAATGAAAAGAGGGATTACCATCAGGCTTGGGTATGCGGATGTTGCTGTGTATCAGGATGCTAGCGGGAGATTTACCTCAGAGGAGAAGGAGGGCAACAAGAAAAATAAGTTCATCCGGAAGATGAGTTTTATTGATGCTCCTGGGCATGAAACATTGATGGCGACGATGCTTTCGGGTGCTGCAATCATGGATGGGGCTTTGTTGCTGGTTGCGGCGAATGAGCAATGCCCGCAACCGCAAACCAGGGAGCATTTAATGGCATTGGAGATTATTGGTATTAAGAGTATCGTCATTGTACAAAACAAAGTAGACCTGGTCAATGAAGAAGAGGCCATGAAAAACCATGAGCAGATTCAGCAGTTTATCAGGGGGAGCGTTGCAGAGAATGCCCCCATTATTCCTGTTTCGGCGCAGCATCGGGTAAATATTGATGTGCTGCTGCAAGCCATTCAGGAAGTAATTCAAAGCCCGAAGCGGGATGGAGCGAAAGATGCTAGATTTTATATTGCGAGGAGCTTTGATGTGAATCGGCCGGGAACAGAGATCGAGAATCTGCAGGGAGGTGTGTTGGGGGGAGCTTTGAAGCAGGGAATTCTAAAAGTGGGGGATGTAGTTGAAATTAAGCCCGGTATTAAAATGGAAGAGGGAAATAAATGGATGGGATTGGAAACGATGATTATGGATTTGAAAACCGGTGGGGAATCCGTTCAGGACGTGCATCCTGGAGGCAGTGTTGGAATCCTAACAGGGCTCGATCCTGGAATTGTGAAATCGGATAATTTAACAGGATGTGTTGTGAGTGTGAAAGGGAAAAGCCCTTTGGGTTATCAGGAGTTTACTTTAAAACCCAAGTTGCTTGAGCGCGTTGTTGGTGCAAAGGAGGATTTGGTGGTGGAACCGATTAAAAAAGCTGAGATGCTCATGCTGAATGTGAACTCTGCTGCTACGGTGGGGATTGTCGATGAATTGAAGAAGAACCAGATTCATGTGAAGCTGCGATTGCCGGTGTGTGCTGACAATGGTGATAGAGTAACAATTTCAAGGAATATTGGGAGCAGATGGAGATTGATTGGGTATGCTGTTTTGGAGTGATATGGCTAAACCTTTGCTATATGCTTATGATTGTAAAGATGAGCCTTACCAAGATATAACGGATATTTTTGACGTTGTTGCCAGACCGATTTTACCCTCTATTTCAACTTTAGAAAGTTACGCTGCACTTGTTTTGCATACGACAATTGTTGATCCTCAAGAAAGAAAAATATTTTTTAGAGAAGCTAAAAGGAGAAATTTACCTGTGTTTGTTGTTCCTTGCAATGAAAATGTGATGAATCAATTTAGGGGTGCTATTGAAGATGAGTCACTAGATTATGATAATGTGCATTGGGTTAATACCTATCCAAGAATGGCTGAAAAGATAAGGGAAATTTTTATGGAATAACAAGTTTTTTAAATCGGTTTTTTAATTGATAAGCATGCGAAAAATAAAATTCTCCAAAGAGGAAATTCGCGATTTGCTGAAAGCATGGATTGCTATTTCAATTGCTTTCGGAATTGTCCTTGGAACAAGGAATGTTTTTTCAATGGAGTTTATACCCAGTTTTATTTTAGCTGCGATAACTGTCGGGATTGGGTTTTTACTGCATGAGCTTGCGCATAAGGTTGTTGCAATTAAATATGGGTTATGGGCTGAGTTTCGTGCATGGAATATTATGTTGCTGTTGATGATAGTGCTTGCTTTTTTTACTGGATGGGTGTTGGCTGCTCCGGGTGCTGTGTTTATTCTCGGGCAGGTGGGTGTTGTTAGAAATGGAAGGATTAGCGTTGCGGGGCCTATTACCAATCTAATCTTGGCTGTTTTGTTTTTGCCTTTGCTGCTCTGGAGCCAGGGATTAATGCAGATGATTGGGCAGTACGGGTTTGCGATTAATTCATGGTTAGCATTATTCAATATGATTCCTGTCTGGAATCTGGATGGAAAGAAAGTGTTTATCTGGGATAAGGCTGTCTATTTTGTGGTTGTTGCGGTTGCGATTGGGTTTATGGTGCTGAATGGTTGGGTGTTTTAAATCTTCTTTCAATAAAGCGGAATTTCTTAGTGAATGGAAGCTTAGGAATAAATCTTATAGTTATCTTAAATTCTTCTGGGAAGAATTTTCTTAATCTGTTGATGAGAAAAGTATTGATATCTTTCTTTTTCGCTTGAGCATCAGCTACCAGGTAAACAATAATGCCTGTAATGGTATTTTGAATAACTTTTGATTCTTTAATAGAGTCTGGATAGAGGGCATTACACTGGTTAATAATCTGTCTTAAAGATGATGGGTAAATTCTCTTTTCTGAAGGAAGAATAATATAATCTTCAATTCTTCCTTGTAATTCCACTAGTTTTAATCCCTCGATTCCGCACGGGCATCTTTCATGTCGCAGCTTTCCTTTATCCCCAATTTCATATCTGATAAAAGGCATTTCCCATGCGTTGAATCTGGTAATAACGAGCTTATTTCTTTTTTCTTCCATATGGACAATATCTTCAAAAACATGCATCCCTGTATGCTGGGAACATTCATGAGCAATCGTGTTGCCTATTTCAATACTCCCGTATGAATTGTATAGCTTTGTTTGGAATATCTCTTCACAATTTTTTCTATGATAAGGAAAAATAGTTTCTCCGCTTACCTCTATTCCTTTTATGGTGTGGTTTATCTTTATTTTTTTCTTCTTAATTACCTCTGCAGCATAACTAATATATGAGGGGAATGTGATGATAAAATCCGGCTTAAACGTATTGATTTTTTTTGCTAACTCTTGGATAACTTTTTCATTTAATGAATCAAAAAAGAATAAGTGTATTCCATGGAGGAAAGTTAAAGAGTTTGCCCATGAGAGGTCATAATCATAGTATCTATTATAAAAAACAAGGACTTTATCTCCTGGGTTATAGCCCATCATTTTCCAGCCCCGGATAAAAAGCAAGGCTTCAGCGTAAAGGCTTTCTTTATTTTTATAGCATGTTATTGGTGTGCCTGATGTTCCTCCTGTTGTCATGGGAATCAGGAAGTCTTTTTGGAAAAAAATATTCCAGAGGTTGTGCAGAGGGGATTTATTTAGTGTGAGGATAAGTTTGTTCTGTCTTTTTTGATAATTATCAGCTAATAAATTATTACTCTGTGTTTTTACTATCCTCTTCTTTAGTATTGGTAATTTTGTTAGGTGGATTTCTTTTTTATTTTGCGTAAAATAATTCTCCCGGTAATAAGGAACTGAAGAGATTGCAAAAGTAAGGAAATCATGAATTTCAGTCTGATCTTTTGATGGGTTTTTCTTTTCTAATGGTGTGCTTATTAATCTGGTATAAAGGCGTCTCGAATATGGCAGCAGAAAAAGAAGTTTCCAAAAACCCCTTCGTATAAAGCCCATAGAGAGAAAAGTACAGAAGAGTATATATACTTTAAGGTGCTGAATGCGTGGGTGTTTTAGGCTTAAAGGTAAGATTTATAAGTTGGTATTTTATTAATCTCTTATGGCAAGAAAATTAAGCTGCCGAAACTTACTGGAAAGGATTTTGCCATTTTTTATTTTTTAACTTCCTCTAAAAACACCTTTGCGTCCAACGCATCAAAATATTGATTTAGTTCTCCTCTTTGAGGGATAGGTGTTGTTAATAATGCCCCCCAGTCTACATCTTGTTTAATTCTCCAGACTCTTTCAACGGGAAAGAAAGAGCGGTTAATGGAATTAACTCTATCTCTATGGGCATATCCTTCTAAAACAAGAGGGATTTGAAATTCTACTCCATCAGCACCAGCACGACAAAAAGCTTCAATTGCTGCAGGGTCAAATTCGTCTTCATGATAAAAACCTGGATGGTTCATTCTTGGTTCCCTTCTTTTATTAAATACGACTGTTGCACCGCTGAGAGAAGATAACCTTTGATAACTCTCTACTGTTGTTCCTAGGTAAATAATAATTTCTCCTTCATTCATTTTCTTTTCCGTTTTCCATGTTAATTATGCTGATGCTCGTGATTTGCTGTTACAACCCTTGCCAACGAATTGACCTTATCCCCTTCTTTTAATTTCATAATCCTGACACCTTGTGTAATCCTGCCTATGGCTGATATTCCTGAAACTGGTGTTCTTATGATGACTCCTTTTTGTGTAATAAAGAGAACCTCATCATCATCCATAACTGTTTTTATCCCTATAACTGCTGAATTTTTAGATGATGGCTTGAGATGTTTTGTTAGAATGTTTATGACTCCTTTTCCACCCCTCTTAATTAGTCTGTAATCTGATATTTTTGTTCTTTTCCCATTGCCGTTTTCTGTTACTGATAATAAAGAAGCATCTTCTTTTGCTACTTCCATTCCTATTAAAGCATCACCTTTTTTCAGCCTGATTCCGCGGACGCCTGAAGCTGTCCTGCCCATAACTCTCACATCTTTTTCCGAGAATTTTATTGCTAAGCCATGTTTTGTTCCCATAATCATATTTAATATCCCGGGTGTTAACCTGGCTTCTACTAATTCATCATTATCTTCTAAGCTTATTGCTTTTATCCCTGCTTTTCTTGGATTTGAGAATTTTGCTAAAGAAGTCCTTTTTACTTTTCCATTTTTTGTAGCGAACATTATGAATTGCTTTTCATTAAATTCCTTTATAGGGAGGATTGCGCTGATAAGTTCTTTTTCTTCTAAAGGAATTAAATTTACTATTGCCTTCCCTTTTGCGTATCTTCCTGCAAGAGGGATTTTATACGCTTTTAACCAATAGACTTTCCCCTTATTGGTGAAGAAGAGCAGATAGTTATGGTTGGAAGTAACAAAAAGATGTTCTACAACATCCTCTTCCTTGGTTTCTGCTGCAATAATGCCTGTGCCTCCCCGCTTTTGCTGGCGGTATTCCTCTAAGGATGTTAATTTGATATAACCGGTTTTTGTTGCGGTAACGACAACATCATCTTTTTTTATTAAATCTTCGTCCTCTAGCTCAATAATCTCTTCCTGCAAAATGCTGGTTTTTCTCTTATCCTGGTATTTTTCTTTGATTTCCAATAATTCTCTCTTGATAATATTGAATATTTTTTCTTCTGAATCCAGGATTGATTTCAACTCTGCAATTAACTTTACCAGTTCTTTGTATTCCTCCTGGATTTTGTTTTGCTCTAATGATGTTAATCTCTGTAATCTTAAATCCAGGATAGCTTGCGATTGTATTTCGGTGAGTTTGTAATTTTTTATTAACAAGTGCTTTGCTATTTCCGGGTCTTTTGATGATTTTATATCTTTAATAACCGCATCAATGCTGCTTAAAGCAATTCTTAATCCTTCCAGGATATGACCTCTGGCTTCTGCTTTCTTTAGCTCAAATTCTGTCCTTCTGATTATAATGCGCTTTCTATGGGTGATGAAATACTGCAGGATTGATTTTAAGCTGAGGATTTTTGGCTGTCCTGCAACCAATGCAAGCATAATAATGGAGAATGTTGTTTGCAACTGCGTGTTCTTATAGAGCTGGTTGAGGACTACTTCCTGGTTGGCCGAGTCTTTTAATTCAATAACAATACGCATTCCTTTCCTGTCTGATTCATCGCGCAAATCACGAATACCTTCGACTTTCTTGTCTTTGACTAAATCTGCAATGGATTCGATTAAAGTGGTTTTATTTACCATATAGGGGATTTCAGAGATGATGATTTTGCCTTTCTCGAAGCTGGTGGTGGCTTTTACTTTGATATGCCCGCGACCTTTTTCGTAAGCCCGGTGCAAACCTGACATACCGAGAATAGAACCCCCTGTTGGGAAGTCTGGTCCGTGAATGTATTTCATCAATTCTTCTGTTGATATTTCGTGATTGTCAATGGCTGCAATTAAAGCACCAATGACTTCTCCGATGTTATGCGGGGGAATGTTGGATGCCATGCCCACGGCAATGCCTGTGGTGCCGTTGATGAGAAGATTGGGAAGCTTGCAGGGAAGGATGACGGGTTCCTGCGTTGAGCTATCATAATTCGGAACGAATTTGACCGTGTCTTTTTCAATGTCTGCGAGCATTTCTTCGGCAATTTTTGATAACTTGGCTTCTGTGTTATGACTAATAAATCCGTTTGAGATAAAACTATGACATTCACTCTCTACTTTTATTGAATAAACTTTTTGTATTCCTCCTTCCTGTATTTGAACAACTTTATCAAAGAGGTAGCGATAGGTAAGCAAATATTCAAACATTGCTGAATAATCTAAACCTGTTTTTTTCAATAAGATTGAAGATACTTCTTTATGGTTCTTTTCCATATTTTCGTATCTATCAAAATTATTGGCAGCAATAAAATCTGAATAACCAAATCTTCTTACGAAATCCGAAACAAAAGGAACAAAATCATAGAGAGAGGCTTCTTTTTTATAAGTGAGCAACACAAATTCTAGTTTTTTGTTCTTTCTTTCGCTGATAAATCCTAATTCCTTATAGAATCTTAATCTATTCCTGTGGCCCCTGATGTAGAGTTTCCAAAGACCTCTATTCTTATCAAACCTCTTTGAGCTATCAATGCCGAATCTTAGCAAAAGAATTTGTAACTCTGAGGTTAATTGCTCGCTTTTTGAACAGCATCCTAACTCTATAAACCCCTTGCCTGAGAAGCTAATGCTCCCGTCACCCTCAAAGTAGGATTTTACAAATTCTTTTATTACCCTCTTTGGGGATTGTAAAATGGCCTTTGGTATTCGCCTTTCTGAAGACTTCATTAGATTTAATCCAAGATTCTTGAGAAATTCTATAGTGTAAAGGCAATGGCACTCTAATCTTGTATATTCTTTTTTTCCATAAGAATTCGGTTTTCTTTTAAATTTATGTAATGTTGAATCCGGAAACACATTTTTCCATGTTGACTCCAATTCATTAATCCATGATTCATCAGTATTGCAAAATTCTATTTTTTTTTCGGTTAATGAACCTTCAGAGAGGAGTGAACCAAGGATAAATGCTAAATCTTTGTTTAAATTCTTCGGCAAAACTCTTTTTTTTGTTTTCTTATTTTTTAATATGGGATAAAAAGAAGTTAATGGTGTTTCATCCTCTGGCCATAATGTATCTAAGGACCTATCAATCACCACAAAATCTCCTGTTTTTATCTCATTTAATAATTTCCATTGAAAACTTGGTTCTCCATTGCTGTCTTTATTGAAGATAAGCAGGGGATGATTAAGCGTTCCTGTTAAAGAATACCCTTTGTTGGTTGTGATTTTGAGTGTTGGATGCTCATTTGAATCAAACCATTTTGAAGCTGTATGAATTTTTTTATCTTTTGATAAGACCCTTATATTCATATTTTCTTCCTGAGATATCTCCCCTATGGGAATTAGCCCTTTTTCTGTAACGATAAGATTATCTCCGGTAACGCAATATCGCATATGCGCGCTTGGGTCGCCATCTTGACTGCCAAAATTTCCCTGCCCTTGTACTAAAGGATAGCGAAGAGAAAATGTTTGTGCCATTCTTACCAGCGCATCATAAACTGCTATATCTCCATGAGGATGAAACCTGCCAAGAACATCCCCAACGATTCTTGCACATTTTCTTGTTGGCTTGTTGTTGAAAAGTTTCTGCTTGTACATTGTATAAAGAATCCTTCTATGGACTGGTTTTAATCCATCATTCACATCAGGCAATGCTCTTGCCGTGATTACAGACATAGCATAATCTATGTAAGATTCCTTCATTTCTTCTTCAATTAATTTTATTTGAATTGTTTCTGGCATTTTATTTGTTAAATCTCCTCTGCAAATCTTCTATTTAAATAATCAAAAGCCTTTTCATCCGGGTCTCCTGATAAGACTTTGACAAAAAATGTGTCAAATGCACTTGCATAGTCGGGTTCCATGAGATTGGCGCCGGTTATGGCTATGGTAATTATCCCGGGTTGTTTCTTTCTCGCAAATTCTGCCAAGACTACTCCAGGCGGTTCTCCCCTAGGGCCGCTATTCCACGAGAAATCAAAGACTAAATCTGTAACCAAACAATCGTATCTTTCATTTTCCAATAGTGCAAATGCTGGCTTGTAAACTGATGGAGTTACTATATAATCTTCAATTAATGGTTTTCCTTCTCTTTCTAGTTTTTGTGCTAATCCTTTCATCCTTATTCCAAATATTTCTGCTCTTTCTATCGTCCTGTCAACACACAATATTTTTTTCATGTTATTTCTTCAGTATCCCTCTATGTGTCCTTGTCCCGATATTAATTGTTCAATATTTTTCCTTGTGGCTAATGAGCGAGCCAATATTCGTTTTGTTCTTCCTGATTCAACAACCCCCAAGGCATCACAAGCTTCTCCTAATTCATAAGTTTCCATCCGGGCGAATACGATTAAAGGCAGGCTTGTTTCTAGACGTGCAAAAGTTATAAACCTTCCTGCACAGAGAGCCACCATATTAATTCCTACAACCCCCCAATCTTCATTCACAAGGGCTTGTTTAGCTTCTTCAAAATTCTTATAGCCTTTAACTTCGTATGCTGTTATATTTGGGTTTACCCCCCATGTTCCATCTAATTTGATATAATGTTGGGGAATCCGCAATTTCAGGTTTTCTCCATAGTAGAGTATTCTTATCATGTTACACCTGCTGCTTTTTGATGGGATTCTATTTTCTCTAGAATTTGTATCAGATTCCTAATGTTTCTTGTTATTGCTTGTTCCCCTATCGCCGTTCTTGTAATCACATCATCGAAGGGGTTGTCTTCTCCCAGACCTTTGATTACTATGTCTCGTAGATAATTTGTACCCCCTTGCAACCCGATGATTAACACTTGCGGATATCTTTTTCTTGCTTCTCTTGCAAATTCAATACCTCCCGGGGGGTCACCGGTGTGTGCAGCAATTAAGTCATAAGAACCTTGGCGAAGAAGTTTTTCTGCTGTTTCTAAGTTATGGGCAAAAAAAACTTCTACTCCGCCATTATTTATCACTCGTCCTTCTGGATAAGTGTCACTAAGGTACTGATTAAACCAATGATACAAAATCCTTTTTCTTGGTTGTTCTTCCATGTTATATTCCTTTATATCTTCCTAATGTAAATCCCCTGAGACTTTTTTCTGCTAATTCTTTAAGCATTCGCATTTCCATAGCTCTTTTTTTCTCAAAAGTAATTTCATGATTAAAATAGCCCAATATCACTGCCGATAGATTTGCTGAAAAAGGGTTCCTTTCATATTGGGTAGCTATTTTTTGTGCGGTCAATATCCCGTTTCCTTGCATGCCGAATTCCCTTTTTCCTTCTTCTAATAGTATATCTTCATGATAATAGAGTAATGTTGCTACAACAAGGCCCAGTATCCTTGGGTCTGTTCGTTCCATTTGCCTGACTCTTTCTAATCTACTGACCTGAGGAAATAAGTCTTCAATACATTTACCATCAAACTCATCAACATAAACTTTGAGACCTTGTGCTTTAATCTGTTGCACCATGTCATGCAAACCTGCAAATTCCAGACATCCAGGGATGGCAATATGAGGAACCCGGGTTTCATAGATAGGAATAACCATTTTATCCCATGATGTGCGTATTTTTACACCTGTTAAAATATTCCCTGTTGCATCATCATATCTTTGTTCCATTTTCTTTCTTTGTTCCTTTCATTTATCTTTCAGTTTCCTTGAATTTTTGTCATTTTATATTTAACCTTCTTATTCTTCTATAAAATTCTGTTATACCTTTTATTTGCAATAACTCTGGTAATTTTGCTATTCCATAATGCTCATAAATTTTATCTGCGGTTGTATAAGCTTCTCGTATAATTTCATCGTAATTTGGCGCCATCCCTAATCCAAATATCTCCCCATTATCTTCCCTATTACAATATACTAATCCTGCATAATGCCCGATGACCTCCATCATAAATGCAATGTCGGGATATAATCCAGGAATAGACTTATTGTGCCAGTAGAAGAGTGCTGGATTTATACTCTGGTGGATTAAATGCCCTGCCTCTTCTCCAACTATAAAATCTAAAAGGCTATGTAAGGGTAATTTGTTTTTTCTTGCGTGTTCCATAATCTTGCTGATGTCAAATGTTAAAGTGTACAAAAAGAGCCCATTCGCTTCCTTATAGTCGAATTTCGCTGCACATCCCCAATCTTGTAATGGATGTACAAAAACCTCGCATCTCAATGGAACAGAGGGAATGCTTAGGCCATTATTTTTGCGTAAAACATCCAAGGCTTCGTCTACTTTAAATTCCACAATACTTTGACTTAATTGTGTTTGTTCCATTTTCTTTCCCTTTTGTTTTTTCCTTTAATTTTTTTCTCCATTCCGTTTCTTTTATGGGTGCAAGGTTTTTTATGTTTTCTTTTGTCAAGAACATTTGTTCTTGAGCACACCAAAATTCTTTTGGAATTTTAGTGTTTGAATACAAGGTTTTTTCTTTTACAAAAGAAAAAAGATTGTTTAAATATCCAAATTCTTTACCTGGGCTGCATGCTCAAAGATGAATTTTCTTCGGGGGGCAACTTCCTCTCCCATTAAGATTGTAAATAGCTCATCTGCAATGGCTGCATCTTCAATGGTGATTTTTTTCAAATGGCGGTGGTCAGGGTTGATTGTTGTTTCCGCTAACTGTTCAGGGTTCATTTCCCCAAGACCCTTATACCTTTGCATTGAAATTCCCTGTGAGCCTATTTCTTGCAACAATTTTTCTAAATCTTTTTCGTTATAAACATAATATTCTTTCTTGTCCTTTGTTACTTTAAACAAGGGGGGCATGGCGATGTAGAGATAGCCTTTTTCAATGATTTGGCGCATATAACGATAAAAGAAGGTTAACAATAACGTTGCTATGTGCCTTCCGTCAACATCCGCATCTGAGGTAATGATTATTTTGTGATAACGGGCTTTTTCGATGTTAAAATCTTCTCCGATGCCTGTTCCTAATGCGAGGATTAAAGGCTGGAGCTTTTCATTTCCGAAGATTTTGTCAATTCTTGCTTTTTCAGTATTTAACATTTTCCCCCACAATGGCAAGACTGCCTGGAATTTTCTGTCTCTTGCTTGCTTTGCACTATTATGCACAAACACCCCTGAAGCTAATGCAAAGTTATGGGTATGAGGGACTTCAATGTCATACACATCAATTTTTTCATTTAACTTTACAATCTCTCTGATCTTGTGATTGTAATTTTTAATAGCATCTAACATTAATGGTTCTTTGTTATCAAAGAACCCGGATTTGAATGTATCCAGCCTTAAGAGATTCTTGTTCTTTGTTGTAACTCTTAGGCTCTCATATTCGCTAAGCTTATTTCTATCATATAGCTCTTTTAAGAATTTAATCGTATTTTTGAAGTAAACCGCATTGTAAGCCTTTTTTCCTTTTGCTCTAAACCCGGGAGTCCATTGTTTTCCTGTTTCTTTACTTCGCCAACTTAATAATAGTGGGTCTTTCCATTGCTCTGTAGATTTTTTAGAAAGCTCTAATCTTTTTTCAGGGTGATTTTTAAAATATCCTTCTACTCTTGTGGATTGCTTCACCCTATTCTCTTCTTGGGACCAGTACTTCCTTTGTTCTTCGTTTAGGGATTTGTTATTTTTTATCCTATAAGCCTCATTGGTATTGTAAAACTCAAGAAATTTTCTTTTCATATGCTCTTTATATCTCTCATTCTCCCAAAGTTGTTTTGAGTTTAAAGAAAGAATCTTTCTTGTTTCAGGTTGCAGCATCCTTTTACTCATCTTTTCCCTAAACTCTTTTGTTTTCCTTAACTTTCTTAGCTGCTCTTGCACATCTTTTCTTTGAAGAGTTTTATACGCATGCTCTCTGTGGTGTTCCATGTGGGCATCTTTGTGCATTCTTACGATGTTGTCGGGGTTATTATTAAGTTTGTTAAAATCAATATGGTGTTTATGATTTCCTGAAACTTTGCTATACACCTGATTTCTGAGGTTATAGATGTCTGCTAGTATATGAGTGAATATCCATCGATGATTCTGAGGGTTAAATACCATTTCATACCCATCAATAGTAGCCCCCTCTTCTCCTTTTTTAGAAATCTTTTTCCTTAAAGGCATTAAAGAATCTAAACCCTTAAGACTATAACCTTCCAGATAATTTCCACCCCTTAGCATAAATTTATGATCTGGCGTACAAATTATTTCTCCCCCATTATCCATGGTAATCTTTATTACTTCAGCCTTTCTTTTTGTGACTCTTGGATTTTTGATTCTTTCAATTCCAACACTGCCATCTTTTGTTAGAGTAAAACAATAATTTACTTTTCCTTGCTGGTCTTCTTTTACCATTTCTTTAAAACTGAGATTTCTTCCATCAGCTAATGCAACCTTCATATCCCCTGAAAAACATCCCCCTGCGGAATCTCCTTCCACAATAAAAATCTCTGCTTTTGCTGGGTCGCGCTCCTGGCAGTCTGCTAGCTTTCCAGGCAAAGAGCCTGATTCCAATGCTGATTTTCTTCTTGTCAATTCTTTTGCCTTCCGAGCAGCTTCTCTTGCCTTTGCCGCTTCTGTGCATTTTTGTATAATGCTGCGAGCTACTGCTGGATTTTCTTCAAAGAATTCGACTAATTTTTCATAGACAATTGAAGATACAATCCCGCGAACTTCTGAATTTCCCAGTTTGGTTTTTGTTTGCCCTTCAAATTGCGGCTCTGGAATTTTTATGGAGATGATGGCTATTAAGCCTTCTAGTGTATCTTCTCCCGTAATTTTTATGTCTGTGAGCTTTTTCTTTTTTAGATAATCGTTAATCGCTCTTGTTAAGCTTGTTCTAAAGCCTTCTTCATGGGTACCGCCTTCAATAGTGCAGATGTTATTGACAAAAGAGATTAATGTGGAGGTGTATGAAGTATTGTAGAGCATTGCTGCCTCCAGTTTTATTTTATTTTCTTCTTTTTGAAAGTAAATTGGCGAAGAGAGTTTCTCTCTGGATTTATTCAGGAACTCTACAAATGCCTTTAATCCTCCTGTATACTGAAATGTTTCGTGTTGGTCGCTTCTTTCATCGGTAATTTCTATTTTTAACCCTGCATTTAAGAAAGCAAGTTCTCTTAGCCTTTTTGAAAGGATTTCATAGTCATAGATTGTTGAATTGAAGATTTCTTTGTCGGCGAGAAATGTAACTGTTGTTCCTGTGCCTTCTGCCTTGCCTATTACTTCTAAAGGGGTTTTTGTTATTCCTTTTTCATATCTTTGCCTGTGGGTTTTGCCATCTCTTCTTACTTCCACTTCTAACCAAGAAGATAATGCGTTTACAACTGAAACACCAACCCCATGTAAGCCACCAGAAACCTGATAAGTCTTGTGGTCAAATTTTCCTCCTGCGTGGAGCATTGTTAAAACAACCTCTACTGCTGGCTTTTTCTCTGTTGGATGCAAATCAACTGGAATCCCGCGACCATTATCAATGACTCTGATTGAGTTATCTTTGTGAATAATAACCTGGATATGGGTGCAATTACCAGTCATTGCCTCATCTATGGAATTATCAAGCACCTCTTGTACAAGATGATGCAAGCCCCTGCTTCCAACATCCCCCACATACATCGCTGGTCTCTTCTGCACCGCCTGCAAATCCTTCAAAACCTGAATACTTTTAGCTGAGTAGCTTGTATCTTTTATTTCCTGCGCCATTTTAAAATCTGTTATAGCCCCCTCAAAGAACAGAGATTTGAGGTTAATTTCAACCCTTTTTACTTATTTGAAAACCTCTTTGTTTATATGCCTTTTGCTTGGTAAAAGTGCCAAATTTTGGCTCTAGAAGCCGTATAAATGGGGAAAAGTTTTTTAGGGGGGGAAAGATTTATAAAGGAAAATGGGGATTTTTGAGGTATGAGAAACTCAAAGGAAAAGTCTGTATTTGGGGATTATAAACATGGAAAAATAAGCCTGGGCAAGTCTGCAAAACAGCTCAATTTAACCATAAGCGAGATGATTGAGCTGCTGGCTGAGTTTGGAATTTCCTCTCCCATTACTTATGAGGATTATTTACAGGGGTATAAAGCATTGACAGATGGATTTGGGGTTGCTAAAGGGGGGAGGCCTTTTGAAGAGGAAAAAGACCCCCATAAGTTTTAATTCTTTATTTTATTGTTACTTTATAGTAATTACAAAATAGAAAGGTTTAAATACTTGGAAAATTGAGGAAAAGTAACACTTTGGAGGTGTAAAATGACAAAATTAAAAGGAATAGCTTTTATTGATTTGGATGGGAAAAGTTTCCCGAAACGCCAGTATAATTTAGAAGATTTACGAGATAAATTAGTGTTTGATGTTTCTAAAAGGCCAATAAGACCCGTGCTCTTAAAGGGGGAATGGCTTTGGGCTAAAGGTGTTGTTACCACAAATAGAGATGTTCAGGTAACATACTATGAGGGTTATACTCTAACTCCGCAAGGTCAAAGATTTAGATATGAATCCTTTGGCGAAGGAGCATATGCTGAAAGCAAAGGTATTGTACAACCTTTAGACAGACTGGAAGAAATAGCTAAGGATTATGGGATGAATTTATAGATTAAATGGGAAAAAGGAGATGAAAAGTAACACTTTGGAGGTGTAAAATGACTCAAGAAACATTACATTTACCAGATTCCCCAAAATTAAGGGGGGTATTAGAAAGGAAAAGAGAGCATTTTAAAGAGAGAACCATTTACATGGGGAAACTTGGACCTGAAACTTGGGATCCAAGAATTGCTGGGTTATGCAGCAGGTATGGATATGATTATTCTTTATTGCATTTTTTGTTAAAAAACGGAAAAGTTAACCCATTACATGTTGCTTCGCTATTATATGATAGCATGCCTCAAGAATCTAAAGATGTTGATGCAAGAATGTATGGAAATCCTAACGAAGCCAGAGCTAGATTTATAACAAATGTTTTGGTTAGTGCAAGAGAATGGAAGGGGTATATGCGTCCTATTGAAGGAGTGCCTGATGAGTTTTTTGGGCTTCATGACAGAGGACACAACATTACTTTGCCTTTTCCTGGAAGGACTGATGATACTTTAATTTTACAAGTTGATGATTTAAGAAGAATAAGGAATGCTTTTCCAGATAGCAAGGGGATTACAACCCCCATACCTAAAAACTACCTTGGTATAGAAAAAGGGTATATGGCAATGGCTCATGGCTCTCTTTCATTTCCAAGTATTGGTGTAATTAATACAGGGAGAAAAAGGCTTGAAGCACTTGAGAAGGGAGATAGGATTGATGTTATTCCAAGCTCTGGTGCTGGACAGGTTATTCATGGAAGTGAAATACTCAAAATTGAGCCTTATGTTCATGACCCAAGGCAAGATGGAGGGCAGTTTAAAGAGTATTTAAGGAACCTTCCTTCTGCTGTTATGAGAGATAACCCTTTTGAGGGGATGTTTAAAGAGGGTGGAGAGGCTCTAACAGGGATGGTAAGAGAAGGTGGAGAGGCACTTGTAAATATTGTAAAATTGAAATAATGGAGGAAAATAAAATGGTTAGCATGGTTGGTTTATCACAGAATGAGCAAAGAGGGGTGGATGTAGCTTTAGCTCGTTATAGGCAATTTTTAGAAGAACATCCCTCTCGATTGGTTGACTTTGAAAGATTAAAAGATGGGGTATATGGGCTTGCTTTGCATTTAAAAAGAAATGGTTTGGGATATCCAATGCTTGAAAGCTTACCTCCTGTTATGAGAGAGATGGAGGCTCATATGAGAGAGATACGACCTGGAGATTTTAGATATGGGAATCCTGAGGAGAATGATAGATATAATGCTGGTGCTGGCTTGTTTAAAAGAGATGTTGCACAGGCTCTTGAGATGATTCTTCCCAGAGATGTGAGGGTTGTGCCTTCCCGGGAGAGAGGTTATGAGCTGCTCTACATTAAAGGAAACAATACTCAAAAGGATGGTGTACCTTTATTCAATTTTTCATTTTATGATAATGGGGTGTTGCATAAATCAAGGTGAAAAGTTTTTTCCTTAGAAAACAGAAGTTATGTTTGTGCGTATTTTCTCATTTTTTCGTATGCCCAGAATTTGCGGGCTGCTTCTAACCCA
>Ga0209541_10008724_pt1 | contig 16626 bp, 25 predicted proteins | sample RifCSPlowO2_01_FD_184027 | JGI IMG/M metagenome (GOLD analysis project Ga0209541, IMG submission 184027) | Groundwater microbial communities from Rifle, Colorado - Rifle CSP2_plank lowO2_0.1 (SPAdes) (version 2) | ecosystem: Environmental > Aquatic > Deep subsurface > Groundwater | place...
CCACCGGGAGTGTTAGCCAGTTCGCGAGTCATGTTCACCGAACCCGCAATTATTTTGCCCCTCTCAAGTCCAGCTTTAAGTTCTTTACTCACCTTCCCAACTAAAACTAATTCTGTTATGAAGCTCCAACCCTCTTTAGGCTTGCTCAAGTATTTTGTAAACTCATAATCAGCCAGCAATACTTCGCGCGCAATAATTTCACCCAACTCCTGTTCGGATATACCCAGTGAACTTAGTTTGGGTATTCCTGCCTGCGCAGGCAGGTCTTTAAGAACTATTGCAACTTTCTTAATCTTCACTTTTTTTGCATCAGCCACAACTTTACGCAGAGCCAAGATAAGCTGGCGCAAGTTCTTTACGTCCTTAAAATCAGCCTTTTTGTACTCCTTCCCAACCCTCTCTTTTGTAATTATTCTCATGTCCATAAAACTACTCTTAACTTATTAATTTGCAAGTTACCCCTCCCTAATTTTGAATTTGCCAAAACTAGGGAGGGGGCACTAATTAGGGGCGGTCAGAGCCTACTTGCCGTAGGACTTGACCGGAAAGTCGATGAATCCGTGCTTCATGTCTCGCTCACCTCCCTTCCGTCGGTAGCTCCGACAGTCGAGAACTCGCCCTCCCGACGCGGGCATCCTGCCTGCGCCCAGCCTGCGCTGGCAGGAGGCAGGTCGTCTCGCGAAGAATCCGGACCCGTGATATCCGATGCCGGACCCCTAAGGTACTCCGGCATGACACGTGGATCTTGATCAGCTGTCAGTATCCACGGCAACTCGCAACGCCTGACGCACATTCTCGCCTCCCCAAGGACCTGCACTCTACTCAAGCAGAGTGAGACAAGACTCTCTTATCTTGCCCCAGGGGGAGATCAGTACTGATGATCCCTCCCCTTGGTGCCCGATAAACAAGAAAGCTCCCGTTTTCGCGGGAGCTTTCTTAAAGTTCGAATTTAGTTAAGATTACGCCCGCATATGTTTATTAGTATAACCATGGGAAAAGAGAACCCACATGGTGGTCTTAGGACAAATCGAACACTTGATTGTGGCTCTACCCTCGAACATGAATATATCTATACTATACCCTTGGATAAACGTGTCAACCCCTCCCCAATTATTCATAAAGCAAATAATTAGGGAGGGATTGTGTCTAGGCCGCCGCCCCAACCGGCTGGGGCAAGAGCCTGCGAATGAACGCCTCGAGCTCGCGAACCCGGAAGGGCTTTACCAGCCCTGCCGAGCAGCTCTCTCCGAGCGAGCGCAGCCGCTCTTCCTCGTCCCGACACAGCGCCAGTATAGGCAGGTCGTGTGTCGTGGCCTGAGCCCGTACGAAGTTCGAGAAGTCGAACGCGTCCTCGGGCGACTCACCCAGGTCGAGCAGGATGAGGTCCGACCGCGGGACCACAAGGGCGGCGAGAGCAAGGACAGGCGACGTTGCTACTTGCAGATCGTGCTGCAGGAAGAGCCTTACGAAGGTTCCGATGACTTCTATGTAGAGCGGGTCATCTTCTACTAACAGCACCCTTCTGTTCATGAGACCCCCCTTCTTGCCTAAGCCTACTCCCAACAATCTGCAAGTCAACTGTAAGTATACACAGGCCAATTAGCCACAGAAACGGGAAAGCTCTCGCTACCCGAGGGAGTCTCCTTGTGTTATAAAGTAGTTAGTGAGGTGACCACCCATGCCCCAGTTCGCAATTGTGGCACTCGCGGTCGTAGCAGTCGCCGGTGGAGGCTATCTCGCCTACCGTTTCTTACGGGCAATCCTCGTGGCTTCAATAAACGGACTACCTGAAGCCGAACAGGAGAAGTGCCTGAAGCGGATGACCGAGGACACCCTCTATATGTCGCCTCCGGAGACGCACTACTGGCTATGAGCGCCAGGCAGAGCAAGAGGTCGGCCGCAGTACCATAGCGGCCGACCTCTCTTCGTTGCTTTAAGCTTGGTTTTAGTGCTTATATACCTTATCTCGCCATTCAATATGGTGCATCAACAAGATATGGGTATCGTTTTCTATCGTATAGATTGCCCTGATTTTACCTATGTGTAATTTATAAAATCCGTCAAAGGGAATGTGGAGTGGTTCGGGCCTAAGCTTGCCATAATTTGAAGCAAACCACGCAATCTTATCGTTTATCTTTTTTCTGACGGAAGGATCGAAATTGGCTAAATCGCGTTCAGCTATGTAGGTAAACTCGACTCGCCAAAAGTTCATTCAACCGTACTTCCGCCTGATAATTTCAAATGGAATTCTTTTCTTTGAACGGATAGACATAGATAACCTTTTTTTAGATCTATTTGATAGTTCCATAAAAAGTTCCGGGTCACGTAACAAACTGGATATTGATCCAGCCACCTTCCGATCTACTATTTTTTCTATCTTTTTTTCTAAAGTTGCATCCATGGGCATATTATACCAGACACTCGAAACCTAGCAAAATTACACTACTTTCGCTATTTTAATTTGTGAGCTTAAAAACTCTTCGGGAAAGAGACACAAGATTTTGGTGCAAGATCGTTACCTACGAAACAAATATCAGCCGTAGAGTTTGATCTACTTGCGTAAGTTACATTTTTCAATCGCGCCATGGTATTGCTATTGACCTGTATGTATCCTTCAGCTATTACTTCGTCAAGACTTGCAGGCAAAACGTTGTTGTCGTCATAATATAGCTCTACGGCCAGTAGCATATTCTTGATGAGAGAATCGTAATTACTAGCTTCTATGTTTCTTTGAGCTTGTGTATATTGCAACTGCGACGTTTGCGATTCCACTACTTCAATAGTCAAATTGCTAGGGACCACAAATAGGTCCGTAGGAATTTTCTCTTCCTTACAATCTATATGAGGCAGAGCAATAGATCCGGCGAGATCTACATAGAACTTAGACTGCTCCGACGTAAACTGGGTAACTTTTCCATCTCCTTGTTCTCTCCATAGGAACATTTTGATATCCGTATCAGAACCTATATTCGTGACAATCGTGTGAGTTAAAAAGTCGTCATTGTCGTAATAATAATCTCCTCTCATATTTTCGCCTCCCGAGAAATAATATGTGGCCCTGACCGGCCCATCAATTTCCATCCTCTGTGTACACTTAAGATCTTTGCCAGTTTGGAGAGCTTCTGAAAACGTCGCGTAATTTACAATTTGCCCCTCACTTTCGGTTTGGGCAAGTTTATCATAGGCAAACAAACCACCGCCCACTACTATCACGGCAACTAAAATGGCAATTGATGTTTTCATCTAGATTAAGCGGCTTTCTTCTTGCCGACTCTCCTTCTTGTGACTATAAAGACGTTACTGTACTTCTTGGGTTTGCGCGACTTCTGGCCTTTGCCTACTGGTTTGCCCCAACGCGTTTTGGCTCTGCGTGTGCCGCGGCCTTGCCTGCCTTCGCCTCCGCCGTATGGATGATCTACTGGGTTCATGGCTGTGCCACGCACTGTGGGCCTGATGCCCTTCCAGCGAGAGCGTCCGGCTTTGCCGAAGTTTACCAACATGTTCTCGGGATTTGAAACAGAGCCAATACTTGCCCACGAGTTCTCGTCAATCTTGCGCACTTCGGAACTTGGCATGCGCACGTTGACGAAGCCGCCGTCTCGGGCAAGTACTTCGGCAAATACGCCCGCGCTCCTAACTAATTTTGCTCCACCGCGCGGCTGAAGTTCTATGTTAAATACAAACGTGCCAGTGGGAATATTCTTAAGCGGCAATCTATTTCCCACTTTAACCGCCACTTTCTCCCCTGTTACGAACGTGTCGCCAACTTTGAGCGTAGTGGGTAAGAGCACATAGCGACGCTCGCCGTCTGCGTACACAACTCTACCCACAAATCCGGATCTATTGGGATCATATTCGAGTGTCTCAATGCGAGCGGGAACGTCCTTCTTGTCGTATACAAAGTCAACATCGCGGAACAAGCGCTTAGAAGCTCCGCCCTTATGGCGCATAGTGATACGCCCCCAACTTGCCCTACCCTGACGTCGTTTGCCGCCAGAAATGAGAGCCTTGTGGGGCCTGTCGCCACTAAGAACCTCCCGGTAATTAATGCCGGTCATCGCGCGTCTTGATTTGGTTGTGGGCTTGTATGTCTTCATGATTATTTATAGTGAGCGTAGTCGAACTATACAAATTCTATTTTAGTTCCTGCGGGAAACTTAACATATGCTTTCCTGATCCCAGGCCTTGAACCAACCTTAGCACCGCGCGTCGTGCGCTTGGACGGCAAGTTCACGATCCGTACCTCCTTAGGCTTAGTTTTATAAATATCTGAAAGAGCGCGGAGGATGTCAGATTTTGTGGCCCGCTTGGTGACAACAAAACAATATACGCTCTCCGCGGCAAGTTCGTTAGAACGTTCCGTAAGATATGGCCTCAAGATTATTTGGGCATTAGTATTCATACACGTTTCTCTAACTCACTTATACTGTCTTGCCCTCCAACGAAAACTAGGTGCTTGTAGGAGAGGGCGGAGTAGGCATTCAGATTCCTGACTTCATCTACACTCACAATGGGAATATTGCGGAAACTCTTTTCTATATTTAAGTCACGCTTAGGCAAGGCAAGCAAAACACGATTGCCCTTCTTGTAAGAAAACTCTTTTCTATCCAGAGCCTTGCCCAATTTTGAAAGAATTCCAGATGCAAGTTTGGTTTTATTCTGGGGAAGTGCGAGCTCGTTAATGAAAATCAATTCACCATCGCGGAATTTACCTGAGAGGACCACAGCAAGCGCCTTACTCTTCATCTTACTATTCATCTTCCGCGCGAAGACCTTGTCCTTGGATGGACCGTGAGTAACGCCACCTCCGACCCATATCGGCGAGCGCGACGAGCCGTGTCTGGCACGACCTGTGCCCTTCTGCTTCCACGGCTTCTTGCCTCCACCGCGCACTTCGCCTCGGCCCTTAGTGTGAGCCACGGGCGTGCGCATGTTGCCCTGGATCGTGACAACAGCCTGTTGTACCAGATCAGCATTCGGCTTCTGGCCGAAAATTTTCGCAGGCAGCTCTAGCTTGCCGACTTCTTTGCCCTCTTGATTGTATAATGGTGCATCCATATTTAGAACTTAGGACTTAGAACTTAGAATTTCTAAAAGTGTGCCTCGGCGACCAGGGATCGCTCCGGAAACTAACATCTGGTCACCCTCTATGGCAACCACTTTCAGGTTCTTAACCGTGATACGCTCGCCCCCCATGCGCCCAGCCATTCTCATTCCTTTAGCCACACGTCCACCAGCCCGGCCTGCGCCCCCGATAGAACCTGGCTCGCGTTCAGAATGTTTTTGCCCGTGAGAGCGTCTACCGCCGTGGAAACCGTGGCGCTTGACCACGCCCTGGAAGCCCTTGCCCTTGCTTATCCCGGAAACTTGCACAGTATCTCCCGCCACAAAGCTATCTAGTTCCCCCGCCCCTTTTACTTCCTTAAATCCCGCGAACAAGCCTTTCTTTTTTTGCGCTTTGTTAACCCTGCTCTCTTTCTGCATGCCGTACCCAATTTGCACAGCCTCATAACCATCTTTTTCAAGCGTCTTAACTTGGGTAACTTGGACAGGCTCTGTTTTAATAACAGTCACTGGAGTTACCCGGCCCTTATCGTCAAAGACTTGGGTCATATTCACTTTTCGTCCTATCAAGAATTTCATAAGCTTTGCGCTTTGAGTTTTGCGTTTTGCGTTTTTCAACCTACATCATTTTGAGGTCTATCCCTACACCGCTGGGAAGTTCGATATTTGTGAGTGCCTCGATAATCTTGCTGTTTGGGTTCACGATCTCAAGCATCCTCTTGTGCACGCGCATCTCGAACTGCTCGCGCGAGTTCTTGTCGATGAAAGCGCCCCTGTTCACTGTATACCGCTTGATCTCTGTGGGCAGAGGCACTGGTCCGTAAACCTGTCCCTCGTGCCGGAGTGCTGTATCCACAATCTGGCGCACGCTCATATCGAGAACCTTGTGCTCATAAGCACTCACCTTAATTCTAAGTTTGCCGATTCCAGAATTTGCTGCGCTACTTTTAGTAGCAGTTTTAGCAGACTTAGCATCTTTCTTTGTTTTGGGAGAACTAACTTTTGCCTTGGTCGCACTAGGCATTGATCTTTGTTACAACGCCTGCTCCCACCGTCTTGCCACCTTCCCTGATAGCGAAGCGCTGTTCGCTTTCAAGGGCCACCGGGGCAACCAACTTCACATTTACTTTAATTGTGTCACCGGGCATGACCATCTCCGTGCCCTCTGGTAATGTGATCTCGCCCGTCACATCAGTAGTTCTGATATAGAACTGTGGCTTGTAGCCCTTGAAAAATGGCGTGTGGCGACCGCCCTCTTCTTTGGTAAGCACATAAACTTCAGCTTCGAAATCCGTGTGCGGAGTTACGCTGCCAGTCTTGGCAATAACCTGGCCCCTAGTTATGTCCTCTTTCTTCAAGCCGCGCAAAAGAATGCCTGCATTATCGCCTGCCATACCTTCATCAAGCTGCTTGTTGAACATTTCGATACCGGTAACAGTCGTCTTCTGTGTGGGAGCGAAACCAACAAGTTCCACGTCCTCGCCCACCTTCACCTTACCTCTCTCAATACGCCCAGTTACCACAGTTCCGCGACCTTCGATTGAGAAGATATCTTCAATAGGCAGCAAGAACGGCTTATCAATCTCACGGGCTGGTTCTGGGAAATAAGTATCAAGTGTATCTACAAGTTCAAGAATTTTCTTAGCCCACTCGTCATCCATGCTCTTGGCCTCAAGTCCCTTCAAACCCGAGCCCTTGATAATTGGTGTGTTGGCGCCATCGTACTTATATTTAGTCAAGAGCTCGCGCACTTCCTCTTCAACGAGACCTACCATCTCGGCATCATCAACCATGTCAACTTTGTTTAAGAAGACAATGATCTTGTCCACACCTACTTGGCGCGCCAGGAGAATGTGCTCGCGTGTCTGAGGCATCACGCCGTCAGTAGCGGCTACCACGATAACAGCGCCATCCATCTGGGCGGCACCAGTAATCATATTCTTGATGAAGTCAGCGTGACCAGGAGCATCAATGTGAGCGTAGTGACGCTTGGGTGTCCAGTACTCGCTGTGGTGGAGAGAAATAGTAATGCCTCTAGCTTTCTCTTCCGGAGCTTTATCAATTGCGTCAATGCCCTCAACGCGAGCTCCATAACCTGCGGCCTTATTCATGTCGAGAACATGAAGAATAGCGGCTGTTAACGTTGTCTTGCCGTGGTCAACGTGACCAATTGTGCCCACATTCAAGTGCGGCTTAGAACGATCAAATGCTTCTGCCATATTTTTATATTTGCCTCTTACCCCGACTTGCCCCGCGTAGCTCAAAGAGCGAAGTGGGGGAGATATTGGAGGTCTTAACTAAACTAATAAAGCCAACTTGCTAAAACAAGTGGAGCTATCCTATCACAAGATATATAAATTATGCAAGGGGTACGGCTCATACCCGTAAGAGCCGACGGTCACAACCACTCTATATAATCGTTATTATTAGCTGGAACACCGTCCGCTGCAAATGCGAGGGAGGACCACAATAATGGAGCGAGATCACCGAATCGAAATCGAGCAGTTGCTCTCGGCAAAAGGCTTCGCGCCGAGCGATATCAGGAAACTGGGCTTGCCCGCAGAACATGTGCGGATTGTCTCCGCACTGATCGGGTTCGGCGAGCCGCCCGTTCCTATCAGCGAACTAACTCGACACCCCAGCTGCAGGGGGTTCAGTCGGAACCGAGTCTTCGCCATCCTCGACAGAGTGGCCACGCGCCTCCGTCAGCCGACCTGAGAACCCGAAGGCCCGAGCGATGATCCACCCACAAGTGGAGTCGCCCCGGGCCTTCCGTCTTTCTATACTAAACTATGCAGCTTTCTTGCCTTGCCCAATGCTACCGCCGGCCGCCTTCCACAGTTCTACTAGGGCCTGCCCTTTGGCTCCGGTTACACCGTTCCTTAGAGCCCAGGCCGAGGCTGCCCGCAATTCAACAATATCTACTGTCCCCTTCTTATAGTCGATCTTCTCTGGTACGGCAACCTCAACTTCCGGCTCCAGTTCCTCCGCCCAGCTTTCCACATTTTCTATACCCATAGTTAAATTATAAACTCATTACTTCCTGGCGGCAACTATTGTGTCGGCTACCCCACTCCGCCAAGGCTTCGCGGGGCGGGCGTTCTTGTTACTTTCGACTAGCAACAATTGTATCTGCAACATTTTTCGGCACTATGGCGTATTCGTGTGGGGTCATGGTGAAGGTACCTCGGCCTTCGGTCATGGATCTTAAGTTTGTGACGTAACCAAACATTTCGGAGAGGGGCACTTTGGCTTTGATAACTTTCACACCGCCGGGACGATCCTCTATCTCGTCGATCATGCCGCGCTTGCTCGATACAGAACCGGTGATATCGCCCATGAATTTCTCCGGCACAATAATCTCCACGTTCATGATCGGCTCAAGCAACACAGGCCCGGCGCGTTTAGCCGCCTCCTGAAAGGCAAGTGAGCCCGCGAGTTTGAAAGCGATCTCGCTTGAGTCAACATCGTGATACGAGCCGAATGTAAGTTCGGCAGAAATATTGGTCATCGGGAATCCCGCCACGATGCCGCGGGCCATAGCCTCTTTAATACCCTTCTCAACAGCCGGAATGTACTCATTGGGGATCACCCCGCCCTTGATAGAGTTAACGAACTCAAAACCGTCAGAGCGTTTAACATTTTTTGCTTTCTTAGCCGCTTTTCCATCAACTGGTTCTTCTTCGGGCTTAATGGGCCGCAATGTGATGACAGCGTGACCATATTGACCGCGACCGCCTGATTGCTTGATATGCTTGCCTTCGGCCTCTGCCTCGCCCGTGATTGTCTCTTTGTAAGCCACTTGCGGCTTGCCAGAAGTAGCGTCAACGCTGAACTCGCGCTTCATGCGGTCAAGCATGATCTCAAGGTGCAGTTCGCCCATGCCCGAAATAATAGTCTCAAGTGTCTCCGGGTCAGAACTCACCCGGAATGTTGGATCTTCGTCGCCCAACTTTTTAAGGGCCATACCCATTTTTTCTTGGTCTGCTTTAGTCTTGGGCTCAATCTTCATACTCACAACCGGATCCATAATCTCAATCGGATCTAGGATAATCGGGTGTTCCGGATCACAAAGCGTGTCAGAAGTTTTGACATCCTTCATACCGAGCGTTGCAGCAATGTCACCGGCGTGCACAACTTTCACATCCTCGCGATCGTTGGCATGTAGACGCACCATGCGACCGACGCGCTCTTTATTTCCCGTGCGAGTATTGAGTATGTATGAGCCGGCTTCGAGTGTGCCCGAATAAACTCTAAAGAATACTAGCTGCCCCACATAAGGGTCAGTCTGGAGCTTGAAAGCGAGTGCCGCGAACGGCGCTGTGTCAGAAGTTTCGCGAGTATCATCATTGCCGCTCATATCCACACCTTCCACTGGAGGGACATCAAGCGGGCTGGGCAAATAATCAACCACGGCGTCGAGAACGAGCTGCACGCCCTTGTTCTTGAGAGCCGAGCCGCAGAAGACAGGGACTATCTCAACTTTGAGTGTTGCCGCTCGCAAAATTTCTTTGAGCTTCTCCACCGGAATCTCGTTGCCGGCCAAGTACTCTTCCATCAGGTGCTCATCATTCGAGACTATCTTCTCAACAAGTTCAGCGTGATACTTTTTGGCTTCATCTAGGTATTCTGCTGGAATTTCTTCTTGCCTGATATCCTTACCCTTATCGCCCTCGAAATAATATGCCTTCTTGGCAAGCAAATCGATCACGCCCTTGAAATTTTCTTCCAAACCCATAGGAATCTGCATGCGCACAGCATTCTTGGTCAGTCTGTCTAGGATTGATTGGTACGAGCGGTCAAAGTTTGCCCCCATTCTGTCGAGCTTGTTTATAAAGCAGAGTCTCGGCACATTCTGTTCGTCTGCATAACGCCAGTTGGTCTCTGATTGGGGTTCGACACCCGCTACGCCATCAAAGACAACCACCGCGCCGTCGAGCACGCGCAATGAGCGCTTCACTTCAATTGTGAAATCAATGTGTCCGGGAGTATCAATAATATTGAATTGATGTTTATTGGTCTCGTCGGTTTTGCTAGTTCTATATGTTGGGTTCCAGAAGCAAGTAATTGCGGCAGCCGTAATGGTAATGCCCCGCTCGCGCTCTTGCTCCATCCAATCGGTAACAGTGTCACCCTCGTGCACCTCGCCAATCTTATGCGACTCGCCTGTATAAAAAAGTATGCGCTCTGAAACAGTAGTCTTACCCGCATCAATATGCGCAATAATCCCAAAGTTACGGGTCTTCTCTAGCGGATATGCTCGCGGCTCTGCCATACAAAAAATTTACCAGGCGAAGTGGGCGAAGGCTTTGTTGCTTTCGGCCATTTTGTGCACGTTCTCACGCTTCTTAATGGCTTCGCCTTCGTTCTTGGCTGCGGCTAAAATTTCTTCGGCCAATTTATCTTGCATTGGTTTGCCTTTCTTGCTCTGGGCGGCCTCGATGATCCACTTCATGGCCAGAAACTGGCGCCTTTCGGGGCGCACTTCGCGCGGCACTTGGTAATTAGCACCACCGATGCGCCTACTGCGCACTTCCATCAGGGGTCCGGCATTGCGGAGTGCCTCGTCGAAAACTTCGAGCGGTTCGCGCTTGCTCTTCTCCTTTACCCCGAGAAGGGCGGCATACACTACTCCAGAGGCAACAGTCTTCTTGCCTCGCTCCATGACGTGATTGATAAACTTACTCACATCCATACTCTTATAGAGATAATCGGGCTGGACCTTGTTTCTGTTTTTTACTTTCCGTCTCATATTTACACGTTACAAATTACTCGTTACCAGTTACTTTCCCTTCGGCATTTTTGCCCCATACTTACTGCGCCCGCGATTCCTGCCTTCTACTCCGGTAGCATCAAGGCGACCCCTGACTATGTGATATCGCACACCAATCAAGTCTTTCACTCTTCCTCCGCGGATCATTACAACGCTGTGTTCCTGAAGATTGTGCCCGACGCCAGGAATATATGCGGTTACTTCCATGCCATTTGTTAAGCGCACACGGGCAACTTTACGTAAGGCAGAGTTTGGTTTTTTAGGCGTAATTGTTTTAACCACCGTGCACACACCACGCTTAAATGGCGACGGGTAGAACACGGGGCGGTTCTTAAGAGTGTTGAAGCCACGGGAAAGAGCCACGGTGCGAGTCTTCTTCGCCACATGCTTGCGGGGCTTCCTGATTAATTGATTGATTGTAGGCACCGGACTAATCTACAGGACTATGAGCCTAAAAGCAAGCGGGACAGCCAGATAACAGGGTACTCGATTACGGGCCAGCCGAAGAATAAGAGGAAAAGCAATATAAACATTTGGTATTTGGTGAAGAGTTCTTCTATAAATCTGGCTCTAGAGGGCAGAAGTGCAAATAGAACCTTAGAACCATCAAGGGGTGGGATGGGCAGGAGATTGAAGACAGCAAGTAGCACGTTGATGGCCACAATTATTGATGCGAAGAAAACAAAAGACGGCGGCAGGCCCGCACCGCCAAAGCGCACAATAAATCCGAAAACGATAGCCAATAACAAGTTAGACAGTGGCCCAGCAAGAGCGACCCAAAGTGGGCCCCACTTCCCTCCCCGCAGATTGTAGGGATTGTAAGGCACAGGCTTGGCCCAACCGAAGATGAAAGTACCGCTTGAAGCGAGGTACATAAGCATCGGCAAAATGACGGAACCGAAAGGATCCAGGTGACGAAGTGGATTGAGCGTAAGCCGCCCCTGCAATTTAGCCGTGGGATCGCCCAAAGCGTAAGCCACATAACCATGAGAAGCCTCATGAAGGGTTGCAGATAAAATTAGGATGACTATTTGAAAAATTATATTCATCCCATTAGAAGTTTCTTACGATTGCAATAAATACGTTCGACATATTGTAGTGAGGTTATTGAGCTATACTTCTAACGGGATTCATCGTTTGCAAATCAAGACTAATATGATAGCATACGTTCTACTATGAAAGTCTGTCCAATTTGTGATAAGTCTGGTTCCCGCGTCGGCGGTTATTCTAACCGTACCCGAGCTACGAAGTTCAATCCTTCTGGGATTACCCGCAATCAACCTAACCTCCAGTGGGCCAGATTAACTGACGGCTCGCGCATGAGAGTCTGCACTCGCTGCATCAAAAAGGGCAAGCACCTAGAACTTCGACCCGTGTCGAAGTAATTTCTAATTACTAATTTCTAAAGAAGTGCCGTCACTTTTTATTTCTACACGCCCGACCTCCGCAGTACTCAATACATTCGCTCCGACATTGCGCAAATTCTCCAGGACCTCGCTGTGTGGATGTCCGTATGAGTTGTCACGTCCGGCAGAAATAATTGCATATTCTGGACTCACGGCTGATAAGAAAAGTCCACTTGAGCTTGTGCGCGAACCATGATGCCCGGCTTTGAGCACGTCTACATTAAGCCCCGTTCCAAGCTCCATCACGAGACGCGACTCTATCGTCTCTGGCGAGTCGCCAGTGAAAAGGAAGGAAGTCTGTCCGTAGCGCAAAAGTGCTACAACCGAAGCGCTGTTTGTGTCAGACCAATCGCTCACATCGAGGTTCGGAAATAGTATGGTAAGCGTAGCCCCGTTTCCTAAGTTAATTATTTGCCCTGCTTGGGCAACTAACTCACGCACTTCCCTATCTTTAACTTTGTCTAGCAAACTAATCTGGAACGGCTTATCTGTAATCAAATCCGGCGCAAGATAAACCAGCGTCTTGTACCGCTCGACAGCGCCAATCAAGCCTTCCATGTGATCCTGGTCCGGATGCGTGGCTATCACAACATCTATGCTCTTATCATAGAAGGGCAACACGCGACCGAGCTCGCTCAAAACCTTTTTGCCCTTGCCGCCATCTATCAGAACCTGTATGCCCGAAGGGCCATCGATGAAAATTGCATCCCCTTGACCAACATCTAGGAAAGTAACAGTCAAAACGCCATGCCGCGATTCGTGAGCAATAACAGACCAAACGAAAAAGTTCCCCAAAAGCAAAAGACCCACAAGCAGTAAGCGCCATCGCTCTTTCAGAAACTTCACCTACCCATTATAGCGCCTCAGATAAGGCGAAGCTCCTCCGGATGGGAGGAGCTTGGGTGATGAGCCGTCGCGGAATCGAACCGCGAACCGAAGGATTAAGAGTCCCGCGCTCTGCCAGTTGAGCTAACGGCCCACCGTGTGCAAACCCAAACTAATCTACTCTAAACAAACTAGAAGTCAAGATGTTTTATGCGTAAACACCGAGCCCGGAGGGTTACCCTCCGGGCTTCAGACACTGTTAGCTCACAGTGGTAATACCACATTCCAATGAAGAAGAGACTCGTCTTGTCCAACCTCATGTGGGTTATTCGAAAGGTTTCCTGATGTCCGGAATGGAGCCGCTGGTTCACGACTCGCACTCATGCGCTCACTGCCCCTGACGTCGACCGAGCGTCCACCCGATTGACACCACTGTCCGATTCGCGTGACAACTACTCTGTGCGTCACGCCCCCCATCCCCACATACTCCCCTTCACAGGAACATGGGAAAAGAAAACGTTGTCCTTGAGTCAGCGCTGAGATCAGTCTCTCCTTCATCGCCATCCTCCCTGCGGGCAAACTACACGAAGCACAATCAGAACGCAAGAGGTCGGACCGCTCATGAAGCGGACCGACCTCGGATTAGTGAAGATAGTCACATCGAAATAGGTTTCGGAGCCCCGATGGCATGGACTCCGAAATCCGCCAGAAGGCGGATCGGAGCGTCGGGGTGAGAACCCAACGTGACAATCCTCGCAGGAGGATTGGACACTGTTATTTCGAGGCGACTATCGAACGTTGTCGTAGAAGGCGAAGCGGACGGAGCCATTATCATCTCTCATCACCAGAGCCGGCTTCTTGCCCGATGCCCAATGCGGGTCGCTTAGCACAGCAAGAGGCGAGTAGAAGTGGCGCGTAGTCTGACTGATAGGGCGAAGCGATTCGTCTGCGAAGTAGACAGCAGAAGCAATGGCAATAGATTGCTTCCAAGACAGGTCCTTGGTGTCAGAGTAAGTACGACTCATATTGAGTTTGTACTGCGGGTCAGAAGGCCATAGACCAGAAAACTGATTGGGCGAAAGGGCTACCTCTTTGTACGAATCCGCGCCACGGAACCCTGTCTCCACGCGATTACGGACGACCCAGGCCACCATGATCTGTTCCTCGGCAACCTTACTCTCGGAATATAGGATACGGGCCAACCACAAGATATCTGTAGCTTCCTGGCTCTCTTTATCCGTATAGGCTTTAAGAGGCGACTTCGTTGCCTGGGCAAAGAGGGTCTGGGCCTGGAAGGCTATTACGAGTAAGACCAAGAAACCCAATTTGGCTGCGTCGATGTAGTTTTTTGTTTGCATAATTAAATCCCGCGTATCTTGCGGGACTCCAATATACTAGCACGAACATCAGACCATTGTCAAGGCAGAATCGTCAAGTTGACGAGTCGAAATGGCTAACTAGAGCCACGAAACTCCCCGTGGTGGCCCAGGTGAGCCACCCCTGGCCATTCTCTAAAAGGATGTGAAATTGCATGATTTTATAGTAGGAAAGGGCTCCGATGTTCCGGAGCCCCAAATAGTTCGCAACCATTCCTGTCTTAGCGACCTTAGATCGTCCTTTGGACCAGGTGCCAGGCTCCCCGATAGTCAAGGAGTTCCAGCTTGATCTTCTTGCCGTGACCTCCCCAGGCTCGTCTCTTGCCCACCGGCACATAGAGACTTATGTGCGAGTTGGCGGACTTGCAGGCCGCGAGGATGACCTTGCTCGGGACGAAGTAGAACCCTGTGCGGCCTCGGAGATCAACTAGAGCCACGAGCCCACACGATTTCACCTTCTGTGTCGCAAGCCAGAAGTGCAGATATTTAGAAGGCGCGTCAGGACGCGAGAGAAACGTGGTCCTAGTGCTGATCACCATGCAACGTTTGCCCTCAAGCTCCACGATGTTACTCGCCGTCGACCCATTTACAACGGCCTTTATTCCACGCATCCTCGCGGCATGTACCACCGAGCCAACAGCGGGCCAGACCTTGAAACAACGTTCCTCGAACTTCCTCCGGAGCATGGACTCCGATAGTGTAGGCCGAACCTGGATGTAGCGCTCTCGACCCGTTACCTCGAAGAGGTCCGCGAAGTAGCGACCGTAATGATTGCTCATCACTGCCCGGCTAGTCCCCGTGGCCCGTCCGATTCGAGATAGACTCTGGCCCTCAACAAGCCTACGCAAAATACGCCTGAAGCTCCGTCGAGCAGTGTCCGATCGTACTCCCCACCTGAGTTGACTCGCGATATACGCTTCCCGAACGTAAGCGACGCGGCTCTTGTTGCGAACTGCTAGTGTCTGCATCATCCCTCCCCTCTCCAGTCACCATATTAAACATAGAAGCCTATCTGTCAAAGCATAAACGCATACGGCGGGGCAGTCGACTCGCAATCACCGAAGCGGGTGCGGGTAGCAGTATTGTCACGACCAGCGAAGAACTCGAGGACGAGTTTCTCTGCCGGCTTCCATTCCCCTTTCTGGAGAAGCTCGTCTATCTCCCGCCCCGAAGCTACTTGCGTCGGTTTGAACCTCGTCCGCCTTCCAAATTGCATCATGTCCTCCACTTTCACGACCCTTGCACCCACCGTTAATGGACGTATAATTCGAGTAGGAGGTAATGCATGAGTGAGCCCGGCGCACCCGGCAGTCCAAGTCGGAGCATCATCGCAGAAGCGTTGCTCGCTGGCCACGGCCTCGAGACTGTCGAACAGCGGGCCGAACGTCTACGGCGTGAAGGCTACCAAGCAGCGCGCAAGGAACTGATGCAACTCGTTGGCGACGATGCCGAACTCGGTGAATTCGTCTTCCGTAACTGGGAAAGAGAAGGCCGCACCAAAGGCCTAGCCCAGTACCTTGACGACGCCAAGCGAGAACTCGGTCGTGTGTGAGTGCAAATACTCCGCTCGACCAAAGGGGGCAACTGCCCCCTTGTTGTTTGATATCAAGAGTCTGAAAATACCGAAGGGTTGGGCAATCGCCGTGCGACCGCCCAACCCCAATCTTCTTCCATCATCCAGCCAGCCGCATCTGCTTGCGCAGACGGTCGAGCATGGAGACAAAGGCTTTCAGCTCGCGAGCTGAAAGCCTGCGCACGTTGGCGAGAGACCAGGTCGTCCGGCGGAGCCTCCCCCGCCGCCATGGGCCGAAGTTGACGTACTCGACCTGGACGAAATCCCGGTGTGCCGGCAAGATGGTGCGCCCATCCCGCCCGTACGCAACCTGAGCGTCCTTGCCGGAGCGAACGTTGCGCAACAACATCGCCGCTTTCAGATCCCTGCGCTTCATGCCGCCTCCTCGCAGACGAACTGGTACTTCCGCTCGGCATCGCCGGCGGTCTTCCAGTTGCCTTGCTTGACGAACCGCAGACGCACATGCGCACCCATGGCCCGCAGTGAACGGTTCATGTAACGGATGTCGGAGAGCCAGAACGACTTCCCCGGGGCCTCCTTGAGGACCGCGCTACGGATGGCCTCGAGGCCCGTCGGACGATTCCCATTCCATCCGAAGAGCACGAGAAC
>Ga0209541_10008725_pt1 | contig 16626 bp, 15 predicted proteins | sample RifCSPlowO2_01_FD_184027 | JGI IMG/M metagenome (GOLD analysis project Ga0209541, IMG submission 184027) | Groundwater microbial communities from Rifle, Colorado - Rifle CSP2_plank lowO2_0.1 (SPAdes) (version 2) | ecosystem: Environmental > Aquatic > Deep subsurface > Groundwater | place...
GAGGGTGTTGGTGTTTTAGTTGGACTTATTGTAGGCCTTTGAGTTGGTGTAATGGTGGTTGGTGGTGGGGAGACGGGGACACTGGAGGCGGTGATTTCGAATTGATCGATAGTTTCACCGGATATGTTTTTGAAATAACCTCTGGCTTTGTTGGGATTGCCGTCAACGTTAAAAGTAATAAAAAGGGCGCCGTATTTACCTCCTTGGTCTGATGTATAAGCTTTGGCCCAGATGTAGTTGCAACCCACGCCTCCTCCGTAAGGGTAAGTAGTGGGTAGGCAGCGATCCTGGTTTCTTATTCCGTTTCCTCCCACACCCGAAACAAAAACAAAAGTTTTTCCGGGAGCAACGAGCAGGCTATTCGGGTTTCCCGGTACTCCACCTTGCACCGGGTGTTGGTTGGTATCAACAATTAGGTTTTGCGTGCTTAATAAGGTTTTGGTGCGCTCATAAGTATGTTCGTGACCGGTGGATATAATAGCTCCATATTGCCGGCAGGTTTCGTAATCCGGCCAGCCCTGCTCATTTCCTTTTGAACCCAGCTGCATATAATTTTGATTTTTGTGCCAGGAACAAATCTTCCAAGTATGGGAATCGCTGACTAGTTCATTCCCTATAAATGTGGGATCTCCGCCCTCTTTGGAAAAGACCATTTTTAGGCCTTTGTAGGTGGCGGCATAACTTGGAGGGAGATTACCGGCAGGAGGAGTAAGTCCCATCTTGACCAAGCGGTCTTTGAAGAAGGTGGCGTAGCCGTCACTATCCCAATTATCATGGTTTCCATCCGAGCCTAAGTAGGGGAAAGTGGATCCTAGGGTATTATTTATCATATCCATCCACTTTTGTGGTCCGTCGGAGTAGTCGAAATCCCCTTGGTGAAGCACCATCTGGGCCCCCTCATTTTTAATGAGATTCAAAACCGATTGGAAACTGCTACCTGCTGCCGAATCTCCGATAAATGCTACTTTGAAATTGGCGTCGGTAGGGGTTTGGGCGTAGACTATGTCTGGATTTTTTAACCGTGAACTTCTAAACCATAAGACACTCAAAAACAGGAAGAAAATCGAGAACAGGGCAAATGTTTTCCTCTTTTTTAATGGTAATTTTTTTATGTATTTAAGCATTTGGAATCAGTTTTTGAGTGAAGACGCTAACTTTTAACTTAAGGATGCCTTAGATTACTTCACCTTAAAGGAAATTCTGCATGAATTTCAGTTATTTCTCCATCTTCATTTTCTACGATTAGATTTAAAAGTAACTCTTCTTTTTCCAAAACTGCAAATTGTGTAGCATCAGACTCCGGATTTTCGGGAGGGGTGGTTATACTCCAACCTTGTTTTGTAAGTTCCGTCAGATACCATTTCATTACTACATCAACAGGTTCTGATGTAGTCCAGTTACCCTCATAACCAACTTTGCCGTCTTCTTCTTTCTTATAAGTATTAACGACTTGCGATTCGGGATATTTTGGTAATTCGGGGAATTCCTTAATTATTACTCCTTGTTCTTCTATTTTCGTAAATGATCTTGGGGTTGTGATCTCATTCTTCTTTTTTATGTTGCCGATGATGAGGAAATTGGCGATTATAATAATGAGCAAGAGAATCGACAATTTTTGCAATTTTGACACGGCAGTTTATTAATTATTAACAATTGGAATAATATAGTCAATAGTTGTAATAATTACAGCGAGTGTATTTTATAGTTATGAAAATGGTTTTAAATGAACGTAAACTGATTTTAGCAGTTCTCTTTATAGTTTTAATAGCGCACGCAAGTTATATTTTTAATGATTTTTCATGGCTTGATCACAGAGATATTGAAGCGGGTAGAAGTATAGTTCGACTCGAGCATTTTTTGGGCGCATTTTTGACAAATTTTGCAGATACAAGTTTTTACAGACCCGTTGTTACTATAGTAAATAGTATAGATAAGATTCTTTACGGCAGTTTGGCGTGGGGATTTCATTTGACTAATATAATCCTGCATACTGCTGTTTCCTATTCGTCATTTCTATTTACTAAAAAATATTTTAAGGTGAGTCGGAAGACTGCGCTTTTAGCGAGCTTAATATTTGGAGTACATACACTGTCTTGGCTTCCTGCCGGCGCCATATCTTACAGATCTGAGCTTTTGGCTTCCTTATTTACTCTACTGACAATCTCTTTTCATATCAAAGCAAAAACCTCGACAAAATTCAGATTGCACACATTAATTTTTTTATTTTTGGCACTAGCTTCTAAAGAAACAACACTCTTTTGGACTTTTGCATTAATTGTGTTTTGGGAAATAACTAATAAAAAGATCAAATCAGTCGGACTTTGGGTGCGTGAAGCATTTGTTTTCCTTTTTCATATAATATTACGTTTTATTGCTCTTCCGGACGTCTGGCATATTTCCGGTACAAAACTTTCTTTAGGGTACGTAATTTCATCTCGGGCATGGGTTTTGGGCAAACAATTAATTTATCTAATATCTCCGTTCAAACCGCCGTTGTCAGATGCAGTAGCTTTAACTTCGTTTGTAAATATTAATAGCGTGGTTGTTTTGCTATTTTTCTTAGCTATCACCTTTATTGTTTTGAAACTTGGTCTTAAATCGGTGTGGTCCCAAGTATTACTATTTATAGGAATTACACTATTGCCGTCATTAAATATAATTCCTCTTCCACGGTTTACTTCACCACACTATTCCTATTTTGCCTCAGTTGGCATTGGGCTTATTGGCAGTCTGATTTATGAGTATGTATCAAGAGAAAAAACGCTTATTAATAGATTAATTTTGGCTTGTTTGATTACCTGGGTTTTCCTTTCGACGCTTTCGACGTTTGTGGGTGGATTTCACTATAAAAATGATTTAACTCTTTTTGGACCGGAGGTAGAAAATGACAAGAATTTTAAAGAGGGCCTTTTTTATCTTGGGGATTATTATTTAAAAAGGGGAGATTTTGAAAAGGCCGAGGGATATTATGCGAGAGCTTTAGATGTAACCGAAGATGTTATCGCGTATGTTGATAAAAATGCCCTGAGAACAAATTTAGCCATGGTTAAGCTTGCTAAAGGCGAGCTTGGGGAGGCTGAAGAACTTCTTAATAAAGTATATGATAGTGTTCCCAAAAAAGAACGTGCAAATGTGTCTTACAATCTTGCATTAATTTCTTTCCAAAAGAAGGATTACAAAAAAGTTATAGGTTTTCTTGAACCATACAAAAATATGTGGAGTGTTCCTGAGCCACTGTTTTTGCTTTCAAAAGCATATATTGGGGAAAACGAACCAAGAAAAGCGGCTGAATCTCTACGAATTGCACTTACGATGTTAAGTGATACACAAAAAAAGGAAACAGAAAGAATAATAATGGAATTGGAAAGATGAGAATCTCTTCGAAGAAAATAAGTTAAATTTTACTAATTTCGCACCGATTCGTAGTTCATAGGATTATCATCTACGCCGGGCCCTTCAATGGTTTGAGAAGCGTTGGTACCTTCCGGTAATATTTCAAGAACGATAGTTGTGGGTTCATCAATGTTTTCATTTATAATCGATACATTTAAAATTAAACCATTTTTATTTGCTTTCAAGTAAGTGTCGGTTTTTAAATTTGGATTTGTAGTTGAGTCTAGCGTCCAGCCGTTTTTGCTGATCTCGTTTAAGTACCACTCGTACATTTCATTGATGCTGCGTTTAGTATTGAAAGATAAAACCACCCCACCGGTTTCCAGATTTTCTTCGCCAGTCAAAGTTAAATCAGGGTGGGCAGATATGTTGGCTAATTCTTTGTCCAACACCTCATTTACGACTAGATCTTCTTTGACATCTACTCTTTTACCTGTGAGATTGGCCAAAAGCAATAAACCCAGTGCTAAAACTGCGAGAAATAAAAATATAACTACTCTTTTTAAATTTTTACTCATGGGACGATGTAAAACCAGAACTTAGCAACACCGGTTTCAAAATTCGGGTTTGTTACAGAATAGAAACAACCACCTGCGCAACTTGAATTAAGACTTGACTGAGATACCGATCTTGTCGCAAAAGAGTGCCAACCCAGACTTAAATTTGAGGTATCTATCGTTACATCATATTCACTTTTTATCGGCTTTGAAAGATCAGGACCCGTGATGGGATTTTCCTGGGGCCACGGACCTACGGCTGGAATAAAGTGACTTCTATCCAAAAAGGCTTGAAGTAACTGTGCCGCACCTTTTGAAGCCCTGATATGGAAAGTTAAGGGATTGCCTTTCTTTACAGGAGTAAGAGGTATGTTTTTAAGCTCCACATTTTGATATCCTAAGTTGGTGTACCAACTTTTACCAATAAAGCACGCCTTTCCGTTTGAGGGATCCCCTATGCAATTCGGAAATTCTCCTCCTGAGCTTGAACCGTCAATTAACATTGGTATTTCACTTGAAGTAGTCCAGGTATTATTATCAGGCGTTGATTGAACTGCTCTAACTCGTAAATGCCTCCAACCCGAAGGCCACCCGTTTGTATCAAGTGTTACAGGAACATTCCAAGAACAATTTAATGGGTTGACCCCATCGTAGACGTTATTTGTACCGGGATAAGTGCATCTTAATCCCAAGTTAATCGTTTTTATTACGTTCCCGGGTGCGAGGTGGAAAGCTAATTTTGAAGCAGTACTCGGATTATTATGTAATGTTATTCTGCAGTCTGTTTTTATGACGCCATTGGGGAATACATCTTTAACCCTACGACCTAAAGGCCACCAACAAAGTACGTGTTCGTGTCCGAACCCCTTCTCGTCGTCGGGAACCGGTGTCCACCACGCCTGAATTTCTATAAGTGTTAAACCCGGCCTAAATGGACCCCAGTTATAAGCCCCTCCTTCAATTGGAGTAGGAGTAATTGTGGGAGAGAGGATGGTGGTAGGGGTTGGCGTAACACTAGGCGTGGGTGTTATTGTCCTGGTTGGCACAGGTGTTGGACTTACGTTTGGTGGACGCGTAGGTGTTGGAGTAACTCTCCCGGTTATGGTTGGATTTGTGGGATTAATAATAATAGTTGCATTTTGGATAATCTTTGTGAATACTCTAGTATTTGTTTCCACGACCATGGCAGTAGTAGAGTTGATTGAAACAGTAGTTCTAATATTCGCACCTCTAGCAACGGGCGTGAATGTTATTTTGGCTAGATCAAAGATTCCTTTTGGAGGATTATTCTTGTCCAGTGGATCAAGTCCTTGTGCTAGAGTAATTTTACATGTTGTAACACAGGTATCAGTTTGGCTTTTGCTGGTTTTTTGTATTACTCTTTTTAAGATAGTTGAAGAAGTTACCTCACCCTTCAGAGCCAATTTACTTCTATCAAACATTATATCAACATGGATAGCACCAACAGGTGTAGTACCACTATCAGCCAATACACTCAATGTTACAGTATCACCGGTGTATACACTGGAAGAGGAAGGTTCGAAGTACAATCTGGCAGTGCCAGCCCTAGTTGTTAGAATTTTAACACCACGAAGGGTGAGAAAGACTACAAACGGTAGAATGAGAAGTACTGCTAATATCAGTAGAAGTCTTGTTTTGTCCTTAATCATATTTAGTTTAAATTTCCAATATTTCACATTCTGATTCATATTTGTTGTGTTTGTTTTATCTTTTTCCATCTATTTATTGTCCTGCAATTATTTCAATAGAGACAGCTGCGTAGTCAAGATCATGATTAATAGTTCCGTTAACGATTGTAGGTGATTGGGAATTAATTATTTTATACTGCGTAGCAATTCCTGCAGCATCGCCACTTCTACCACTACCGTCATCATCATCATCATCATCATCATCTAGGTTAACTCTATTACTACTGCTATCCGTTGTGAAATCAGATAACTCAGTATATCCTTCTCCTGGAGTATGGGTTCGCTGTCTAATTGAAACAGCTGAATATATTAATGAGTTTGAAGATACTGGATTAAGTGTAAAAGAGTATGAACTTGCATCTGTCCCGCCTGTACAGGTTGTACTATTTACACCCAATGTATTTCTACTCGGTTTAGCACCAATTAGACGAGACGGGTTTGCACCACTAAAGCTGGTTACTGAAATAACTGCAGAGGCAGGCTTAGCAGAAGAACTAAATGTTGCCTTAACGCTTCCCGATGTGGAGGGAGATCCATATGCTCTCCAAATCTCTGTTCTAGTTTGACTTCTTCCTGAACACTGAGTTTTACTACGAACCCAACTCAAACCTAATCCGCTAACTCCTGATACGGCTCTATTTGGTTTAGTTGAGATACTTGCAACGTAAAGCCTTTGAGCAGCTGCATCGATACTTTCTGACGTAACAGAGGTAGGATTACCTGTTGCCTTTCCTGTTACTGTTTGTTCTACTTTTACTTCTCCTCCCGGTGGTGGTGAGACCGAAGGTGATGCAGAAGGTATGGGTGTGGGTGTAACGGAAGGTTTAATTGTGTCATATGTATTCATCCATATTACATAATCAACCGCATTAATCTTTCCGTCATTATTGAAGTCTGCATCGATCGGACAACCTCTGGGAGTCTTTTTATATTGTGAAACATAAATTTGATAGTCAATTTCATTAACAGCACCATTGCAATCTGCGTCTCCTCTGAATTTATTAGGAGGCGTTGGAGCGCTAGTAGATGTTGGAGCAGTAGTAGGTGTATTTCGAGGAGAAACAGTAGGTGTTCCCGTACGTGTTGGTGTCGGAGTAGGAGTCTTAGTCGGTGAAATAGATGGAGATCGTGTTGGCGAGGGTGTTGGTGTTTTAGTTGGACTTATTGTAGGCCTTTGAGTTGGTGTAATGGTGGTTGGTGGAGGCGCTCCTTTGGTAAAGGTTAAAGTTTTGTCGGGACTTGATCCACCTTGTTTGTAATAGTCAATCTTAAAAGTATTTCCGGAAACAGTAACTAGTGCAAAGCCATGCGCTCCGGTCATACAATAGTTGGTCCTATTAGCTTTACAGCCATCGACTCCTGCGCCGGCGTCCCCGGTTACAAACTCTTCAATCTCAAAAGGTCCTGCCGCCTCCGGAATACGGGAAGTGTTTAAATGTACGTATGCGTTTACGTGTTCATGTCCATGAAATGATCCCGAATATACGGGATGACTTCTTAAGACATTCACCAAACTAATAGCGGCTGATGACATACATCCGGTAAGAGTACTACAACTACAGTGACCGTCTACGCAGTAAATAGGTCCGTGGAAATAGACAAATGCGTGGGTAAGACCTCTGGTTTCGGCATCGGTTAATCTTTGATCTATCCAAGCGATTTGAGCCGCTGACAATCTGTCAGCGCCCCCCAAAACATCGACTGCAATAAATCTCGAGTTAGCATAATCGAATGAGTAAGTTTGATCTTTGGTTAACTCTGAATAATTTGTAGCACCAACGCTCGTTACTGTTTGCGCCTGGTTTATATTGTTTGACCACGAACTACCTGCTCCGGAACCGCTTCCCGAGTCGTGGTTTCCTCTTACGGGGAAGGTAATATCTTCTATTCCATTACTTGATCCACAAGAGGTACTACCATTTATTGAACATATCCATGTATCAATTCTTGCTTCACTCCAACTGTCGACTAAATCTCCTGCATAAATTGTAAAGTTAGGATTTAACGTTTTTGCTTGATTGGAAAGCGAAGCTAGAACACTTGTTGCTGTTTTGGTATCTCCCCATGCAACGAACTTAAAAGATGTTTGAGCCTCGACCGGTTGAGTGAAAAGAAAAGTAAAGAAGAAAAGGAGAGGAAGAAATAGGAATGTCCAAGAAAGGACTGAATATTTTATCTTTTTCATAACTACTCACTCTCCTCGTTCTCTACGTCCACAGGAGGTTTTTTCGCAAACTGCGCGATTACATTAGTTTTTGAAATTGAAGGATCACGAATAATAGATATGTTTAATAGGAATTGGTCTTTCTCGACAACTAAAAGCTGAATACTTTCGTTTTCGTTGTCGGCAGGTGTTGTCACAATTTTCCACCCGGCTTTCTGCAATTCCTTTTCGTACCAGGTTTCTATTGCTGGAACGGCCTCATTTGTTTGCCAAGTAGCTTCATAAACAAATCCTTCTTCACTGTCTGATTTTTTAGAATCCAATAGTATTGATGCCGGAAAAACTGGAATTTGAGGAAACTCTTCCACGAGTTTTACTTCTTTTCTGGGTGTAATCTTTTGCTTTATTTGTAGAAAGATAGCTATACCCGAGAGAATAAAAACTATAGCCAAAAAAATATAAACTATTTTTTTCATTAAGTAGGATTAACTGGTATTACTTAGATTATCGACATACTTTTAGGTAAATGCAAGATGAAAACGTAAATCTTACTCGCAGCCGAATCAAGTTAATGTGCGTGTAATTTTGATTCATATAAATGCATTATATAATAGTATTTGATGAAACTTGAATCGTTTGTTGCTGGTAAGGGGGAGCCGCTTTTGTTTTTGGGTGGGGCTTTTACAACATATGATTACTGCAAAGACTTCATTAAGCTTCTAGGTAAAAAATATAAAGTCTACTTTTTAATGGTATGTACTTTATTAAACATTTATTACAATAAACTGGTATGAAAGTTGTCGTTGGTTCCAAGAATCCAGTGAAAATTCAAGCGACGAAGGAAGCTTTTGAAAAGTTATGGCCTAAAAAGAATCGGAGTGTCATTGGATTGGAAGTAAAATCTGGAGTTTCAGACCAGCCAATGAGTGATGAAGAAAGTATAAAAGGTGCTTCTAACAGAGCAAAAAAAGCACTAAAGACAGGAAAAGCAGATTTTGGAATTGGTTTTGAGGGAGGACTTCATAAAATAGGGGAAAAGTGGTTCGATTGTGGGTGGGTTGTTGTTGTTAATAAAAAGGGACAGATAGGTATTGCTACAACTGTGAGGGTAGAAATTCCTAGAAAAATGATGAGATTAATAATAAAAGGAAAAGAACTCGGCGAAGTTATTGATATCCATTCTGGAGGAGTAAATATGAAACAAAAAGAAGGTCATTTTGGGTTTATCACTAATGGTGCAATCACGAGAGCCGAAGGGTATAGAGATGGGTTAATAATGGCACTTGCGCGATTTCTTCATCCCGAACTTTGGGATTGAGTCTGCAAGTATGAAAAACGAAAAACCATTCAAAGGGAAAAAAGTTTATTTTTCCAACACAGTAACCGGGATGCCGGATACTGAGCGCGACTTCGGGTGGAAGTTAGTGCAGTTTATGAAAGAAAACGGGGCGGACGTCTTGAGTGACTTTGTTGGGGCAAGAAATAAAAAAGAGCACATCAGAATGTTTCTTGACAAAACCGGTTTTGATAGGGAAAAAGAGCCAAATCCTTGGTTTTTTGTTCGAAAAACGGATACAAAATTTGTTGATGAAGCGACTCATGTTGTAGCCGTCGTAAACGGTCCTTCATATGGTGTCGGTATGGAAATAGAAAGAGCAATTTTAAAACCCCAGAGGAGGTTAGATGAAACTCCTATCTTATGTTTAGTAAGGGAGGATTTATTGAGAGATTTGAGCTTTATGATCCGGGGAGTTTCGAAAAAAGAAGCTCCAAAATTCCAATTGAAAATATATAAAAATATTTCTGAGGCTAAAAAACTTATAAATGAATTCCTTAGCATCAATTAATAATATTTTAGGGGTTGAGTCACTTGAGAGCTATGATATAATACTCTTGCACCACGTCTAACGTGGTTTAAGAATGAAAACTTAACAGATACCAGATGGCTATCCGCCAATTGGCGGAAGGCTAATTGAGGTGCCCACCATCTGGTGGGCTTTTTAATTTTAAGGCACATTGACATTCAAAATATGACTGGAAGCGTAAAGACGAAGTATTTTAAATGTTTTTACGTTTAGGGTACAAACTCGTCACTATTTGAGGGTTTGATCCTGGCCCAGGACGAACGCTAGCGGCGTGCCTTAAGCATGCAAGTGGGACGAGCCTCGTAAGAGGCGAGTCGCGAACGGCTGAGTAACACGTAGGAACCTACCCTTTGGTGTGGAATACCTCGTCGAAAGACGAGCTAATACCGCATGACCTCGTACTTCGTACGAGAAATCTAAAGCTCAAAATCAAAATGACAAATTATTTGACATTTGAAATTGGGATTTTGGATTTACTCGCACGGAGTGCGAGAAAAGGATGTAACTATCCACCGAAGGAGGGGCCTGCGGCCTATCAGCTAGTTGGTGGGGTAATGGCCTACCAAGGCTACGACGGGTAGGGGACGTGAGAGCGTGACCCCCCAGAATGGGACTGAGACACGGCCCATACACCTACGGGTGGCAGCAACTGGGAATCGTGCGCAATGGACGAAAGTCTGACGCCGCGACGCCGCGTGAAGGATGAAGGCATTCGTGTTGTAAACTTCTTTTGCCCCGAGGGAGACCGAGGGGAGAATAAGCACCGGCTAACTCCGTGCCAGCAGCAGCGGTAATACGGGGGGTGCAAGCGTTGTCCGGATTTATTGGGCGTAAAGAGTTCGTAGGCGGTTTGGTAAGTTGTCTTTTAAATACCGGGGCTCAACCTCGGAAAGGGGGACAATACTATCAGACTTGAAGAATACAGGGGCTACTGGAACTGTCGGTGTAGGAGTGAAATCCGTTGATATCGACAGGAACACCTAGGGCGAAGGCAAGTAGCTGGGTATTATTTGACGCTGAGGGACGAAAGCCAGGGGAGCGAAAGGGATTAGAGACCCCTGTAGTCCTGGCCGTAAACTATGCTCGCTAGCGGTGTGTTCTTTATTGAGTGCGCCGCGTAAGCTAACGCGTGAAGCGAGCCGCCTGGGGAGTACGATCGCAAGATTAAAACTCAAAGGAATTGACGGGGACCCGCACAACCAGTGGAGCATGTGGTTTAATTCGAGACGAACCGAAGGACCTTACCTGGACTTGACATCCCGATGACAGTCCTAGAAATAGGATCTTTTTAAGCAATTAAAACATCGGGACAGGTGTTGCATGGCTGTCGTCAGCTCGTGCCGTGGGGTGTTCCCTTCAGTGGGGTAACGAGCGCAACCCTCGCCGTATGTTAAATATCCATACGGGACCGCCCGAGTCATTCTCGGGAGGAAGGCGGGGACGACGTCAAGTCAGCATGGCCCTTATGTCCAGGGCTACACACATGCTACAATGAAGCCGACAATGGGTTGCCAAGTCGTAAGACGGAGCTAATCCCATCAAACGGCTTCTCAGTGGGGATTGAGGGCTGAAACTCGCCCTCATGAACGCGGAATTGGTAGTAATCGCGAATCAGCTAAGTCGCGGTGAATACGTTCTCGGGTCTTGTACACACCGCCTATAATATTTATATTTAGGAACAACGCGCCTTGCAGTCATATCCTCTAGTAGGTTAAAATCCTACCTCCGGTTAAATCGGGGTAGCCAAAAAAACAAAAAGCAGTCCTTATCGGGTAACTTGTGAGGGCAGAGGGCTTGAGGCAAACAGCAGGGATAATTTAATAAAGCTTGACGACTTTCGCCGGGCGGTCGGAAGGAAGTCAGTCAAAATAGCTTATTATTCATGTTGGGAACAGAGGGTATGATAACCGAGGGAGATCCTTATAAGATTGAGGTTAAAGCTTGTAAGGAAGTCAGCTTTTCCATATTAGGTAATTGACATTTTCGGGTTATATTTGTAATCTGAAATTAGTATTACCGAAGGGAAAAACGTAGTGTTAACGCCTGACTACATTGTAGGATTTACAGAAGGAGAAGGTTGCTTTCTTGTTAGTTTGAGAAAAGATAATAGAATTGAATTTCGATTTTTCATAGCTCAAGCAATCGGGAATAGACCTCTTCTGGAAGAATTAAAAAAGTTTTTCGTTGTAGGAAGTGTTTACCAAAAGTCGAATGTAAAAGGGAAATTGCCAGCATATGTATTTGAAATTTCAAAAAGAGATGACATTTACAGGGTGCTAATTCCATTTTTTCAAAAGTATAGACTTAAAGGAATTAAGGCAAAATCTTTTTCCATATTTGAGGAAATAGCAAGATTAGTTAAGGGTAGACAAGATAAAAGAAAACTAACTAGCGAAGAACTTGATTATATTACCTATTTAAGGTCAGGAATGAATAAACATTACGGCTCGCCCGGTGCGGGAAAGCCGCTCGCCGGGTGGGAACGCGCGATAACCTCAGTGAAGCGCAATCCGTCAAGTTAGTGAAGTTGGGAGCACCCGAACCCCGATTGAATCGGGGGAAGGTGAGACCAGCGACAAGAATTAAGTCGTGGATGCATTCTGCATTTGTTGCGACCTAGGGAAGTAATTCTCTAGACAAATTCGGCTGTATCGGTGAAGCCTACTTGAATTTCGGTTTATATTCGGTATAAACTGTATTCATATGGTAATACCGAGGGAACCCTTCGATAAAGCTCAGGGCTATAGCCACGAGCGAAGTCGAGTGGGACTCCGTAGAGACTACACGCCGACTCCGCAAATTACGAAGGCTTACTTACTTGGTCTTTTGCATGATGCCACCAGTCGAAAAAATGCTTATCGTATATCTACTAAGAGTAAATTGTTCGCCGAACTCATTCAGCAGGGAATAAAGGATCTTGGTAGAAAAGCTTGGATATATAAGGAAGGAAAAGATCGTAATCTTTGGATTATTGAATTTTCTAAATCTTTAATAAAAGATTTCCAAGTATCAAATAAAGAAGAAAAGTTAGACTACATACGAGGGTTTTTCGACGCAGAAGGTGGAATTGCCAAAAGCGAAAATGTCCGGTTTTATATTTACTTTTGCCAAAAAGACTTGAATGATCTTTTGGAAGTAAAGAATTATTTGAATTTAGTAAATATCAAAACTGGTATTGTTCACAATCCAAGCAAGAGGATAGATCCTAATTACTGGCGTTTCTTTGTAAGTTCAAAATCTTACAGAGATTTTGCTATTAAAATAGGATCACTACATCCTGAAAAGCTTAAGATATTGCGGATGAAGATATAGTCCATGCCCATCGAAAGATTGGGAATATACATGAACAAGGTATCCGTTCTGGAAGGAGCGGATGGATCACCTCCTTTCTAAGGAGTTCTCACGGAAGGCCCCATTAGATATTTTTATCTAACGGGGTGTGATTACACCCAGTTTTTAAGTTCGCCGTTAAACTGTATAAATAACGGGCTCCGCTTCTAGTCATATTTTGGATGTTAAAAAAATACCCGCTTTTTTAAGCGGGTATTTTGATGGCATGAAATAAGGTTAATTACTCAACCTCTTCCAATCCTAATGTAGTGCTGACAGTACCTTTTTCATCTTCTTTTAATGTTAAAATTGCTGTAGCGCTTCCGTTCAAAGGTACGGTTAAGAATAGTCGGATTTTGCTTTTATCTTCCAAGAATTCATAATCGTCATAAGAAGCCACAAACCCTTCGACGTAATCAAGGTTGGCTGCAGTTGTATAGTCATCGTTGTAAGTAGTATTTTTGGGATACAGTACGTAGAAGTACTCTGTATCTTTATCTACTACAGTAATTACAAACACATCCTTGTCATTTAGAAGTGGGAGTTTGCGATACTCTGCCTTAATTTTACTAACAGTACTTTTAAGTCCTTGAGCATCTGTTTGGTGTACCTCGATACCGCCGGATCGCCAACCTGCGGCCGCTACTCCGGTTTCTTTAAAATGAATTTTAATATTGTAGTTGTAATAGTCTGTTCTCCCATATTCAAAAAGCTTATTTGTATCGAGTTTTAACTCGTAAGTATACTTGCCATCCTCGTATCTATAACTTTCCGGGTTTTCGGAAAAATATAGTTTTTGCTTGAGATCTTTAATATCGTACCCAAGCACATTCATGGTGGTTCTAATGTTGTATATGTCCGAAGAAATACGGTTATCGCCTTCTGGCTTGAATCTCTCGGCAACAACATCTTTGAATAATGGATAAACAAATAGACCAAATATGAAAGAAACAGATAATACTACCGTGAGTATATAAGTGAGTATTAAGGTGGATGAAATGAAAAGTTGCAGATATTTGAATTTTTCTAATCTTTCCGTAAGGCGTTTTACCAAGCCAATATTTTTAAAACTTTTTTTGGCGGCAAAGAATGAATTAATGATTACAAAGAAGATAAAAGCTATATAGATAAAAGCACAAAGAACAAGGAATAAATCGATTCCGGTTCCGTGTTTGTCTGTGAAAACAAAGACTAGAACAAGAGTTATCATTGTGAAGAAGAGGAAGGAAAAAAGTTTGTACATTAATAATATATTAACACTATTTCCAGCAAACAGACCATTTTGATGTTTAGTTACCTCATATTAGAAAAGTATAAGCAAGATAGATTAAAAATTAATATTATCTAGATTGGGATTCGCAGACTATTCTTGATTTCTGCAATATATATAATTTGTCCTAGTACATAATTATTGATTATTTTTTGTGTATTTCTTGCTTCATAAATAGTACCTCCAGGATGATTCCCGCGTCCTCCATTTTTGACACAGATTTCTTCTCCCGGATATACCGTTGGAAATTCATCCCATGTTTCAAAAGTTTGTACTGAACCATCCCTATGGATAAGTTTAAACGGTCCTTCTAAATTGTCAGGATCTGTAAGATCTCTTATTACTTGCAAAGGCCATTCACCTTCATCGATTTTCTCACCTATCCAGCCTTCCGGACATTCGCTGGGAGGTATCGGGGAGGCTAAGATTGCGGTGGTTTCAGTCTCAGGTAGTGCTGGAACTTCAGTTTGAGAAGGAATAGCTTCTCCTGGTTTTGGTTCCGGTGGAGAATCGACTGGGGCTGTTTGAATCTTATCTCCAGCAAAGGTAAGGAAACAACAAGTAGTACCTACCACTACTCCAGCTACAATTACGGCTTCCTTATTCATTATGAGTTGTATTGTACTACAGGATACAAAATGAAGCGCACTCTTCAAAATACGAAATAAACTCATATTCTCAAGAATGCGGATGACTTGAAAAGTGGTGAGTTGTGGGTTGTGGGTGGTTGGTTGCAATTAAAATTGCAAAAAACTTACCTTCGAGTAGCCTTTACTCGAAAACCCTTTACTCATTTTTTTAAGTCTGCTTATTTATCTTTTTTGCCCGCCTATTGGCAAGCAAAATTTCAAAACAAGCGCCATCCGCCCTTTCTGTTCCCGAAGGAACGAAAGGTGGGGAGAGTTCCCCCTCAGCTCGGAAGCTGAAAACTCTCCCCGTAGCGGGTTTGTTGTACTGGGGCTAATCCCGAATAATAATCGGGAGTAGATCCCAATAACACTGGTGCGTAGAGTAAACCTGACCAAAGACTGGATCTTGGCTTTGAATCTCCAGCCCATAGTAGGCTATGCCTACCCACCAGTTTCCACCAGAATGTGGACGGTCGTTTGGATTGACATAACTTTCGTCCCATAGGCGGACGAAAGTAGGTTCTCCGGCGACATACCACACAGCGTAATCCGAATAGTAGGCATCATCGAAGTCATGGAACCAGGGGTAGGACCCCGTGCCCACAAGTAAAACTACCTCTGGGGTATTTCCAATGTCCTCGACTCCCACTATCTGCCAACCGAACCACTCGCAGTAGGAGACTACTGCTGCAACCACGTCACCTGGATTCGCTTGGATTTGAAGCTCAGTCGGTATTGGAAGGGGGGGTTCAGGCTCCTGGGCGATGCTGACCGGCGCAACCACAACCGATAGGGTAAACATTAACAAGCTAGTCAGGATCAAATGTAGAACAGATTTTTTGTGCATTTTGCACCTCCATTTAGATTTTTTCCTATGGGTTTTTGTCCCCTGAGCTGCGTTACCGCCAGCTCATACTTAACCGCCAGTAAAGACCCTTCTTTTTTGTCGGGTGCGCGGTAAGTAACAGGAATCCCTTAATAAGGGAGAGGTAAGGTTAAAAAAATTATTAACTTTACTTTTCCCTCATTAAGAGAAAATTATTTAACCCGCTTTTTTGTTAAAGTGCGATTTGGAAATATTATACTACAGGATATCATATTTAAGTTTTTTTGACATAAAAAAACGCGCTGGGTAGATAGACAAATAGAGGTTGGGGTGGGATTTGCAAATGAATGCAAAAAAATGGAATGAGTGCTAAAACTCAAACCCCACGACAACATATTCTTCTTCGACCTTACGCGAAAACTTTAGGCATTAGCCAAATTAACCGCGGATGGGTTAACCGGCGTGGCCGAAGTTTATCGCGAAAGCGCGTTTCATTCCCGCAGTGGCGGGGGAGTAAGGGGGTAGGGCACCCCGAGTCTTTTGAGGGACTGAAATGCCCTACCATACCGATTGATTTTTATTCGTCCCGTATAACGATTGGGACGAAAATTTCGAACTCCGTTTCTGGAGACGGGGTTCCGGTCGGAGTTGGAGTGAAGGTTGGGGGTGTGGTCGGAGTCAGCGTGGTGGTAGTTGGCGTTGGCGTCGGGGACGCGGTCGGGGTCGGTGATCCCGTTGGAGTGGGTGTGGGGGTTCCAGTTGGCGTCGAGGTCAACGTTGACGTGCCTGTAGGGGTAGGTGTTACGATAGGGGGCACGGAGCAATAAGTTGCCCAGTCGACCGTGAAGTTTTGAACCCACACGTTTGTAAGTTCGCCCAACTGCCAGAAGTCCTGATCATATAGATGCAGGAACTGATAACCGCGAGCGGCCAACTCGGATTG
>Ga0209541_10008726_pt1 | contig 16626 bp, 16 predicted proteins | sample RifCSPlowO2_01_FD_184027 | JGI IMG/M metagenome (GOLD analysis project Ga0209541, IMG submission 184027) | Groundwater microbial communities from Rifle, Colorado - Rifle CSP2_plank lowO2_0.1 (SPAdes) (version 2) | ecosystem: Environmental > Aquatic > Deep subsurface > Groundwater | place...
TTGCTCTTTGAAAAACTTGGATCAAAAGACAAAAAATTCTTCGAAATAAAGGGCACTCACCGTTTCTTCAGCGTCCGAAACACCCTCACAAAAGAGTAGACTTAAACTTTTACTTGTTTTCCTCGTGTAAATTTTACCGCGGCTTCTTCTTGATAAATAACATTAAAAACAAGACGGCCTATCTTACTTTTCGAAACTTCGATCATGTTAATGCCGGTCGTTTGATCAGGGGCTATGACTTCTCCACCAAGTTGTGAAATCTGTTGTGCAACTCCTCCTTTTTGACCCGTTGAGCATGAAATTAATACTATGGTGGGATCGTCAACAAATGCCAAACTTGTAGCTCGTGCTCCCTTAGTCGAAAAATCTTCAACTGACAAATTACCTCTATCATTTCGACCAAACTCAATATGATCTCTATCGCCATGGCCGCCAATTACGGCAAACTGCATAGGGCCAAATCGCTTTCTAGCTCTATTGAGACTATGTACAAGATCAAGCTTGTTTTCACTCTCAGAAATTCGCAGATTATAACCGAGTTGTAGTAGTTGCCTGTATAAATGACCTATTGTCCCTACGTCCTCAAAGAAAGCCTGATTCCAATCAGCAAGAGGATAAATAAGCATCCCATAAGGAGTCGTCCGGTCGTCTAGTTCCTCAGCCTGACTCAAAAGAGCCTCTACAGGATAACGACCAAAATTCCTTATATTAAATTCATCAAAAAGAACTTTTGTTACACCTGGCTTTCTTTTTTCAAGTCTCAAGACCGCGCCCATATTTTCTAAAAGTTTTCTTTCTCCGGGCTTACCGGTTTGCAACCACGATCTTAAAATTTCTTCACCATCCAGACCATGACCCTCAAGTATCGTAAGAAACTGCGATCTTATATTCTTATTTAATTCTGGATTATCCTTCAGACGATTGCTCATAGCAGCTTGAAGAAAGTCAAGTCTTCCCATATCTTGGACAGTTGAAACAACTTCTGCGCAGCGCTCCGTACCCAATTTTTCAAGAACAGCAGTACATATAAATTCAATTGCTTCCGATGATGTTTTTCCGAAAGCGTTATCTATGTTCTTAAGAAGAAAGATTCCCCTAACGGTTTCCGGTAGATGATCGGTATCAAGTGAGGTTTGTAATTGAGGTAGATACAGGTCCCAGAGCTCATCTAGTTTCGTTCTCATATCTGAAGGAAATGGTTGTTGAAATGAAGATCGATCTCTATGAGCTGTAAGCATCCACTCCATAAAACTGTTTGCTTCTTGATAAGCAGGTTCATCGAAGCCTGATTTAAACACAGGTTCAGGGAGTTTTCTAACAGGCGGTTCTATAGTCCTAGGCTTAGGGACTTCTGCGGGTGGCTCAGCCATAGATTCAGTATATCTTAATGGCATAAGTATTAAGCGAAGATTTGATAAAATTGGGATACTTGCCCGGTCGTCTAATGGTAGGACAGCGGACTCTGAATCCGCTAATCGGGGTTCGAATCCCTGCTGGGCAGCAAATTCTAATAACAAAGAAAGCTCATGAACAAAAATGACGTCATCTCCAAAATGAAATCTCTGAGTCTTCCTGAGGGTTCTTATGTGGTCTTCGGCAGTGGGCCAATGGCTGCTCTTGGAATCCGCGAGGTGAATGATATCGATCTGTATGTTTCAACTGAGGTTTTAGAAGAGCTTAAACAAAAAGGGTGGAAGCAAATTCATAAAGGTCCTAGGGACGAGCCACTAACACTTGATGTATATGAGGCACATGACCACTGGGAATTCAGTCCATATAGTCCCACACTTAAAGACCTCTTATCCCGCGCATTCGTAGTCGACGGAGTGACATTCGCATCAATAGAAGATGTCCGGAAATCAAAAGAATCAAGAAGTGGACCGAAACATATGGCTGACGTAAAACTCATTGATAATTATATCGGAAAACAGAAGAATTAAATTATTTTTGACCAACTACCCAGTCAATCTTGTGAGATAATAAAAACCGATATGAAACCTAAAATTCTAATTACCGACAGTCTGTTTATTTTCGAAGAGCATGAAAAGAGATTGAGGGATGCTGGTTTTGAAGTAGAACGTCTAGACAAGCCAAAAGCTTCTGAAGAAGAACTTATAAAAGCAGTCAAGGACAAAGATGGTTATATTTTAGGTGGAATAGAAAAGGTTACGGAACCGGTAATTAATGCTGCAAATAAACTAAAAGGAATTGTATTTTCAGGTTCAGATTGGGCAGGTTTTGTACCCGCTCATGAACTAGCAACTAAGAAGGGTATAGCCATTGCAAATGCGCCTGGAGCCAATTCTACCTCGGTTGCCGAATACACTATTACATTAATCTTTATGATGCTTCGAAGAGCGTTGGAGCTTGGAAGTACCGGAGATAAAACCTTCATGACAACGCAAAGTGTTTCAGATGTAAAAATCGGTATTGTAGGATTGGGAAGAATCGGAACAAAGGTCGCAAAAATGCTTAAAGGATTGGGAGCTAAGGATATTTGCTACTGGAATCGAACAAGAAAGCAAGATTTAGAAAAAGAACTTGGGATTAAGTGGCTGTCATTAGAAGAACTCTTTAAGACGAGTGATGTTATAACTGCGCATGTTTCTTCTCAAGCAGGCCAGGTTTTCACTAAGGACCTTCTTAATAAGAGCAAAGATGGAGTTTTGTTCATAAATACTGGTGCAGACCCTACGTATGACATGGACGCCTTGTATGAACTTTTAAAAGCAGGAAAAGCACGGGCAGGATTTGATGAAAATATAAAAGATGAACGATTTAAAAAACTACCGCTATCTGTATGGTTCTGTTCAAATGAAAATACCGCATATAACACCCACGCTGCAAATAAGCTCGGAAGTGATATGGCGACGGAAACTATGATCAATATTCTTACCAAAGGTGACGATCAATATGTAGTAAACCCAGACTTCAAGAAAGCAAGAAAATAACGTAGATTTTTTATTCTAGGGCGATTTCAGACTCTCTTTTATTAAATTCTTGTTCGGTTATTTCTCCTTTTTCTAAAGATTCGATTAAATTTTTCAGTATTTCTATTCGTTTATAGCTTACATCAACCGCTTCTTGTTCTCTTTTTGTCAGTGTTTTCTTTCTTTTCTTATAGAGTTCCAGATATTTTATTCCTTCATCTATAAATACCTTTCGGGAAGATGGTTTTTGGAGATGGTTTGGATCTATCGCCCGTCTGAAGATTACTAGCGGTTTTTTAATGTATCCGACCTCATATTTTTCAGTGATCCTGTTCCACATGTCAGTATCCTCATGTCTTTTCAATGACTCGTTGAAATAACCTACTTCATCAAACAAAGTTTTTTTTGCCATTATGGATGGTGGAGAAATAGGGGGACTTTTCGCAAAGGTCGGCAGGTCAAATTTTGACATTTCCAGATGGGTAAACTCTTTCTGACTAAATCGGGTCATAATAATTCTTTTACCATTTATTTCAATATATTGGTCAACGTACACAAGGGGAATATCAGGATGGGACTCTAAATAATCCAATTGGGCCTTTAAAATACCCGGAAGCCATAGATCGTCTGAGTCCAAAAAAGAGATGTATTTTCCACGGGCGTGCTTAATACCGACATTTCTCGCACTCGCCGCACCACCGTTTTTTTTCCGTATTACCTCAATAGGCAGATTAAGGGATTGTAAATATTCAATTGTTCCGTCAGTAGATCCGTCATCAACCACAAGGACTTCATAATTTTTTGGCTCTTGTTGCAGGACGCTTTTAACAGCATCAAGAATTAATCCTTTTCTGTTATGTGTAGGGATTACTACGCTTATTACCGGAGTCATGATGTTATTGTACCGAGAAAATAATGCTAAATCCTGATCGAGATAGAGGAGGTGAGGCGCCGGGCATTCTTCCAGTCCCAGAGGATCTGCCCGTCTTTTAGTTTTTGAAAGGCGAATTCATTGGCAAGATGCTGTACTTTTTCATTTTCTCTGGCGACCAGCCGAGAAGACCCGCCACCATCAAGCAGATACGCCCATTTATACCGGTCCCGTGAAAAAATCGGAAGGATTTCCTTTATTGATACACCCTGAAAACCGGGAACATACTTGGAACCGTCAAAAACTATAAAATGCATGTATCCGTTTTTGGCTTCTGCAAGGACCGAACGTGCATCTTTTATCTTTGTTTGGGAAGGGGCAAGATAATAAGGGTCGTTTATGCTTTTTCCGATGGTGATTCCGGCTGAAATGGAATCAAGATCCAGTCCGTCAAGGGTATGCGGAGTTACTCTTTCACCAACTTTAAATAGGTTTCCGTGTTTTGCTATCTGCAGGATAAATAATCCTTCAAAAAAATGCGTCCCACCGTCTTTATTGATCTTTGTAACGACGAGATTGTCATTTTTATCTTTGTTCACGACTACATCAATGACACCGGATTTTTTAGGAGTAGTAATCGCCTTATCATCTAAAATTCCGATCTGAATATTGGTCTGGGGATCGCGCAGTCTAATTACATTTGAGCACTTGGAATTGTAAAGAATTGCTCCATAGAGATGTTTTGATTCGGTTTTGCTGAATGCTCCAACCCATCTTATGCGCTTTCTTCCTATTACGATAATTCCCTTGGCCTGCGTTGTCTTTGCGTGTAGTTTGCCGTTTAAGATGTACGCGATCGGTTCATCCCAGGAAGGGAGACCATGCACCTTATCTTTCCGTACGCAGAGATTATATGGCAAATCCAGTGGTTTCCGATGTGCTACGTCAGCAAGAAAGAAAAAGGCTCCATTGATCACGCCCACGGTGTTTACGTCTTTTTTAACCATATCAGCAAGGGAGTAAGGGGTATTTGAAGAGTGAATCTCAGGCACGATGTCAGATCGCTTAGCGTCCCAGAAGATGTTATAGATATTGGTGAAATTGCCCTTTGAGAACTCCTTACACTCTTTTTTAAGCCATACTCCTGGTCTTATCTCCTGAAGTGAATCAGGCACGCGTACGGCGATACACTGAGTAAATTTACCTATATTTTGAATGTCCACAGAGATACCGGTGCGTGAAAGATATTTTATTTGTTGCTTTTGATTGAAGAGATATGTTCGCATTGCTATATGGGTTAACGGGATGATCTATTCTAGCATATTCAAGGTCAAAATACAATCCACAGATATGTAATTTTTCTTATAATAAGAGCGTGTATTACTTCTACATTTTGCGATGCTCTGACGATTCTCTGTACTGCGGAATCGCCAAAGATCTTCAAAAGAGACTGAAGGAACATAATTCTCAAACCTCAAAGACAAAATACACAAGAGTTAAGCAGCCTGTTTACATAGTTCATTACGAAAAATTTGAGAGCCGGGGAGATGCATTAAAAAGAGAGTTTGAGGTCAAACAGTGGCCAAAATCAAAAAAAGAAGGACTTCTAAAGGGTTCATAAAAAAGTAGGAAAACAATAATGATAAGGTGAGAATTTCAAGACTCAGAATATGTTAGCATGAAGGAATGAGCGCTTATTGTAAGTATTGTTGGCCTTCAAAGACCAAATCTCATTTAAACAATCACATCGAATATTATCACGACAAACTCCTCGGAAAATTTCTCAAGCGAAAAAAACAAAGCAATTTTTGGGGTAAATTTTTAGAAATTCTTGCAAAGATAAATATTGTTAAGTTTGTTTCTAATCCTGATGATTCAAATCTCTACAATCGGAGTTTGATCTTCTTTAAAGAGGCGAAAAAGAGAGGACTGAATGTATCCGCTATACAAGCGTTCGGAAAATATGATAATACATTCAAGTACATATTAAACGATCAAGCGATTTATTATGATGGAATTCCTTTAAATCGTATAGGTGATCCAATCATAGATCTTGATAATAAGATAGAGATCAAAAAAATCCTTCAGAAAAATAATCTACCGGTTTCAACGGGCGGTTACTTTACAAAATTAGACGAAGCGATCCAATTTTCTCATTTATTAACCTATCCACTGATCGTAAAACCCAATAATGGATCACTCAGTCATCATGTAATTGGTCCTATTAAAAATGAGCAGGAATTACGGAAAGCTATTGAGATTGTTCAACTTTATAGACCAGACTTCATAATAGAGGAATACATTGTAGGAAGACTCTATCGGGCAACAGTGATCGGCAAAAAACACGTATTTATTTGCGAAAAGGATCCGGCTAATATTATTGGTAATGGGCAATCAACTATCGCTCAACTAATCAGTAAAAAAAACTCAAAGAGAGGAAAAAAAGACCAATTCGATTCGACGTTACATGAAATACCGATCGACAATGTTTTGAAAAGTAAATTGCAATTTTTACAACTTAATCTAAAATCAATTCTTCCAAAAAGCAAAAAAATCTATCTTCACGAAAAGTTCGTGTTGAATGCCGGTTGCGATATCATCTCGCGAACGACCTCAACTCATCAAGAAAACAAAAAATTATTTCTCAAGGTAGCTCAAGTACTTGATGTCGATATAGTAGGAATTGATTTTATTTGCGCTGACATCGAGAGACCTTGGAACAAACAAAAATCCGCAATTATCGAGACAAATAGTCTGCCTTATGTGGACATGCATCAATACCCCTCACAAGGTGTTCCGGACCCCGTCGCCAAGGTCGTCTGGGACCATATTTTAGCCTCAAAATAGGCATAAATAGGCAAATTATGATATTGTAACCGCCCTTGTGATAGCGTATAATGACAGGATGAAACCTCAATTAATTACCATTCCTAATGGGCTAAAAGTACTTCTGGTTGACACCAAATCATTCCCCACTCTGACCACTATGCTTCTCGTCGGCGCAGGGTCCCGATACGAAAATAAAGTAAACAATGGAGTCGCTCACTTCTTTGAACACATGGCCTTTAAAGGCTCTACAAAGTATCCGGATTCTTTTACAATCGCTTCGACTATTGAAGGTTTGGGAGGTTCATTTAATGCGTTTACGTCAAAAGATCACACTGGTTACTGGATAAAAGCTACGAACGAGCATTTTCCAACAGTTATAGATGTTATTTCAGACATGGTTCTTAATCCTTTACTCGCAGAAGATGAGATTGAGCGTGAAAAAGGAGTTATCGCTGAAGAGATCAACATGTATGAGGACACTCCATCCCGAAAGGTTGCAGAAATTTTCGAACAATTATTATATGATGGAAATCCTCTCGGATTTGATATTGCAGGGAGTAAAGAAACGGTAAAAAAATTCACCAGAAAAACCTTTACTGATTATATCGCTAACCTGTATCATCCAAAAAATTCGGTAGTGGTCGTAGCAGGTGGATTTGACAGTAAAACGGATTACAAAAAAATCATAGAAGAGAAGTTTAAGGGGTGGAAAAACGGCAAAAAGAAGGCTGATTTCGAAGTTCTGAAAGAAAAACAATCTGCTCCCGCTATTCTTATTCAGCATAAAAAAACAGAACAGACTCATTTTGCCCTTGGATTCCGTGCATACGCAACCGGAGATAAAAGACGCCATGCTGCCGGGCTTCTAAGCGCAGTGCTTGGTGGTGGAATGTCTTCAAGGCTCTTTATGGAAGTCCGCGAAAGACGGGGACTCTGCTATTACATTTCTACAGGTCGCGAAACCTATGTCGATGTAGGAAATTTCGTATCACACGCCGGTGTAACTAATAATCTTGACAAGACGAAGGAAGCCATCAGAGTAACCCTTACCGAACATAAGAAAATTGCTACCGGAGATCTTAAAAAAGAAGAAGTTTTTAAGGCAAAAGAGCTGTTAAAAGGAAGATTGCTTTTATCTTTGGAGGATTCCCAGAACGTATCAATGTTTTTTGGAAACAGACTTCTTCTTGAGGGAGAAACGTTGTCGCCTGAAGAGCTTGTAAAAAAGATTGACGAAGTCGAAATGAACGAGATCGTTGAAGTAGCAAAAGACTTATTCAAACCTGAGAAACTAAACCTTGCTCTTATCGGACCTTTCCAAAAAGGCGACATCACGGCAACAGACCTCGCTTTCTAAAGTCCAAGAAACAAGACACAAGAAACAAACAAATTTCAAATCTCAATGTTTAAATAATTAGAATTTTGTAGTTTATTGCTTGTTTGTATCTTGTTTTTTGCAACTTGATACAATTACTTCATGGTGCTTGTTTTTCTCTTCGTTCTTGGTCTTGCTGTTGGGTCATTCCTCAATGTTTGCATAGATCGGTTGCCAAAAAATAAAAAAATTACCGGCAGATCTCAATGCGACTTTTGCAAAAAAAAGCTCAAACCGATAGATCTTATACCGGTTTTTTCTTTTTTTCAATTGGGAGGAAAATGCAAATACTGTCATAAAAAACTCTCCTTTTATTACCCTTTTGTTGAAATAGTTACAGCAGTAGTTTTTGTTGTCCTGTGGGTCTATTTACCTCAATCTGAGATTCAAAAAGTCTTTTATCTTGGATTGTTTGCTACGCTTATCGGAATCTTTTTCGCAGACTTAAAATATCAGATAATTCCGGATGAACTTCAAATTACATTGTTTATCTTCGCATTTTTTTTAATTGCAGACAGGGGAGGTGGAGTAAAACAACTTGCCGAGCATTTGTTTAGTGGTGCTATTGTTATGCTTCCCATGTATCTCCTCCATATTCTGACAAAGGGTAAGGGAATGGGTTTCGGAGACGTAAAGCTTTCCTTTATCATAGGTTTTTTACTCGGGATTACCGGAGGATTCATAGCGCTCTACTTAGGATTTGCAGTAGGAGCTGTGATAGGAGTAGGGCTCCTTATGTCAAAAAAAAGAAAATGGAAAAGTAAGATTGCCTTCGGACCGTTTATTGTTATTGGTTTTATCTCGGTACTTCTCTCAGGACAGAGGCTTATAGAGCTTGTTAGAGAGATCTATCGCTTCTAATAAAAAAGTATACAAAAAACAGCAGAGATATATTACAATTAAGAAATTATATGGAACAAACACTTGTAGTTTTAAAACCAGATGCAATTCTCCGTGGCTTAACCGGAGAGCTTCTTGGTCGCTTTGAGAGGGCTGGATTGAAGCTGGTTGCTGCAAAAATGGTCCAGGTTGACAAGGGACTTGCGGAAAAGCATTATCCTGCGGATAGAGAAGAATGGTTGAAGCTCCTTGGCCACAAAACCCTCGACAACTACAAAGAACTCAAGAAGGATACAAAAGCGGAAATGGGCACAGATGATCCCTTAAAGTTGGGACACATGGTTAGAGGATGGCTTCTTGACTATATTTCGTCTGGTCCTGTTTTTGCGGCTGTTTTAGAAGGTCCGCATGCTGTTGAACTGGTACGAAAAATCACCGGACATACCCTTCCTTTTAAGGCTGATCCGGGGACGATACGGGGAGATTATTCTTTTGATTCTTCTCATCTTGCCAATACCGGAAAACGCGCTATAAAAAACCTTATTCATGCTTCCGGAAATCTCGAAGAAGCAAAATATGAGATTCCTCTATGGTTTTCAAAAGAGGAAATCGCAAAGTACGAACGCTCCGAAGAAAAAGCAATGAAATAAGGTTGAAAACCGGTTTTTCCTGCTATAATAGTCTGCATGGAAAGAAGATTGAGAGTTCTTAGGGCGCCGATTCCACCATCAGAAAGAAAAACCGCCAGAGACAACTTCACTAGGGACGCAAAATCCATTACTGCTGTATCAGTAGAGCTTTAGGAGTTATGCTTGGTAACGTGGTAGAGTCTGCCGTGCTGGGCGTCGTCGGTGGTTTGGGAACATTCGTAGGAGGAATCGTGCTGTCTGGTCTTTCGTATCTGAGAAATCTGCGTAGTGCAAGAAGAAAGTCGTTCAGCGCGCGAGATTAATTTTTCACAACTACATAGGTCCAGGGGTTTTTTTCTTCAAAAACAGTCCGATCTTCTTTCGTCTTCGCGCTGAATTTAGTCTCAGAAATTAGGTAATTATCTTCATTAGCAGGCTTTATTTTATAGCCGACCGTGACAGTTTCACCGGTTTTAACCGACAGATTCCATGTAAGTTTCTTTTTTGAGGTCTTAAACTTATTTTTTATTGAAAGATTGCGTAAAGGGTCTATTTTCCCCAAATATCCGTTTGAAGCATCAGGATCGTTTGGTTCAATACCAAAGTGAAGATGGGGTCCGGTCGAAAGCCCGGTGTTTCCGGAAAGCGCTAACAGATCTCCTTTTTTAACTTTATCTCCGGGTTTTACATCAGTCTCGCTTAAATGACCATAATAACTCTTACCCCAACTATGTTGTACGACAACTGTTAGACCATATGCGACAGCATGATCAGGAATTTCAACAACTTCTCCGTCGTCAACGCTGATGATTTCTGTCCCCGGGCTAACTGCAAAATCAACACCGTCATGAGCTTTTACACCGTATGCATGATACGCTTCAAGAAGATGAGTTTCTGCATCCGGCTCTTCTTCGAAATGCAATGTTATTGGGAAATCGCCCTTAAAAGGTAGGGCTAAATTCATAGTAGATTCGTCGTCGCCGACAGCATCAGGATTTTTCACGTCTACTGTATCTAGATTGCTTGGTTCAAGCATTGCGGGCACGAATTCATTGAAAGAACCTTCGAAATCTTCATTAGCTACGAGCGTTAATTTAACCTGATATTCATTATCTTTCTTCACGAACGTAGGAGCATCTCTCTTAACTTCAAAAGGAGTAGAATTAACCACATCGAAATTGCTGATCAACTCTTGTCCTGATTCATCATCTTTTAATTTAAAAAGATATGTGCCAATATTATCTGTCTGAAAAATGGTTTCATAAAACCCGGGTTTTTCTTTCGAACATTCTTGTGGTTTGGGAATTGTCTGCTTTTTTTCTTCGGAAGTAATGGTGTTTAAAATAGAAGATTCTTTTTCTTTTTCACAAAGTACTGTGCCGTCCGATGAAAAAAGCACGACGTTGGATTTCCCGACCTGTCCTGGTTCTAGGACAGACTGATTTTGGTTTGCAAAACTTATTCCCCAAAACACATCTTCGTCAACAAGCTTTGTCTCACCGTCCTTCACCAGAAGATGAAATTTTCCGGGTTTTACGTTTTTTGGGATCTCAATATCGAGAACTTTTCCATCACGGTCTCTTAAAACAGCTTGGAATTCTAAATCTTCTCCTTTTACGTTAGTCAGCCTCACTTCAAGTGGCTTAGCTTCGCCTTCATAAGAAAGAGACAGATTTTCCCACGGCATAAAGGCCCTTTTTTTAAGTAAAAGTTTGGGAGAAATAGATTGAATTTGGTCTTTGGCTGGGTCTAAAGTAGGAACATACTGAGCAAAGGAAGAACCGGTTGCGAAAAAGATCGCCAAAATAATTACCGCAACAACTTTTAAGCCTTTTTTCATGTATAGCCTATAATCATTATGAGGAAGTTTTATCCCTTTGTCAAGCCTCAAATTGAAATCTTACAAAAACACAAGATCTGGGGGTGTAAATATAAAATACCTACCATATACCACAAAAAACTCTTTGCTATAATTAGGAGAAGTCGCTACAAAAGTATGAAGCATGTAGCATTTAGCATGAAGCAAATATGTTTCATAAGGCAAGTCCCTGTAGTTTAATGGACAGAATAAGCCCTTCCTAAGGGTTTGGTGCAGGTTCGATTCCTGCCGGGGACACCAACTCAATATCAAAAATCAAAAGTCAAAGATCAAATACACAAGTCAAAGTTCCAAAATGGTTGGCCGAGCGAAGGGATCCCACAAGCGGAGGCGTCGAGCATTATGGGAAGAACGAGGGCAGGGCCCGTTTGAAACTCTTACGCTATTAGATTATTGACATGAAAAAAAAACTTCATCGACTCAAAGAATCAGAATATCGCCGTATCCTTATCTTGCGCACCATAGGAAACTTTCTCATCCTTTCAACCTTATTTATTATTGCTAAGACGTTTTATCTTCCGGTAAAAGAGGAAATCCGATTTGTATGGGATTCAGTTCTCCAAAAAAGATACGTGGTAGGAGATGTAGGAGTAAAAAAAGAGCCTGAAAAAGATCCGCCAGCTGGCGGACTTGCGAGACTATTCCAAACCAATGAGGTTGAGATCTTAACTCCAGAAGATCCACAGTTCAGCGTGGTGATTCCTAAAATAGGTGCAAACGCTCGTATTTTGCCCAACATTGATGCCGGAGATGAGAACGTGTATCTTCCCGCATTACAGCAGGGGGTCGCCCATGCAGCAGGCACTGCTTTTCCCGGAGAAAAGGGACATATTTTTCTTTTTGCACACTCCACAGATTATTTTTGGAACATCGGGTCCTATAACGCAGTTTTTTATCTACTCTATAAATTGGAAAAAGGGGATAGCGTGAATGTCTTTTTCAATGGCCAGAGATATGTATACAAAGTACTGAATAAGATCGTAGTGAATCCGCATGAAGTCGAGTATTTGACACGGAAAACCAATAAAGAGTTTCTTACTCTCCAAACCTGCTGGCCACCGGGAACCACACTCAAAAGAATTCTTGTTTTCGCAATACGCGTCACCGAATAAACGCTTAGCGTATTCCTACCTGATAGACGTCGGGGAATTTGTTGAACTGTGGATTCAGATTAGCAAGAATTAATATCTTCCCGTCAGAAGTAGTAGTAAAAAATCCTTTCTCAATCGGTCCTGAATATAAAACCTGCTTACTTTGTCCGTCATACAGCATGATCGTTATATGACGTCCTTCGTTAAATACAAGTCTTTTGGAGTCTATATACCATAAAAATGAAGGAGATTCTTCATCGCCGACGTGGTAGTTTTTATCTTCACGCTTATCGTAAACGTACAGATTATTTTTTTTAATTACTCGTTCTTCAGGAGCTTGATTTGCCGCGATAAGTGGTGGATTGATTACCAAAGGAAGCTTCACGTCTTTTTTTGCTTTATATAAAAGCTTCGTTTGATCGGGAGTAAAAGAAACAACCTCAAAAGAAGAGGTTGCTATTTTCCGTATTTCTTTAGGAAGAACCTCGACAAGCTTTTGGGTCTCTTTTGTCCTTTCAGACTGCCACGCATCGATTAATGTGTCTTTGGATGCGGTGACATCAAATGGCTCCTGATTTTCTGCGTCAAGCGAAAGCAAATAAGAGATAAGAGAACCATCGGCAAGCTCAAAATCAAAGATAGCCTGTTTATAATCATAGGAAAAATAAACCGTTGTTTTTTGAAAATCTACGTCCAGCGGCAATTTACTTTTCAAAATAAGGGTTTTAACCGGAGGAAAAAACGTCAGCGTTTTTCTTCCTGCCTCGAAAAGATATATGCCGTCCTTTTCGGCGTCTTCGTTGTCTACAAAAAGAATTAGATTGTCAGACTGGTCTACAGGAATAGCCCTGGTTACTCCGAGATTGGTGATAGGGGAAAGAGACGGCGTGACGGGAAAAAGAATCGGGTCAACCGTCTCGACCAATTCACCCTTTAAGGTAATTTTTTCGTTATAACTGGTGAATCCATCTTTTTTAATCTCAACACTGTAGGTTCCTGGGCTCAACGCGACGTTTAAATCCGTTACTCCACGCAAATCGCCATTAATATAAATCTTTGCAGCTTTCGGTGAAGAAGAGATAGCCAGAATTCCTGTTGAGGAAAGCGATTTCTTGGTAAAATCGAGTCGATATCCTCGCGCAATAGCTATAAGTCCAAGTACAACTGCAAGAAAAAGAAGCGCGAGAAAGACACGCAGCGTAAAGATCAAAAACTTGCCCATTTTACCCATTTTGATAGTTTAAATATATATTTTGATATGGTTATTTTCTTCCTTTTGTCAACGAAACCAATCTATTATACAATATACTCCATATGTTTCTGCGTAAAAAGGTTGGTATTGATTTAGGAACGGCTAATACTTTAGTATACGTGGGCGGAGAAGGAGTTGTGGTTAATGAGCCTACGGTTGTGGCATATTCACTTGAGGATAGAAGAATTTTAGCTGTAGGGGACGAGGCGAAAGAGATGCTCGGGAGAACTCCCGGCTCAATTGTGATTAACCGGCCGATGAGAGAGGGAGTAATTGCCGACTACACAACCACTGCTGCAATGATTACATACTTTCTTAAAAAAGCACTAAAAGGGAGAATTTTTTGGCCTGAAGTCATGATCTCTATTCCCGGCGGCGCTTCTCAGGTAGAGAAAAGAGCTGTTGTAGCAGCGTGCAAACAAGCAGGAGCTTCTGATGTCTTTCTAATCGAAGAGCCGCTCGCTGCTGCAATTGGAGCAAAGATTCCTATCTCTCATGCTTCAGGACATATGATTGTAAATACTGGAGGAGGAACAGCTGAGATAGCGGTAATATCATTAGGCCAGCTTGTTTCCTACAAGACAGTCCGTGTAGCAGGAACAAAAATCGATGAAGCAATCATCGTTCATCTCAGAAAAAAACACAATCTTATTGTAGGAGAACGAACAGCGGAAGAAGTAAAATTCCGCATTGGGACAGCGCTTGTTGAAGAAAAAGAAGGTTATGTAGAACGTACAATGGAAGTAAAAGGAAGAGATTTTCAGACCGGACTTCCTAAAATTGTAGAGATCAGCGAAAGATCTATAAACGAGGGAATCCAAAAACCTTTAAAGCAAATTCTTGAAGGTATCAAAGAAGTTCTATCACTGACTCCTCCCGAACTTTCTGCAGACATTGTTGATAAGGGAATTGTATTATCAGGAGGAACTGCGCTTTTGACCAATCTTGATAAGTTTATTACCTACTATACAGGAGTTTCGGCTTTCGTAGTGGATGATCCGTTATTCTGTGTGATCCGTGGAGTAGGTATGGGAATAGAGAATCTAGATAGATTTAGAGAGGCAATTAGATAAATATAACCTATAATATTACTAACGTAATTGTCAAAGAAAATTATTGGTCAAAAATTAGATAAAAAAGTAGATATAAGATAAACCTATAATATATATCTATGAAAAATTGTCAAAACAACCTATTTTTAAAGAAAAGTAAATATTTAGAAGTTAAATTTGAAGTTCATAAAAGTTATACAAAACAAACATTTTTAAGAGAATTGACTAAATAAGACGTAACTTGTAATAATTGTCCAAATTCTATGACAAAAAAACTACTCGGGATAGACCTTAATAATGAGACCGAAAACGATATCTTAGAGAAAATCGAAAAGTACATCAAAAATCCCAAGGGGGTGTTCCATGTTGTATCGGTTAACCCCGAAAACATGGTTATTGCCCATAAGTCGAAGGTGTTCAAACGGATTGTCAATACAGCTCAAATACGTATCGTCGATGGCTTTGGGATTGTTGCAGCAGGCCAAATACTAGGTAAGCATGTAGGTCCGAGGCTAACAGGGGTAGACCTAATGGAAAAACTACTGAATATAGCGTCAGAAAGGCGCATACGAGTAGTGCTAATCGGTGGAAAAGGAAATTTAGCAGAAGATATAGCTAACTGCTATAATCGTGCTCAAAGTGAGGCTAATTTTATTGGTCTACAAGGCATAAAAGACATTCGTAAACCAACTGCGAAAGAGGAAAAAGAGGTGCTTTCTATAGTGGCTGACTACAAGCCCCGTTTGCTATTTGTCGCATTTGGTTCTCCTTTTCAGGAGCTTTGGATTAATAAGAATAGAGCCTTACTGCAAGGAATTGTAACAATGGGAGTCGGTGGAGGGTTTGATTTCTTATCTCGGCGCATAAGAAGAGCCCCGAAGCTCTTAAGAGTGCTCGGACTCGAGTGGTTATTTCGTTTGATTCTCCAACCGTGGAGGCTGAAACGTCAGGCAACCAGATTGTCTTACTTTATTTGGCTTGTTGTTAAAGAGCGGTTCTCAAAAAACTATTAAGGAATTCTTCTCACCTTTCTTGGATCAATAGTTCCTTTAGTACTTTCTACGTTTGAGCTTTTCCTATGCTCTAAACTATTCCGACCTCTCATTATGCCCGGGTGTTCTTTTTGGAGAACTCCACTGTGCCGTCTCAGTCTTCGTCGTCTGGACTCACCATGTGGTCTCCGGAGTCTTTGAACCGGGGACTCCAGAATGTGACGGGGAGACACCTCGGTCTTATTGGAAGCCATATTATTTTAGATTAGCTTGTTCTTTTGCTCTTGTCAAGTATTAAATGTTATGCGACAATAGGCTGAATGAGACCGGATTTTCAGAGAGTTTTCCGATATTTTTCACAATTTTCTTACCCTCCTTCAAAGGATGAACTATACAGCTTTCTTTCAAAAAAGCTCTTAAAAAGAGAATTTGAAGCGAAGCTGAATCTACTGGTAACTAAAAAGAAGCTAAGGGTGGGAAAGGGGATAGTCTATCCATATATTAAAACAGATAAATATACCTTAGGGGAGTATGGTATTTTTATAAACAAAAATAATAGATTTAGCCTGTACAGTAAATCTAAACTTAAACGAACACTTTTATATTTTAAGTTGCTGAATTTCTTTCCTCAAATCCAATTTGTGGGACTGAGCGGAAGCATCTCCATGTTGCATGCCGAGAAGGGAGACGACATAGACCTTTTTATTATCACAGCAAAAAAAAGGCTTTGGAGCGGAAGACTAATAGCCAATACCATAGCTTTTTTACTGGGATTAAAGAGGAAAAGACTGGTACAGCAAGCTAAAGATAAGATATGTCTTAATTTATTCTTTGAAAAAACCGATTTGACAATTCCTAAAGTTAAGCGAAATGAATATATAGGGCA
>Ga0209541_10008727_pt1 | contig 16625 bp, 18 predicted proteins | sample RifCSPlowO2_01_FD_184027 | JGI IMG/M metagenome (GOLD analysis project Ga0209541, IMG submission 184027) | Groundwater microbial communities from Rifle, Colorado - Rifle CSP2_plank lowO2_0.1 (SPAdes) (version 2) | ecosystem: Environmental > Aquatic > Deep subsurface > Groundwater | place...
TCCTTCAATAAGCAAAGCAATCACTAAAAAAAGAAATTACAAAACTTTTCCGTTTCAGGGAACTTTGTTAACTCTTGCTTTATTAATAATCGTCGGAATTTTAATTCAGATTAGTTTAGGGGGTTCAGGAGAAAATCAAAACACTATTCCAGGTTCAATTGAACTTTTATCTCCAAAAGAATTTGAAAAAATTATTCAAAATGAAAGTGTTTTTTTATTAAATGTTCATACTCCTTATTCTGGAAAAATTAACGGAACTGATGAAATAATTGAAGATTGGGAAAATATGGATAAGTATATGGAAAAATTGCCAATGGATGTTTCTGTTCCAATAGCTGTTTATTGCAAAAGCGGACGAATGTCTGGCGAGGTCGCAAATTCTCTTAAAGAAATGGGCTATAAAGTTTATGATTTAGACGGCGGAATGATTGCATGGGAAGAATCAGGGAGAAAAATTATTTAAAATGGAATTTTTATTTTATGTTTTGGCGGGAATTGTTGGATTGTTTTTTATTTTATTGATTTTAAAGAATTTATTTAATTGGAAAAAATTCTGCGTTTTATGTGTTTCAGTTAGTTTAACCTGGATAGTTCTTTTAATTTTATTTTTAACAAATATTTTCACCGACAAGATTATAACTGCAATTCTTATGGGGCATACCTCTCTTGGAATTTTTTATCTTTGGGAAAAAAATGTCAGAGAAAAATTTAAAATTTTTAGATTGCCTTTGCTGTTAAGCTTTATTTTTATGATTTATATTGTTATTGAAAATTTTGAATTTAATAGTTTAATTTTAATAATTGCCTTGTGGCTTTTGTTTTTTATTGTATATTTATTCAGAAACAACAAAAAATTTAGCAAGTTTACAAAAAAACTTATTGAATGCTGCAGGAATTGGTAAAGATGAAAAAAGATAATTCAATTTTATACGGTCTATTGGCCGGACTTGGACTTTTAGTTTTCTATCTTAGTGTGCTTTCTATTTTTCAGGGAATTGATTTCGCATTTTTAAATCTTAGAAGTTTGTGGTATTTTATTTTTCCTCTTGCAATTGGTTTCGGCATTCAAATCGGACTTTATAGTTCAATACAACATACTGCAGCGATGACCGGAACCGTCGCCGGAACAGGCGGGGTTTCTGCAGGAAGCATGATTGCTTGTTGTTCTCATTTTTTATTTAATTTAATTCCTATTGTCGGAATTTCCGGCTTATCAACTATTTTAATGTCTTATCAAAAATGGTTTTTAGGAATTGGAATTCTGGCGAATATTATTGGAATAAGTTTTTTAGTTAATCATAAATTAAAAATGAAAAAAGGAATGTGTTAAAATGAATAACCTAAAGGTCACAAGTAAAAAAATAATTATTTATATTCTTTTAGGGATTTTAATAGCCGGGCTTTTAGTTATGACATTTTTTCCCGGAATAATTTATGCAGTTAAAGATTCTGGAAATTCTGGGATAGATAAATGCAAACCAGAACCTGGATATACAGAAGAATCTTGGAGAGAACACATGGGGCATCATCCCGATATTTATAAAGAATGTTTGAGTTAAAATAGAAAGGTATGAACGAATAATAAAAAAGATAATAAAATGATAATTGAAAAAAAACAAGAATATATTTTAGGATTATTAAGAATTAGCATAGGATTAATCTTTCTATGGGCTTTTTTTGATAAATTATTTGGACTTGGATTTGCTACATCTTTTGATAAATCTTGGTTAGCAGGAAATTCCCCAACATCAGGATTTTTATTAAATGCAACTCAAGGTCCATTTGCTGAATTTTTTAAAAGTTTAGCTGGAAGTGGATTGGTGGATTGGATATTTATGTTAGGATTGCTTTTAATTGGTTTGTCATTAGTGTTTGGAATTTTTATAAAATTGGCTGGCTATTCCGGAACACTAATGTTCTTGCTTATGTGGTTAGCTCTTTTGCCTCCAAAAAATAATCCTATTTTTGACGAGCATATTATTTATTCTCTTATCTTAATTTTGCTATCTTCCCTTAAAACAGGTAAATATCTTGGGTATGGTAATTTATGGATTAAAACTAAATTAGTAAGGAAATATTCTTTTTTAGAATGAAAACAGAAGAAAAAATATACCGATGTGAAGCTTGTGACAGAACTTTTGCAAATGCAGATGGTTTAGCTTCGCATAATGTAGCAAAACATTCTGAGTTAATTAAAGAACCAAAGAAAAAAATCCCAATTAAAAAAATAAAAAACTGGACAATTACATTAATTATTATTGGAGCAATTATCGGATTAATCGTCTGGGGAATTTCAAGTGTTAAAACCCTTCCTCCAACGGACATGCAAGGACATATTGAAGTTTCTCCTGAATCTCATGTTTTAAAAGAGCAAATGCCGATAACCGTGCAAAAACACATGCTTGAACATGCCGACGGCTCTGGACCTCCGGGAATTATCATAAACTATAACTGTGAAGACTACGATTGCGAAGAAGGATTAATAGAAAATCTTGAAGCTTTTGCAGAAAAATATCCTGCAAATGTTTATGTCGCGCCATTCAAAAATATGGATGCAAAAATCGCACTAACAAAATTTAACAAAATTGAAATTCTTGAAGAATATAGCGAAGCCAAAATAGATGAATTCATAAAATAAACAAGAATTATTAAAATGACTTTTAAAAAAGATATTAAACAAAGCTGGAGAACTTTAATAGAAATTTTATCCCATAAAAGATTTTTTATTATTGCTGGAATCACAGCCTTGATTTTGTTTGGCATTTTATATTATTTTATGGTTTCAACCGTCGCTAACAATAGTTTGAACATCGCATTAATGATGTCCGGCGTGAATTTTATTTATTTAACTATTCTGCTAATAATAGCGATGTCAATTTTATTTGGGATATATCTTTCTTTAGTGGTGTTTAAGTTTTCGTTTATCAACACTAGAAAAGGGGGATTGTTTGGATTTTTTGGAGGGATAATTGGGGCGTTTGGGGTTGGCTGTCCGACGTGCGGAGCTTTTTTGTTTGGACTAATTGGAGCCCCGTTGGCATTAATGTATTTTCCGTTTAAAGGATTGGAGATTCAAATTCTTGGCATTTTATTATTAATTATCTCCATCTTTTTTATAACTAAATCAATGAATGGAAATTGCAGAATAAATAAAAAATTAAAAACATCTAAATAGTTATAGGTATTATTATTAAAAAATAAAATGGAGGTAAAAAATGAAACAAAATTTAGGAAGCGTTGATAGAATATTAAGATTCGCATTAGCATTTTGGTGGCTTGGACCTTTCAAACCAGAATTTAATACAATGTGGCTAAACTGGATTATATTAATAATAGGTTTAATCGCTTTATTAGAAAGTTTTATTGGATGGTGCGGATTGCATTCTTTATTTAGAATAAATAATAAGAATCAATAATTAAATTTAATAGTGAAAAATAAAAATGAAAAAAACATATAAATGCAAGGAGTGCAATTTTAAATATAAAACTAAAAAATTAGCTCGGCAATGCGAAGATTGGTGCAAGAAATACAAAAGTTGCAATATGGAAATAACTAAACATGCTGTTAAAATTTAAAAAAGGAAAAATGAAAAAACTATTTAACATTTTTATAACGATTGCATTTATTTTTTTAAGTATTGGTTTTATCTCAACTCATGGAGAAGAAACTTTTGCACAAGCTGAAGAACTTATAAAACAAAAAATTTCATGTGAAAATTTAACACAAGAACAACTTGAAATTCTTGGAGATTATTATATGGAGCAAATGCATCCTGGAGAACTTCATGAAATTATGGATGAAAGAATGGGTGGCGAAGGAAGTGAAAGTTTAAAACAAGTTCATATTAATATGGGACTGACCTTTTATTGTGGAGAAGTTGGGGTAATGTCCTCCGGAATGATGAATACTATGATGGGACGAGGAATGATGGGAAATTGGGGATATTCAGGAATTAATTTTTGGATTTTTAATATTCTTTTTATTATTGTAATTGTGTTGTTAATAATTTTGTTAATAAAATCTTTTAAAAAAAGGAGGTTAAAAAATAAATGAAAAAAATAAAAATTACTATAAATGGAATGCATTGTTCTTCATGCGCTTCAAATACAGAAAAAAGCATAAAAAAAATTCCTGGAGTTAAGGAAGCAAATGTCAGCTTAATGACAAAAAAAGGAATTCTTGAATGCGAAGGCGATGTAAAAGACGAAGAATTAAAAAAAGCGGTTGAACGCGCAGGATATAAAATTGTAAATATTGAGAGAGAATAAATAAAATGAAACGCAAAAATCACGAAATGCACAATATGAAATCTCGCCAACATGATGAGCCAGTGGAAGACACAGAAATTCAGGACTGGAAAAGAAAAATGGTTTGGAGCTGGAGCTTTGCAATTCCCATTGCTGTTTTAATGCTGACAGAAAGACTCTTTGGTTTGGAAATTTTTTCAATGGAAATCACGACAATTATTATTTTAATTATTGGATTTCCTGTTCTTTTTATTTTTGGATGGAACACAATTAAAGGCGGAATGCGCGGATTATTCACTTTTTATTTTAATATGGATTCTTTAATTGCTCTTGGAACTATTATTGCATATTTAACAGGATTCTTAAGTTTCATAGGAATTGTCGACGATTATTCAGGAGTTGCTGCAATGATTATGTCTTTTTTCACAACAGGAAAATATGTTGAAGCAGTGGCGAGAGGTAGAGCTTCACAGGAGATAAAAAAGCTTCTTGAGTTGGGAGCAAAAAATGCAACAGTTATAAGAAACAAAAAAGAAATTGAAATTCCTATTTCAGAAGTTATTGTCGGAGATATAATAATTGTCAAGCCAGGAGAAAAAATTCCAACAGACGGCATAGTTGTAAAAGGCGAAAGCAGCGTTGATGAAAGCATGGTTACGGGAGAAAGTCTGCCTGTTGAAAAAAAAATTAAAGACAATGTAATTGGCGCAACAATAAATCAGGACGGAATTTTATATATTAAAGCAACAAAAATAGGCAAAGACACTTTTTTAGCGCATATTGTTCAGCTTGTGGTAGAAACTCAAGGGACAAAAGTTCCAATTCAAAAATTAGCAGACAAAATTACAAGCATTTTTGTTCCTGCAGTTTTAGTAATTACATTATTAACATTCACTGTTTGGTGGTTTTTTTCAGGAGATTTAAGCAAATCTTTGGGGGTGGGAATTGCTGTTCTTGTAATCGCCTGCCCGTGCGCTTTGGGATTGGCAACACCGACGGCATTAATGGTCGGCTCTGGAATGGGTGCGAAAAACGGAATTTTAATAAGAAAAGGCGAAGCAATTCAGACAATGAAAGAAATAAAAATAATTGTCTTTGACAAAACTGGGACAATAACAAAAGGAAAACCAGAAGTCAGGGAAATTTTTTCTAAAGAAGGGATTAGGGAAAAATATTTAATGGATATTGCCGCGAGCCTTGAAAAATTAAGCGAGCATCCGCTTTCAAAGGCAATTGTTGAAAAAGCAAAATTAAGCAAATATAAAGAAGTTAAGAATTTTAAAATTTTAAGAGGCAGAGGTGTTGAAGGAAAAATCGGAATGAAAAATATACTAATCGGCAATTCAACTTTAATGAAAGAGAGAAATATTTCTCTCAGTGATTTTGAAAATAAAATAAATGAATTTGAAGAAAAAGGATACACCGCAATAATTGTTTCTGAGGATAAAAAAATTCTGGGAATTATTGGGGTTGCAGATGCTGTTAAGGACGATTCAATAGAATCAATTGCGAAATTAAACAAGCAAGGATATAGAACAATAATGATAACGGGAGACAATGAAAAAACTGCAAAAGCTATTGCTTCTCAAGTTGGAATTAAAGAAATTATTGCAAATGTTCTGCCGGAAGATAAAGTAAAAAAAGTTGAAGAACTTCAAAAGCAGGGAATGGTTTCTTTTATCGGCGACGGAATTAATGATGCTCCTGCAATCAAGCAGTCAAATGTCGGCATCGCAATGGGAACGGGGACAGATATTGCAATAGAATCGGGAGACCTTGTTTTGGCAAAAGGTTCGCTGAATGGAGTTGTTCAGGCGATTAATCTTTCAAAAGCAACTTTTAAAAAAATAAAACAAAATTTATTTTGGGCTTTTGCTTATAACACAATTGCAATTCCTTTGGCTATTGCCGGAGTTTTGCATCCTGTTGTAGCAGAAATTGCAATGGCTCTCTCGTCAATAACTGTTGTTACAAATGCGAATTTGTTGAGGAGAAAAAAGATAGATTAATTTTTTAAAACTAACATTTTAATATTCTATTTTTCTAAATTAATTCATGAAACAGCAACAAATCTGGAATGCAATAGCTCAAGAATGGCATAAATATAAAACAATTCCAGCAGAGCATACAATTAAATTTTTAAAAAAAACTTATGGAGATGTTCTTGATTTAGGTTCTGGTTCAGGAAGACATCTTGTAAAAATAAAAAAAGGGAAAATGTATTTAGTTGATTTTTCAAAAGAAATGCTTAAACTTGCTGAAGCAAAATCTAAAGAAGAAAAAATTAATGCAGAATTTAAACAGGCAAATATTTGGGAGATTCCTTATGAAAATGAATTTTTTGATTTTGCAATTTGCATTTCTGCTTTACATTGCGTCGAAGGAAAAGAAAATCGTGAGAAAGCAATAAAAGAATTATACAGAGTTTTAAAGCCAAAAGCAAAAGCAGAAATTGGAGTTTGGAATATAAAATCAAAGAGATTTAAAAATATTAAAGGAAAAGAAAAATATGTTAGATGGACAGATAAAGGAGAAAGATATTATTATTTGTATGATGAAAAAGAAATTTATGATTTGTTTAAAAAAATCGGATTTAAAATTATTTCAACGCACAATTCAGAAATGATGATTAATTTTGTTGCGGAGAAATAATGATTATTTAAAACTTTCAAAAGCCCTTACAATTATACTGCACTGTCCTGGAAGAGGCTGATTTCCAAATTCATCTTTGCATTTGATATAATATTTTTTATTTGCCTGCCATGGAGTGTAGTGGGTTGACTCTCCAATTTCGTTCATTGCGGTTCCATCTTTAAATTCATAAGCGCACGCAATATTTGACTGAGTTGTATAAACGCATTCTGCCGGCTCATTAGTTATAACTTTTAAATTATTCACGTCGTAATATGCCCTTGCTGCTATTGGCGCCTCTTTGTCTTTTACAACTTTAAAAGATATTGAATTAGTATCTATGTCTCCCGCAATATCATTGCAAGAAATTGGCAGAGTGTATTCTCCCTCGGGAAGCCATATTGTTTGAGTGTTAACTTCTGCATAATTAAAAGACATTAAAACTGGATTGTTTAGATATTTATAGCTGCATTTTGCTTTTCCATTTTCTGCCCCAAAAGAAGTTTTAATCTCTAAATCAACTGGAATTACATCTCTTGCATCTTTAATTATTGAATTATTTCCTTTTCCATTTACGGTTACAGAATTAATTAATATTGATTTATCTGAAACTTTTAAAGTGTAAATTTCTGACGCTGCGTTTGTATTTTTATCTTCGCTTCTATCCTGACATCTTATGTAGTATTTATTTTCCTCTCCATTTTTTAATCCTGTGAAATTTCCAGTGCAGCTGTTTCCCTGAACTGTTGTCTGAGTTATTATTGTGTCGCAGTTTGTCATTCCATATTGCATATCGTTGTAAGTTTTATCTTGGAAATCCCATTTGCATTCTGCCGGTTCATTTGTATAAACTTCTGTTACAACATCCGGAGTATTGAGCTGAACAAAACTTCCGTCTGCGACGAAAAATCCTTTGACTATTGGAGCAGTTAAATCTTTATCCTGCACGCAGAATTTTATAACAAAATTTGCAGGATTTTCATTTCCATTTGTGTCTTGACATTTGATATAATATTCATATTCATTTCCTTTTGTTATTTCAAATTCAGTATCTTCAGGCAGGGCAGAATTATTAACTAAATTATTTAATGCCCAATCATTTGCAGTTGCAGAATTAGGAAGAATTTTTGTGTGCTCTTCAACTTTTATTGTTCCTTCGTCCATATCTTTAACCATTTTCTCAAATTCTTTTTCTCTCACAGTGCTTATTCTGCAATATGCCGGCTCATCTGTTTTTACCCCTAATGTCAAACTTGAAAAAGGCGGGATACAATTCTTAGAAGTTGAAGTTATTTCAACGCCTGTATCTGGAGGAGAAATTTCAGTGGATTTTTTATAGAGATAATCTTCAGGCAATTTGCTGAGCGTAATATTTTCAGTTATAACGGGATACTCTCTGTCGTCGGGATTTAGCCAGACGCATCTTTCTTTAGTTGTTCCCTTGTTTACAACTCCGCATCCCTGTCCAAAAGTTTTGCATTGATATTCGGTGCATCCAAATTCAAGTTTATTACACTCTTCACATTTTGCGCCCCCTATTTGCGGCTGCCAGGCGCTTATTTGATAACTAATTATTTCCTGAACATATTTTTGATAACTAAATAAAGTCCAGATTAACATAACAACTAGAACTACTACTGCAGCTACCCAGCCTACTGGACCAGATGCTCCAACTGCTACAAGTCCTCCAGCACCAGTTACTCCAATTTCTGCAAAAAGTATTGCTGCTCCAAATCCTACTCCTGCTCCCACAATTCCAGCGTTTGCAACCATGTTTAAATTTTGCTGTCCTGCTCCTGCAATTTTAAAAATAAAATATATTACAACTGCTGTTGCGGCTGCTGCAAGAAATGAACCGACGATGTTTAAAGCTAATGACGCTGTAGTTGTACCTCCAGCTGTTGTCGCTCCAGCTCCACTAAATAGCTGAGCCCCCGTAGAAGATGTTGTAATTCCTGTTTGAGCAGCAGCACCTCCACCAAAAGCTGTTCCTCCTCCAGCAGCAGTTCCTCCAGCAGCAGGAAGAGCAGTTGCGGGGGGAGTAGCACTTCCCAATATTCCTAATTTTTCTGCAAGAGTATATAATGTTGCTGCGGTGCCTGCTATTCCTCCAACATCAGAAACATATGTCATAATTCCAGCCTTTTCTTCTTCATCTACTTTTCCATTTTCATTTGTATCATATTCTTTTGGAACATCAACTGTTTTGTCATCTTGTTCGTATGTAAACCAAGGTTTGTCTTCGTATAATCCTAAACAACATTTTATATTTGCTGAACCAGAACATAATCCAGTTTTCCACCCTCCTTCTTCGTCTCCTTCAACTTGAAAACAGTTAAATTGAGTATCGTCTAAACATATTCCTCCTTGCTCTTCACACGATTTTTCTTGCGCGCTTACAATTCCAATGCCTCTACTAATTTCAATTCCGGATTTTTTTCCAATTTCTCCGAGCATATAACTAAATGCCAAGATTCCAATTATTAAAATTAAAATCTGGATTATACTAATTGTTTTTTTCATTTTAAAGTGCGCTCTCAAATGTTCCCGGATATATTGCTCCATTTAATTTCTTTATGCTTTTGTTTTATTTCTTTTGGGAGTTTTATTGAATTTTCTCCAATAACCTGCAATCTCATTAAAGTCATATCTAGAATATCTACATCATTTAACAATTCTTTATTTTTGCAGGTTCTTTCAATTTTTTCAATTGCTTCCAATATTTTCCTAATATAAAGATTATAATTTAACATATTCTGCCTCTTTTTTAACATAATTTAATTCCGGAACAAGATTTTTTTCAATAACTAAATCTATTTTTCTTTTGAGAAGTTTTTTTAAAAAAAACATCACTTCCATATAATTATCAAAATCTATTTTTTCAAAAGTAATTAAAATATCAATATCGCTGTTCTTTTTTGGCTTCCCTTTTGCATAACTCCCAAATAATCCTATCTTTTTAACTCCTTTTTCTTTTAGTTTTTCTTTTTCTTGTTTTATTTTTTCAATAATTATTTTTGAAGTTAATTTTGTTTTCATTTTAAATTACACTCTCAGATGTTCCCTCATAGATTGCTCCATTAAATTTAGGATTATTTAAATCTGCTAAGTCCTCTCCATTGTATAAAATTCCTTGCACCACCTCTCCTTCCCATTTTGGTTTTGTTGAACTTTGGTCTTGTTTTATTTTTTGTATTGTTGTAGTTATTTTTTCAGAATCATAACTTGAATCTTCTCCGACAAAATTTGTTGTAACTCCGCAATCTCCCGACGCTCTTGCTCTTATTCCCATAAATTTAAGCCAAATTTTGTGGGTATAAAATTCGGGCTTGTTAAATCTTGTATCATCTCCGTCATCGTCGGCGCAGCTTATTTGGTTTCCTATTACTTGTCCGCTTTTTAGTTTGTCAGGCTTGTTTTTTTTATGACAATACTGCCCTTTTCTGTCGGAGATTGGCATTTGTTCTGTCCAATCACTCCACTTCATTCCGTTCCAAAGTGTTGCTATACCCTCTTGAAATTCTCCTGTTTTTCCGCCAAAATTAGGAATTGCAAAACAATTTCCTTCACAGCGAGTTTGTCTTTTATATTTGTCATCTTTTCCACCATAACTCCATTTTTCATTAATTTTTTCAGAATCTGACATAAAATCATCTCTGTCTTGAGTTGCTTGAATTTCATAAATAACTCGTCGTGAATCTTGCGACATCATACAATATGCCTGTCCACTTTCTGTCCAAAAAGAATTTCCAGGAGTAAATAAAGGAACGCATGAACCTTGTTTCTGTTCTCTTTCATCGTCGGTAAATCTTCCCAAATTTAATCCCTGTTTTTCTGCTTCTTCTTCAGTTACAACCCCAAAATTAATTGCACCTTCATCTTCATGCCCCCCAATTATTGGCGAGCTTCCGGATAACCAATAACAATCCGGCAATGCATTGCATTTATCTTTAGTTTGCGCATCAAGAAAAAAACATGATCTTGGATTATTATATTCACAAACAGCTTTTGTTCTTCCTTGTTGTTCATATTGTTTGCAAACTTGTTCTCTTTGGTCTCTGCATGCAACTTCTAGAATTTCTCCGTCGTAACATTCTTGCACTACATATCTGCTTCCAGGAAGATTATATTTTATTGGATCAAACATCTCATCTTTAGAGGTTATGTAATTTCCATCAAGATTTACTTTTATTCCAGGACCTCCTTCTTGCCAGAGTGTTCCAGGAGCTTCAGCACACCAGCTTTCTGTATTTTGATAAGTTTTGCCTTTATCTTTACATCTTAAATCTCCACAAATATTTTTGAAATTTGCCTGCTGATTTAAAGGAGAAGGATCTTCTGATTGAGGAACTCTACACTTAGAGCTTGAAGAATAGTCGCAATTTCCGCATGTTTTTGCCGACGAGCTTCCTCCAACTACAGGAGAACAAACTTCTGACGGTTCTTTAATAGACGTCCAGTATTCAGAATTTAAAGGATCATTATATTTAGCAGAATTAAAAATATTTGCTCTGTTTCCACAAGTGTCTAAATAATAAACATCGTCCTTATAGCAGGTTGTTTTTTGCGATTTTGTACAATCAGTTTTTAATTCATCGGCGGCGCATAATTTTCCTTGGAAAAATTCTGTCGTCAAACTTGTTCCAGAAACATAATTCTCCAATAAACTTGTAAAACCATTTTCTGAATCTTTTGAACCGCACTCTTTTCCAGTTGTTCTCTTGCATTTTGTTTCAAATTGTGTTTTAATAACACATGCGCCTTCCTCGTCTGTAAGACTTAAACCAAGACAGGCATTTGCAGTTGTAATATCTTCTCTAAAACTAAAACTCAACCCTTCTTTTGACGCTGCTTCCTTGCATGCAATTTCAGTTGAAAATAAAGTATCCTGCCCTAAAAGACAGCACCCTAATTTACATTCGGGAATATTATGAAGTTGTTCAGTTTTAAATAATCCTCCGCTAGTTTCACATACTGATTTAGGAGTGTTTTCAACACACTCTCCGCTTTGAATATCTACACAAACTCCTTTTTGACACGACGGAACATTGTCGCAGGAAGTTGGAGCAAAGTTACTCGCGCACTCACTTGACGGAACTGCAACACACTGCGCCCCGTTAGTTGTTAATGCGCAACACTGATCATATTCTACTGGTTGCGCAGATATAAAATTTAATGCTACAACTAATAAAATTGCCGTAAAAAAGATAATTATTTTGTTTTTTATCATCCTAAATCCCAGCTTTGAAAAGCAAATTTAAATTTATCTTGAGTATTTCTGTCTGTTAAAATGTAAATTGTAGTGTCCTCGGTAAAAGGCCTTATTGCTTCAACTTTTACATCGGTATAAAGTTCCATATAAAACTGCTCTAACCCTCCCCCAAAAGAAATTTCACTAACCATTATGCTTTGAGCAATTGCTGTAAGTTCATAAAGATTATTATTCAAAACTACTCTAAATGTTTCTCTTTTCTGAACATTCTCATCTTTTGAAAAAACAAATTCATTTTTAATTGTTGTTACAATTTTTTGCGGGAGCAACTCAACTACAATGTCTCCTTTTTTTAAACTGGTTGTATATCCTCGATTATCATAATTTTCTTTTAAAGAATTAAAACAAAAATCTACATCTTCTTTAATAGAATTTTTAATTTCTTCTTCAATATTCTTTTCTAAAAAAGGAATCTGCACAACGCATGCCTGATATTTTTGCGGAGTATAGCAAAGATACTGAATCTTTTCATCCAGATATTCTACCGACGGAGAAGGCTCCAAGCTTCCACCCTGAGAAGAAATTATTTCAACATTTTCTTTTATTGTATCTTCAAGGCAAGTTTGGATAAAATTTTCAGGAGTTTCAAGTTTTTCAAAACCGACAGCAGTTCTTAATTTAGGAAATGCAAAAAATAGAGCAACTATTGCTATGATAAGAATTGCAACGATGATAAAAATTGTTAATTGACCCCTCTTACCTTCCCCTTTTTTCATTAATCTTACACGATATTTTAATTTAAAAACATTTAGTTTATATTATTAAGAGAATAATTTATTTTCTAAAAGTATATTTTAGTCCTGCTTTTATCATAATATGCGTTGGAGAATAAACATCAGAATAAAAATAACCCGCTTCACTCACATCCCCTCCCCCCATATCTCTTCTTAAAGCAATCAATCCTTCTATGGAAAAAGAGATATTTTTACTATAATTATTTTCTTTTAAAAAAGGAAAAATTTCCATTCCAAGACCAAAATAATAAGGTCCAAGGAATTTTTCTTCTTCCCAATTAATTTTTCTAGTTTTAAATGAAGATTGTCCTTGTTGAATCCCATATACTTCAGTATATTCTTCAGTTACAGCTGTTGTTGTTATTAACATTTTCTGTCTTAAAAATCCAGCATTAGCAAAAATTTCAAAAACGGGAGAAACATATCCTATATTTAATCCAAAGCGATTAGTATTTTTCGCTAAAATAGAATTCGTATAATTTGTATGTGAAATTAAATCTGTATATGGACCAAGAGATTCTTCGTCATCTTCTCTCCCGCCATAAAGTTCAAAACTCCTTTTTGAGTTCATCACAAATATATCAAGACCAATTGCAAATCCTTTTCCTTTTTTATTTGTTAGTTGAGGATTTATTCCAAAATATGGCTCTATATGTGAGCTTCGGGGGGTTATTGCAATCCCTCCTCCAATTTTTAATCTTGCTTTTGGTTTTTTTTCTATTCTGTTGGCTTCTTCTTGTTCTGTTCTAATTTTTTCTTGCTGTCTTTTAAGTTCTTTAAGTTTTTCTTCTTGTTCTTTTTTAAGCCTCTCTCTTTCTGGTTTTTCTTGGATATAATTTTCAACTTTTTTAATCTCTTCTTCAGAAAGAAATTTTTCTATTGGAATTCTTGAATTTCCGACAAGGTTTCCATCAACTATTTTTAATTGATAAGCGTATTCTTTTCTAATAAGTTCTTCTAATTGTTTTGAATTAAATCTGTTGAATTCTTTTTGAGTTTTTACAAATTCTTTTATTCTTTCAAAAAAACCGCTTCCAAGATATTCTGCTTCTTTTTGATCCATCTCATTATAACTTTTGCTTATAATTTCATCACACTTATTAATTGACTCTTGACAATAGTCGTAGATTTTTAAAACATAATCTATTTTTTTTGTATCAAAATTAAATGAAAACTTTTCCTGAGATTTTATTGGATAAATATTCTTTTGAACGCTAACATAATCATAGACTCCGTCATTATCTGTATCTCCGTAATAGAGCCAAATATTTCCCTGATTTTCATTTTTTGGGCAAGCGCATAACCATGCTTTAATATTTTTTTTAAAAGCAGGCATCTCTGCATAAGCTGTCTCGTCTCCTGTTTCAAGATAAAAATTTAAAATTGCATCTTGATTTTCTTGTTTTTGTATTTTAGGTGTTTGTGAATAAACTTTTTCTGGGGCAAAAAAATTAGTCGTTAACAAAAATGCTCCTGCGGTTAATAATTTCTTTAATGTTTTCATAACTTAAGAATGATTACACTCTTTAAAAACTTTTTGGAATAAAGAACATTTTTCTCTCGTGCTAATCCTCTACTCGAATTAGCAATTTGATTTTTTAACAAATGCTGTTTAAACAGAGATAATATAAATTGCTAATCCTCTGCTCGAATTAGTGTCAAGAAGATTAATATAAAAATAGCTTGCCACTAATCCTCGCTCTCCACCCTCGGGGCAAGAATAAAATTAAGCTCCATGTTTTCAATGTTCAAATCTATTCTCAAAGGATGGTCGTTCGCGAAATTTAAAATTGTTTTGTCGCAAAGTTTGCTTCCTTTTATGAATTTTTCCAGATATTCGACGCTATATCTTGCCCTGCAATTTTCTGCTTTAATTTTAACTTCATCGCCTGAAAATTCAGATTTTGCTGAATTCAGATTTTTTGCTTCAATTATGAAATTGTTGTTTTCAATGATAAAAGAACAGGCATCAGCAACAACAGCGCAGTCTTCAACAGCATCGATTAAATCCACAGAATTCATTTCAACTCTTGCGCCAAACTCCAAATTCGGCATTTCTTTGTCTTCGCTTTTTACATCAATTAAACTTAATGTAAAATTTCTTTTGATTTTGTCCGGCATCTCGATATTTAATCTGTTTTCTTCTCTTTTTAGAATTAATGAACTTTTAATTCCTACTCGTCTTAAAATTTTTTTTAAATCTTCTAAATTCACCCCCCAGATTTCCTGTTTTGCATTCCCTAAATCAAACTGCGAGAATGCATTTTTTGAAAGAAAAAATCTCACCATTGCTACATTTGCTGGATCAATAGCCACGACGCTCATCCCGGAGCTGTCTATTTTAAACTTAACTTCCATTACAAGATTTGAGATAAGTTCAATAACTTTGGATAGTAATAAGGGATTTTCAAGTTTTATTTGCATTTTATTTTAATCTAAAAAGATTATTTAAACATTATTATCTTTTATGGCTATAACTAATTATATAAATCTTTTAGTTTATTAAAAAATATGACTTTTAAGGAAGAAAGAATTAGAAAAATAACTAATTTGTATTATTCAAGACAAGACATACAAAAAGCAATTTGCGAATTTTCTAAGAATAGGGAAATCTGCCCGAGATATTTTGAAGGTTTTGGAAAACGCCCCGATTCTTTTCAGTATTACAGCGACGTTTTTGAAATGGTAAAAAAAGGAGCAACGTCCTTTAATTGTTCAGAAGAACTATGGGAAGATCCGATGAAGATTGTTACAGGAATGTCAGAAAAGCAGGCAAATGAATTAAGAATCGGCTGGGATTTGATTATAGATATTGACAGCAAGTATATTGATTACAGCAAAATTTGCGCAGAAATAATATTTAATTTTTTAAAATTTCATGGAATTAAAAATTTCGGGGTGAAATTTTCGGGCTCAAAAGGATTTCATATTATTGTTCCGTGGAAAGCATTTCCAAAAGAAGTAAATGGAATACAGACAAAAAATATGTTTCCTGAATGGCCGAGGATAATTATAGAATATATTATTCAACAAACAAAAAAGCAGTTAATTGAAAAAATTTCAGATATAGAAAGACCGAATAAATATGTAAAAAATTTCCAAGCTTCCAAAGAAGTTATGCCTGACATTATTCTTGTTTCTCCAAGACATTTATTCAGAACTCCTTATTCTTTGCACGAGAAAACAGCTTTAGCAAGCGTTGTTATAGACGCTGAACAAATTTCAAAATTTGAGCTAAACGACGCAGACCCATTAAAAGCAGAAACAAGAAATTTTATTCCAAATGCAAAAGAAGGCGAGGCGTCAGAATTTTTAATTCAGGCATTAGATTGGCACAGGGAAAATTATGGAAGGATTGAATCTTCTGCAAAATCAAAAAATACTGAAGAGTTTAAGCCGATTAATTTAGGAGAAATTTCTGATAAAAATTTTCCTGACTCAATTAAAAAAATTCTTGACGGAATTAGCGACGGAAAAAAAAGGGCGTTGTTTGTTCTTACAAATTTTTTCCGTTCAATAGGAATGGAAAGAAATGAGCTTGAAAAAAGAGTTTATGACTGGAACAAAAAAAATAATCCCCAGCTTAAAGAGGGATATATTAAATCTCATCTTGTTTGGGATTACAAAAAAAAGATTGTTTTGCCTCCAAATTATGACAAGGATTATTATGCTGGAATCGGAATCATTCCAACATCAGAAGAAATCCGCTACAAAAATCCAGTCAACTATTTTGTTAAAAA
>Ga0209541_10008729_pt1 | contig 16624 bp, 10 predicted proteins | sample RifCSPlowO2_01_FD_184027 | JGI IMG/M metagenome (GOLD analysis project Ga0209541, IMG submission 184027) | Groundwater microbial communities from Rifle, Colorado - Rifle CSP2_plank lowO2_0.1 (SPAdes) (version 2) | ecosystem: Environmental > Aquatic > Deep subsurface > Groundwater | place...
CGACATTTAAACATATAAAATTAAAAATAAAAATATGGAAATAAAAATCAAAAAAGAGAATGAGGAAAACAATGAGTTTAAAAGTTCAAACCGTTTAATGGAAGATTTTGATATGCCCGTAACTTCACAACCGGAGATTCGCGGTCATAACATGCAGTATGGAACACACAACGTGGAACATGGGACGCACGAGCCTGACAATTTTGATAAGTCCGATAGGATTGATAAGTCCTACGGGGCGGATGGGTCTCATCTGTCAGATAGGATGGATATGTCTGATATGTCAAAGGAGACGTCCGATGTTCGAATTTCTCATGGCTTGTCGCAGACTATAGCGTGGTGGAAGCAAATTTCCCGATGGTCGCTTTTGGCGATGATAGGTCTCGCTCCTATTTTCTTCCTGCCCGTTACTCAACTACCCGTCGCCGTCAACAAAGAAATTTTCGTTTTCGGCGCGATTTTGGTCGCCCTGTTCGCGTATCTCGGCCGGGTTTTGGTTGAAGGCAAATTCCGCTATCCGGGCCACCTGCTGACCAGCTCTCTGGCGGTATTGATAATAGCCTGGTTTTTATCAAGCTTTTTTTCCGTTAATTCATTGGCCAGTTTCATAGGCACTTGGTCAAGTTTTGACAGTTTTGCTTCTATCGTTTTGTTTTCGGTTCTGGCGTATCTTGTGGCGGCGTCTTTTGACCGCCGAGACTTGGTGATGTCGGTGCTTATATTTCTCGGGGGACTCGCGGTTTTGGGAGTTTTTGAAATTTTGCAGTTTTTTAGAATTTTCATTCTGCCGTGGTCTTTCGCAAAAACCGCGGTTTTCAGCACCGTTGGCACGATAAACGAACTCGGCCTTACTTTCGCTTTCGGGCTTATCCTTGGAGTCGGGATGCTGGCGAGCCTTGAAATTTCTTCATTGCTGAAAAAGTTTTTAGCCGCTTCAACGCTGGTGTTTTTGATTAATCTTTTGTTCATCAATTTTATTTTCATCTGGATCGGCGCGGCCCTTTCCATGATCGTCTTGATAAGTTTCTTTTCAGCGGGGCTGAAAACGATGATGAACAAAGAATCAGACCATAATTCATCATCCATGATTCATGATTCGGATTATGGCCAGGGATTGCAGCTGATTTATTTCCGCAAGGCGTGGCTGCCGACGGTTATTTTACTGCTGGCCATGCTTTTCATTTTCATTCCTTCGCCCTTGGCGCAGTTTGTAAACGTGCCGCCGGAAGTCGGTTTGAGCCACAAAGCCACGTTTAACATAACGCTTAAGAATATCAAATCCAGCAAGGCCCTTTTGGGTTCCGGGCCAAATACTTTTTGGCATGATTACGCCCTCAACAAACCCGAAAGCATTAACAATACGATTTTTTGGAGCACCAATTTCTCGCAAGGCGCTTCGGTTATCGCCACTTGGCTGAACACCGTCGGAGTATTAGGCGTTTTAGCAATTTTGTTTTTGATAGCCGTGTTTTTCTGGACGGGGCTTAAAACAGGCGCTTTAAAACAGTCAACGAGAAGCATCACCAATGTTCTGGCTCAAGCGAGCTTTGTAGGTGTGTTTTTCATGTTCGTAATGTGGTTTTTGTACAACACCAATTTTACGAACATGGCGCTGACTTTTTGGGGGATAGGACTTTTTCTCGCGAGTTCTCTTTATTTTTCTCACGAGTCGGGTGAAACGCAAAAAAGGTTCAAAGAGATCGCCCTTTTCACCTCGCCGCAGAAAACCTTCTTGCTCTCTTTGCTTGTGGTAGCGCTGATGACGGCTTCCGTCGCCGCCGTTTACGGGGAAGTTAAACGCTATGGCGGCGAATATTATTTTTCCAAGGCGCTTGAAGCCAACGCCGCGCGAAATACTACTGTCACGATTGACAACCTGACAAAGGCGATAAATTTCTGGGGCTATGACGAACGCTATTGGCAATCTTTGGGACAGGCGACTTTCGTGCAGTTAAACGCGCTTTTTGCCGAAAAAAATATTACCCAAGAGGTCCTGCGCGCCCGATTCCAAAGCATCACCAGCTCCGCCATTCAGGCGGCCAAAAAAGCCGGCGAGCTTAATCCGATAAATCCTTTTAACTCCATGTTGCTTGGGAGTATTTATGAAAACATTGTTCCTTTGGGAGTGGCCAGCGCCGGCGATTTTTCGATTCAGTCATATTCCAAAGCAATTTCGCTTGACCCGAAAAATCCGGCAAACTATGTCGCGGTCGCCAGAGTTTACGTCGCGCAGGCGGATTTAATTGACGCTCAAATGAGAATATCCGGCGCCTCAAACGATTTGATCCAGCAGAGAGACGCCATTTTCGCAAAAGCCGAATTGCATCTTGTCAAAGCTTTAGAGCTGAAAAATGATTTCACGCCGGCACGATTCCTTTTAGTCCAGGTTTTTGACAGGGAAGGAAAAATTGTTGACGCCATAAACCGCGCGTTTGAAATAGCCCAATTCAATCCCGATGACGTCGGTTCGCTGTTTCAACTCGGTTTTTTATACTATAAGAACGGCCAATTCAGTGAATCGCGCATCGTGCTGGAACGCGCCGTTGGCATTAGTCCCAACTATTCTAACGCGCGGTATTTCCTGGGGTTGATATATGACCGGCAGGGCGACCGTGACTCGGCGATAATCCAGTTTGTCCAGATTGAAAATCTGAATCCCGACAACGCGGAGGTGAAGCAAATTCTGGCAAACCTGCGCGCCAAAAAAGAGGCGCTTTTCGGCATTGTGCCGCCGCCCCAGCAAAGAACCGAAGCGCCGGTGCGGGAAGGGGCCGAGTCGCCGGTTAACCCCGTGAAAAGAAAATAATTTACAATTTCTAATTTTCAATTTACACTGAACTCAAAACGCAAAACTCAAAGTGCAAAACCACAGCTTAAAACCTCAAAACGAACTGAAATATCGTTGCTATAATTTTTCAAAAGTTTTAAGATTTAAGTTTTGGTTTTGAGTTTTAAACTTTGAGCTTTGAACTAAAATGGTGAAAATAATTGTTTCTCAACGAGATAGAAAAATCGGGGTTATTTTCAAGCAAAAAGGGCTTGTTGATAAGTACGTTCTTGACAGGGCGGATGACTTCCTTAACGCCCTTGACAGGTTCAGGAAAAAGGGGAAAAATGGGAGAAAGGGGAGAAGTGGAGTAAAGGGGGTTAGACTTGAAATACGGCAAGCCAGTATCTTGACCGAACGTATTATTCGGGCTATACTGCAGGGGATTTTATGGCAAAAATGACTTTAGAAAAACTTGCGTCGGACACGGATAAGAAATTTGATGGTCTTGCGATAATGATAAAACACGGTTTTGACGGTGTTGATAAAAGGTTTGATATTGTTGAAAATAGATTGGATGTTATTGAAAATAGATTGGATGTTATTGAGAAGAGGTTGGATGTTATTGAGAAGAGGCTGGAGGTTTTAGAACAGGAAATCGAGGCTATAAAACTTCGCTTTACGGAAGTAGCGTGGAGATTTGAATTTAAAGAATTGGAACAAAGGGTGAGACGCCTAGAGGGCAAGGTGTCAAGCAAGCGCTAATTTTTGATAATCAAGCCAGTCTCGCTACGCGAGAAATATTTCAAAAAATTGAATAGAGATTTAAAATAAAACCTTTAGAAACGGGAAACCCAAAGGCAAGGGGTAATTTTGCTTTGTATATATAATTTTGAAACTCGAATTTCGAATGAATTTTGAATGATCGAATTTAAAAAAACCAAATACGACCTGGAAGAACGCACCGCACAATTCGGCGAAGCAATTATTATTTTCTGTAAAATAATGCCTCAGGATGCTATTACTAAGCCCATTATAAGTCAGTTGGTACGATCTGCCACAAGCATCGGAGCAAATTATATGGAAGCAAATTCTGCAAGCTCAAAGAAGGATTTTCGTAATAAAATCTTTATCTGTAAAAAAGAAGCGCAGGAAACTAAACATTGGTTGAGAATGTCAGCTCGATGCGTGTCCGAAAAGAAAGATGACATAAGGAAATTATGGAAAGAAGCGCAAGAATTAACGTTAATTTTTGGCAAAATTCTATCATCATCCAGGTAAATTTTTTGAAAATTCGGAAATTCGAATTTGATTCAAAATTCAAAATTTGAAATTATAAATTTAGTGTCGCTTATGTATTCAAATACTAAAAATTTTGCTCGCCAGAAAGCATCCTGGATTCCTCTGCCGAACCTGGTTGAGGCGCAGGTGAATTCCAACGAACGGTTTTTGGAAAAGGGGCTCAAGGAATTATTTGACGAAATATCGCCGATACGCGATTACACCGGCAAGGAACTGGAATTATATTTTCTTGATTATTATTTTGACGAGCCGAAATTTGACGAACTTCACGCCAAGGAACACGGCCTTTCATTTGAAGCGCCTCTGCGCGCGAAGGTCCGCCTTGCCAACAAAAAAACAGGCGAAATAAAAGAGCAGGAAGTTTATCTGGGAGATTTTCCGCTGATGACCCGGCGGGGGACTTTTGTTGTTAATGGCGTTGAGCGCGTTATTGTTTCCCAGCTTATCCGGTCGTCGGGCGTTTTTTTCACCGCCCAGAATTACCGTGGCCGCAAACTTTTCGGGGCGAAAGTCATCCCCAACCGGGGCGCCTGGCTTGAATTTGAAACCGACCCGGACGGCGCCATCGGCGTGAAAATTGACCGCAAAAGAAAAGTGCCGGTAACAGCAATTTTTAGGGCGTTTGGACTTGGCCTCAAATCTCAAATCCCAAATCTCAAATCTCAAACAAATCCCAAATCCCAATTTCCAAAATCAGAAGAGAAAGACATTACCAATGAGGAGATTCTGAAACAATTTAAGGATGTTGATACGGGCGACATCAAACACATTGAAGTGACGTTTAAGCGCGACACGTCCAAGAGCCGAGCCGAAGGTTTTATAGAAATTTACAAGCGCGTAAGACCGGGTGATCCGGCAACCCCGGAAAACGCCCGCCAGCTTATTGAAAGTATGTTTTTTCGTCTGGACCGCTATGACCTGGCGAATGTCGGCCGTTTTAAAATGAATCAGCGCCTGGGAGTCAATGTCCCGATTGATCCAGTCAATCGTCTTTTGCGTCCCGAGGATATTATTTTAATAGTTAAAGAGATCATCCGGCTAAACAACAACCCCGAAGCCGCGCCGGATGACATTGATCATCTCGGTAATCGCCGCGTCCGGACCTTCGGCGAACTTTTGCAGCAGAAACTGCGGGTCGGTTTGGCGCGCATGGAAAGAATCGTGCGCGACAGGATGTCCACTTTTGACCTTGCCACCCTGACTCCGGCCCAGCTTATTAACGCCAGGCCCTTGATGGCGGCGGTCAAAGAATTTTTCACTTCTTCACAGCTCGCCCAGTTTATGGATCAGGTGAATCCTCTGGCGGAGCTGGAGCACAAGCGCCGTATTTCCGCAATGGGTCCGGGTGGTCTGACCCGCGAAAGAGCCGGCTTTGAAGTTCGCGACGTTCATATTTCCCACTACGGCAGAATCTGTCCGATCCAAACTCCCGAAGGTCCGAACATCGGTTTGGTCGGCCACCTGGCTTCTTATTCCCGCATCAACGAAATGGGTTTTATTGAAACTCCCTACGTTAAGGTTAAAAACGGCAAGATTAACGGCGAAATCGTGTGGCTGAACGCGACCGAAGAACAAAAATACGTTATCGCTCACGGCGGCACGAAATACGACGCGAACCATAAAATTACCGAATCTGCCGTCGAGGCGCGCATTGGCGGCGAGCCGGAAGTCGTCAATCGGGAAGAAGTCCAGCTTATGGATGTGGCTCCCCAGCAGATTTTCTCGGTTGGCACAAGCCTTATTCCTTTTCTGGAACACGATGACGCGAATCGCGCCTTGATGGGTTCCAATATGCAGAGGCAGGGCGTCGCTTGCATTAAACCGCAAGCGCCTTTGGTTGGGACGGGTATGGAAGAGCGGGCGGCTAAAGACTCGGGCCAGGTTTTAGTGGCGGAAGAAGACGGCGTAATCGCCGAAGTTGACGCTTCTCACATTGTTGTTGAAGCCGTCCGAGACAAGAAGAAAAAACACGCTTATAAACTCAACAATTTTCTGCGCTCAAACCAGTTTACCTCGATGTCTCAACAGCCGATTGTCTCAAAAGCCCAGCAAGTCAAAAGGGGCCAGGTTTTGGCGGACGGCGCGGCCACAGACAACGGCGTTTTGGGTTTGGGGCAGAATTTACTCGTAGCGTTCATTTCCTGGGGCGGCGCCAACTTTGAAGACGCGATTATTCTTTCCGAGCGGTTGGTTAAAGACGATCGCTTCACTTCCATTCATATTGAAGATAATTCTATTGATGTTCGCGATACTAAACTGGGGCCGGAAGTGACGACTCCCGACATTCCTAATGTTTCCGAAGAAAAACTGAAAAATCTTGACGAGGAAGGCATTATCAGAATCGGCGCCGAAGTGTCGTCCGGCGATATTTTGGTCGGCAAAGTTTCTCCGAAGGGCGAGGCCGATCTTACTTCCGAAGAACGTCTTTTGCGCGCTATTTTCGGCGAAAAAGCGAAGGACGTAAAAGACACTTCAATGCTTGTGCCCCACGGCAAACGAGGCCGCGTAGTCGGCGTAAAAATCTTTTCACGCGAACGAGGCGACAAACTTGAGCCTGGGGTTTTGAAGCGCATTCAGGTTGAAGTGGCCCAATTAAGAAAAGTTTCGGCAGGCGACAAGCTCGCTGGCCGCCACGGCAACAAAGGCGTTATTTCCAAAGTTCTGCCGGAAGAAGATATGCCATATCTGGCCGACGGCACGCCGGTGGACATTATTTTAAATCCGTTGGGTGTGGCTTCGCGCATGAACATCGGTCAGATTCTTGAAACTCATCTTGGCTGGGCGGCGCATAAACTGGGTTATCGGGCCGTTACTCCGGCGTTAGACGGGGCGAGCGAGGAAGACATTAAAATCGAACTTAAGAAAGCCGGTCTGCCCGAAGACGGCAAAGTCGCTCTTTATGACGGCCGCACCGGCGAGTTGTTCGGCGAGAAAATAACGGTCGGCATGATTTATATAATGAAACTGAATCATTTGGTTGAAGACAAAATCCATATGCGTTCAATCGGTCCCTACTCGCTGATTACCCAGCAGCCGCTTGGCGGCAAGGCGCAGTTCGGCGGACAGCGTTTCGGTGAAATGGAGGTCTGGGCTCTTGAAGGCCACGGCGCCTCTTATACGCTTCAGGAAATGCTGACGATTAAATCAGATGATGTCGCCGGACGCGCCCAGGCTTATGACTCTATAATTCGCGGCGAGAAGATCAAAACTCCGAGTATTCCGGCGTCTTTCCATGTTCTGGTCAACGAATTAAAAGCGCTTGGTCTTTCGGTGGCTTTGGTTGAAAAGCCGGAAATTTCGCAAGATGAAAGTGATGAAAAGATTGGCCGGAAAGAAGGCAGGAGGGTAAAAATCCGCACATAGTCCTACGAATTACGAATATAACCGAATTACGAATTCGTAATTCGAAAAAATTCGTAATTGGTAGGAAAATTTTGAAAAAATAATGAATAATTTCGAATCCATAAAATTGAGCGTTGCTTCACCTGACGAGATCAAATCATGGTCGTTTGGCGAGGTGACAAAACCCGAGACTATCAATTACAGGACTCAAAAACCGGAAAAAGACGGCCTTTTTGACGAACGGATTTTCGGCCCGACGAAGGACTGGGAATGTTACTGCGGCAAATACCGCCGAATCCGATATAAAGGCGTTGTTTGCGACAAGTGCGGCGTTGAAGTTACGCGCGCGATTGTCCGCAGGGAAAGGATGGGGCATATTGGATTAGCGGTGCCGGTGGCTCATATCTGGTTTTTGCGCAGCGTGCCGTCAAAGATCGGTCTTATGCTTGACGTGGCGCTCAATGCTCTTGAACGGGTTGTTTATTACGCCGCTTACATTGTCACCCGCGTTGACGAAGAAGCCCGCGCCCAAGTCATGGCTGAGATTGAAAAAGAATATAAAGTTAAAGTGAAGCAGGAAAAGATCAAGGGAAAATCCGAACTTGATACCCTTACGAAATCACGCGACAAAGCGAAATCCGAATTGGCAAGCCTGCAAAAGCATAAAATCTTGTCCGAGAGCGAATTTCACGATTTATCTTTAAGGTTTGGCAATATTTTTGAAGCAGGCATCGGTTCTGATGCCGTTAAAAAACTGCTTGAAGAAATAAATCTTGCCGAGCTTGTAAAACGACTCGAAGAAGAAGCCAAAACGGCGCCGATGTCCGCCAAGAAAAAAGTTCTGAAACGGCTTAAACTGGCCCGCGGTTTTCTTTATTCCGGTCTCCGCCCGGAGTGGATGTTCCTTATGGTCTTGCCGGTTTTGCCTCCGGATCTCCGGCCTATGGTTCCATTGGACGGGGGACGCTATGCTACTTCGGATCTGAATGACCTATATCGTCGCGTCATCAACCGCAATAATCGTTTGAAAAAACTTCTCGAACTGAACGCCCCGGAGGTCATCACTCGCAATGAAAAGAGAATGCTTCAGGAAGCGGTTGACGCGTTGATAGATAACTCGGCCCGGAGAGGGCAGGGAACTCAAACCGCGGCTATGGCGCCGCAAAAAAGGCCCTTAAGGTCGTTAGCCGACATGCTTAAGGGCAAGCAGGGCCGCTTTAGACAGAATCTATTGGGTAAGCGCGTTGACTATTCCGGCCGCTCGGTTATTGTGGTCGGTCCGGAATTGAAACTGCACGAATGCGGCTTGCCAAAACGCATGGCGCTTGAACTTTTCAAGCCGATGGTCATAAACAAAATCATAGAAAGAGAGCTGGCGCACAATATTAAGGGCGCTAATCGCCTGATTGAAGACGGAACGGAAGAGGTTTGGGCGATTTTGGAAGAAGTCATTGAAAACCGTTACGTGCTTTTGAACCGCGCGCCGACCTTGCATCGCTTGGGCATCCAGGCCTTCAGGCCGGTTTTGATTGAGGGCTTGGCTATACAGGTTCACCCGATGGTCTGTTCCGCTTTTAACGCGGACTTTGACGGCGACCAGATGGCGGTCCACCTGCCACTTTCTGAAGAAGCCCAGCGTGAAGCAAAGGAAATTATGCTTTCCTCGAGGAATTTATTGAAGCCGGCAACGGGTATGCCAATTACGGTTCCGACACAGGACAGTGTCTTGGGCGTGTATTATCTTACGAGAATTCGGGAAGGACTTTTTGGTGAAAACAAAACTTTCGCTTCGGAAGATGAAGCGATTTTGGCTTACCAATTTGGACAAATCCATCTGCAGGCGAAAATCAAGGCGAGAATCATGAATAAAGGATTAGGGATTAAGAATAAAGAATCAGACCATAATTCAAAATTCATAATTCATAATTCCAATTTGATTGAAACCTCAGCCGGCCGGATCATCTTTAACAATACTTTGCCGGAAGACTTTGAATATATCAACAAAGAACTCAATTCCAAGGGCCTGAAGAGCCTGATCGGCCATATTTTTGAGCACTACGGCGTGGATAAAACCGCCGAAATTCTTGATAGGGTCAAGAAAGTCGGTTTTGAATATTCGACAAAATCAGGCGTTTCGTGGGGTATGGATGATTTAATTGTTCCCAAAGAAAAACCGGCGATTCTGGCCGAAGCTCACGGGAAAATTTCTGTTTTGAACGACCAATATGGCCGCGGTCTTTTGACTAATGAGGAAAAACGTCGCCAATCGATTGAAGTCTGGAAAAAAGCCATTGATCAGATTGAAAAACTGGTGCCGGGCACGCTTGACCCCGACGGTTCGGTTTATTCAATCATAGCTTCCGGCGCCCGAGGTTCTTGGAAACAGCCGACTCAGATGATGGGACTTAAGGGCCTGGTGCAGAACCCGGCCGGCGAAATTATCGATTTGCCGGTCTTATCTTCTTTTAAAGAGGGCTTTAATGTTTTGGAATATTTCATTTCCACTCATGGCGCCAGAAAGGGTACAGCCGACACGGCTTTGCGCACCGCTTCCGCCGGTTATCTGACCCGCCGCCTCATTGACGTCGCGCAGGACGTGATTGTTCGCGAAGAGGATTGTGGCGACCAAGAAGGTTATTTGATGTCGCGAAAAGACGGAGAAGAATTCGGCGTGCACTTGGGTGAGCGGGTCTTTGGTCGGGTAGCGCTCGCGGATATAAAAAATCCCGAATCGAGAAAAATAATTGTCAAAGTCGGGGAAATCGTTACAAGAAACGCGTCAAAACTTATTGATGAATTAAAAGTTGCCGAAATAAAATTGCGCTCGCCTATGACGTGCAAAACCGTGGTGGGCCTTTGTAAAAAGTGCTACGGCTACGACCTGGGCAATAACATGGAGGTAAAGTTCGGTTCTGCGGTCGGTATTGTGGCGGCCCAGGCAATCGGCGAGCCGGGTACCCAGCTTACAATGCGCACTTTCCACACCGGCGGCGTGGCTTCGGCCGGCGACATTACCGCGGGCTTACCCCGTGTTGAAGAGGTTTTTGAAGCGAGATCTCCGAAGGGCAAGGCCGCGCTTTCTGAAGTCCGGGGCAGGATTCTTGAAATAGTTGATAAAGGAAAACTAAAAATTATCAGAGTTTCTGTTGAATCGGAGGCAAGGGAAACCGACACTAAGAAAGCTAAAGAGGCGGCCGCTAAAGGCGTTGCCGAAATTCGCGAATACGCCGTGCCGCAAGGGACTACCATTTGGGTTGCCAAGGGCGACTTAGTTAATGAAGGAACTCAGTTGTCGGAAGGCCACCTTGATCTCAAGGAATTATTTAATATTGCCGGATTTAACGAGGCCGCCAGATATGTTCTCAACGAGGTTCAAAAAATTTACGCTTCTGAAGGCGCCGATATCAATACCAAGCACATAGAAGTAATCGTACGCCAAATGTTTTCGCGCCTTAGAATCAAAGAAGCCGGCGACACCGGTTTTACGGTAGGCGATATTGTCGAGAGGGCGCGTTTTATTGAAGAAAATAAATCCACCAAATCAAAAGGCGGCGAGCCGGCTATCGCGAGCCTGTTGCTTATGGGCATCACCAAGGTAGCCTTGACCACAGAAAGCTTTTTATCATCAGCGTCATTCCAAGAAACCGCCAAAGTGCTGATTAATTCGGCGATTGAAGGCCGCGTTGACCACTTGAGAGGACTTAAAGAAAACGTTATTTTAGGCCGGTTAATTCCGGCCGGCACGAGCTATGACCTGGATGTTGAATAACGAATCATGAATTATGAATCAAACTCCCGTCTTTCGACGGGAGTTTGATTTTATCTTAAATTTATCCTAAAATTTACTTATTCAAATGGCAAAGAGAAAAAATCATAAACTAACTTCGTCCAGGCTCAAAAAACCGCTTTTTGATTTGGGTTCTCAAACCAAAAAAGCGATTTGGGGTATTTTGTTTTTTGCCCTCGCGGTTATTATTTTTTTTAGCCTGTGGCACAAGGCTGGCGTTTTCGGAGAACTAACTTCGCGGTTTTTCAAGTACTTGTTCGGCTGGGGATACCTTGTTTTGCCGTTTGTGCTTGTGTTGGTGGCCTTTGAGTTTCTCCGCTCCAAACGCCAGCATCTTTATTTCGCCACTCTTTTCGGCGCTTTTTTATTCTTTATTTCGCTTTTGGGACTTTTTGAAAGATTTTCTCAAAGTTCCGCCGGCGTTATCGGCTATGCAACGGCTTCGGCGTTGAACAATTTTTTTGGTTTTTGGGCTTCCGTTGTCTTGCTTTTCGCTTTTATAATCATCTCCGTGGTCATGATGCTTAACATCCCTTTGCGCATAGGCAAGAGCGACGGCGATGACGAAGACGACGATGATGAAGAAGAAATATCAAAAGCGCCGGAAATAGAAAGAGACGAGCCGCGGGAAGACGAAACTGAAAGCAAAAACATTGTAGCCGCTTCATCGCAAAAAATTTCAGAAAATCTGCTTTCGCGCAAAACCGTTTCCGGAGAAAGTTCACAAGATTTAAAAGTGCCGCGTCTTGCTTCCAGGACTTATAACGCTCCGACAATTGACCTCTTAGAACGAGACGGCGGCAAACCGCTTTCGGGAGACATTAAGGCCAACTCTAATATTATCAGAAGAACATTGGAACATTTCGGCATTGAGGTGGAGATGGGCGAAGTGAATGTCGGGCCGGCCATTACTCAATATACGTTAAGGCCGGCGCAGGGCATAAAGCTGGCAAAAATCGTGGCCTTGCACAATGACCTGGCGCTGGCGCTCGCGACACATCCTTTAAGAATTGAAGCGCCGATTCCCGGCAAGGCGCTTGTAGGAGTTGAAGTACCCAACAAAACCATAGCTCTCGTGCGGCTTGGCAGTCTTTTGGAAAGCGATTTTTTCCAAAAAGCCGATGGACCCCTGACTTTCGCCATCGGCCGGGATGTTTCCGGCAGCGCTTTTTACGGCGAGCTTTCCAAAATGCCTCACTTGCTTATCGCCGGCGCTACCGGCTCGGGCAAGTCTGTTTGTATCCACAGCTTAATTACTTCACTTTTATGGCGTAACGGGCCGGCTATACTGAAACTGATTTTAATAGACCCTAAACGAGTTGAACTTGCTTATTATAAGGATATTCCTCATCTTTTAACGCCGGTTATCAACGATGGCAAGCGGGCTATTAATGCTTTGCGTTGGGCGGTGAAAGATATGGAAAGAAGATACGAACAGTTATCTGGGGAGGGATTTAGGGATATTATCGGCTTTAATAATCACGCGGCCAAAAACGGGGAGGAGCTTATGCCCTACATCGTAATCGTGATTGATGAACTAGCTGACTTGATGGCGGCTTGGGGCAGGGAAGTTGAGGGCACTATAATCCGATTAGCGCAGATGGCCCGCGCCGTCGGGATTCACTTGGTTGTGTCAACGCAAAGGCCGTCCGTTGAAGTTATTACCGGACTTATCAAAGCGAATATTACCACGCGCGTCGCGTTTCAGGTGGCCTCGCAAGTCGATTCGCGCACTATTCTTGATATGGCCGGAGCCGAGAAACTGCTTGGCAACGGCGATATGTTGTATCTCGCTGGCGACTCTTCCAAACCTAAAAGAATCCAAGGCGTTTACATCGCCGAAAAAGAAATCAAAATGATCACCGATTACATCCGGAAAAATAACAATAGTAATGATGAAAAGGGGGACTCGCCGCAAGATAGCCTCGATCTCACCAGTCAGCAGGATAGATCTAGGATCGCTTTTTCGCCAATAGGCTCGGAGACGCTGGACGAAGACGGCCCGGAGGATGACGAAATGTATGACGAAGCCAAAAGAGTCGTTATTGAGGCTCAAAAGGCTTCTGCTTCGCTGCTCCAGCGGCGACTTCGGGTGGGTTACGCGCGCGCGGCGCGGCTTTTGGATATTCTTGAACAACAGGGGATTATCGGTCCGGGAGACGGCGCCAAACCCAGGGAAGTATATATGAAACCAGAGCAAAATTGAAAATCAAAAGTCAAAAATCAAAAGTCAAAATTACAAGTTAAAATTCAAAATTATTTAATTAAAATACTTTTAACTTTTGAATTGAACTTTTAACTTTTGCATTTTGAATTCTGAATTTATGGTAAAGGTAATTCTTAAAAAAAATCTTTCCGAAAAGAGCGGGCCAAAAGAAGGCGACATAAAGAGTGAGACGAATAATTTTGAACCTCAAACATCTTTAGGCAGATTTTTGCGTGAAGCCCGGAAAAACAAAGGCCTGTCCCCGACACGGCTTAGTGAAATGAGCCGGATTCCCCTCTGGCATCTTAAGTCTATTGAAGAGGGAAACTATGAAAATTTACCACCGGAAGTCTATCTTCGCGGCGTGTTTTCCCGCCTTGCCAAGTTTCTTGAGTTAAGTCCGAAGGATATTCTCGTAAAATATTACGAAGAAAATCCTCAATCTAAAATTGCAGAGGAGGCATTTTCTCCCACACCTCGTCCGCTCAACTTGTCGTATTGGGCGATAACACCGAAAAAAATTGCCGTTTTTTCAAGCATATTATTTTTGATTTTAATTTTTGCTTATCTGTGGTACCAATATAATGTTTTTATCGGCCCGCCAACACTCGTTTTACTTGAGCCACAACAGGACTTGGAAGTTTTGAGCCCGGAAATAAAAATCAAAGGCAATACCGATAGCGATGTTAATTTGACAATCAATGGCCAGGACGTTTATGTTAATCAAGACGGCCTTTTTGATTCGACGGTAAATTTGACTGCCGGCATTAACGCGGTAGAAATTCACGTCAAAAACCGCCGCGGGGAAGAAACAACGATTGTCAGGCGGATTTTTTATAAAACCGAAAACGGTCTAAACGATACAATTCAAACACAAAATTAATAATAAAATTACAAAATTCATGACAAAAACTAAGCCAAATGTGGAGAAAAATGACAATAAATTAAAAGCTCTGGACGACGCGGTAAAGGCGTTAAAAGAGCGCTTTGGCGATGGTTCGATAATGAAGCTGGGGGAAGTCGAGCATGTAAATGTCGATACGATACCAACAGGCTCTTTGTCGCTTGATCTGGCGCTCGGAGTAGGCGGCATACCGCGGGGCAGAATCGTTGAAGTTTTCGGTCCGGAAAGTTCCGGTAAAACAACTCTCGCGCTTCATATTGTTGCCGAGGCGCAAAAACGCGGCGGCAACTGCGCTTTTGTTGATGCCGAGCACGCGCTTGATCCAGAATATGCCAAGCGCATTGGCGTTAAGATTAATGATTTACTTATTTCCCAACCCGATAATGGCGAGCAGGCGCTTGAGATTGTAGAAAGCTTGGTTAGATCCAATTCTTGCGATGTGGTGGTGATAGACTCTGTTGCGGCCCTAACTCCAAAGGCCGAAATTGAAGGAGAGATGGGGGCTTCGCATATGGGCTTGCAAGCTAGGTTAATGTCGCAAGCTTTGAGGAAGCTCACTGCTATTGCCGATAAGTCAAACACGGCGATTATTTTCATTAACCAAATAAGACACAAAATCGGCATTATGTTCGGCAACCCGGAAACAACTACCGGCGGCAACGCGCTTAAATTTTACTCGTCGGTTCGGCTTGATGTCCGTCGCGCGGCGCAAATTAAAAAAGGCGACGATGTCGTCGGCAATCGCGTGACCGTAAAAGTAGTGAAAAACAAAGTTGCCGCGCCCTTCAGAATAGCGGAGTTTGACATAATGTACAACGAAGGTATTTCCCGAGAGGGCGATCTGATAAACGCCGGAGTTAAATACGGCGTTCTGGCTAAATCCGGCCCGTGGATTAATTATCAGGAATCCAAGCTTGGCCAGGGGGTTGAAGCGGCCCGTCAGTATTTGAAAGAAAACCCGGTCTTGATAAAGTCGTTGACGCAAGAAATCAGAAAGGCCTGGGAGAAGTCGCTGGAAACAATATAGCGACGCTAATACGCGAATTTCACGGGCTACAAATTATTTATAATTGGTGTCGTTTTTTATCTCGCGCTGACTGGCAGTAAAGCCATAAAGCGCGCGCGCTTGATCGCGCTGGCCAAATATCTCTGATGTTTAGCGCAAAGAAAGCTTCTTTTGCGGGGCATTATTTTGCCCTGCGCTGAAGTAAACCGGCGCAATAGTTCAGTATTTTTGAAATCGACAATCTTTATATTTTGACTGCAAAAATGACAAATTTTATCTGTTTTACTATTTGTATTCATTTCCTTTATTTTGATTTTTTAATTTAAAATGGTATATCTTCAACCCTTATTTCTTCTTCCAGTCCGCCAGCTCCCGCTTCCAGCGGTGCCTTGCCCGCGGCGGTGGTCGGCGGATTGACCGGTGTTTCAAGTTCGTCAAGCTGGATTTCCGGTAAAGAAGGCGCCGACGTTTTTTCCTGATTATAGTTGTCGCGATTCTGGCTGAAGGCGTTGGTAAAGCGCGGGCCAAGCTGCATATTCTCGGCAACAATCTCTGTGCGGTTTCTTTTTTGCCCGCTTTGATCCTGCCAGCTCCTAGTAGTCAGGCGGCCTTCAACGAGAACCAGACTTCCTTTTGACAGATACTGTTTGGCGACCTCCGCCCGGCGTCCCCAAATGACAACATTGTGGAATTCCGCCTGACTTTGTTTATTTCCCGTCGGGTCGGTCCACATACGGTTTGTGGCAACGCCGAAATTAGCGACCGTCTGTCCTGAAGGTGTCTGACGCATTTCAGGATCGCGGGTTAAGTTTCCTAAAATAAAAACTTTATTTAAGTTCATATTTTTAGCTTTTTAATATTTGTTTCAGCTTTTCTTCAAAACTTTGCTCGGCCTCTTTTTTACCCGGTTTTTCCGCGGATTCATCCTGTTCTTTCTCGGCGGTTGACGGTTTTTTGGCCAGTATGATTCCAGCTTCTTGTTTTATAGTTTCGGCTCGGTTGAGAATGATGAACCTCAAAACTTTGGGGTCCAATTGGAGGGTTCTTTCAAATTTAGACAACTCGTCCGGATTAACGCTGAAATAAAAGGTTCCGAGATAGGCTTGATTTTGTTTTTTGATAGGGTAAAAAAGCCGCTTTTTTTGCGGTATAAATGCCTGACCGATTATGCCTCCGGTTTGAGCGATTAGGGCCTGAATTCTCAAGTTTTCAGCCTCAATATCCGCCTCTGGGATGGACGGGTCAAGCAGGTAGCTTATCTCGTATTCGCTTGCGTTTACTGCCAGTTCCATGAGCCGCAATTTACCACA
>Ga0209541_10008732_pt1 | contig 16621 bp, 17 predicted proteins | sample RifCSPlowO2_01_FD_184027 | JGI IMG/M metagenome (GOLD analysis project Ga0209541, IMG submission 184027) | Groundwater microbial communities from Rifle, Colorado - Rifle CSP2_plank lowO2_0.1 (SPAdes) (version 2) | ecosystem: Environmental > Aquatic > Deep subsurface > Groundwater | place...
CCGCGATGCGTCCGCCGGTGGAGAGGGAGTGCCACGCCGCGCGCAGTCCGGAGTCAAGCGCGCCGAGTTCATCGTTGACAGCGATGCGCAGCGCCTGAAACGTTTTTGTCGCCGGATGGATGCGACCGCGCCTGTAGGCGAGCGGCACTGCGTCGCGCACTACCTCGGCGAGCTCTAGTGATGTTTTAAACGACTGCTCTTGCCGGCGCTCGACAATGCGTTTTGCTATCCGGCGCGCGTAGCGCTCCTCGCCGTAGCCAAAAATAATGTCCGCCAACACGTGCTCGCTCCACTTGTTGAGTATGTCTGCGGCGACAAAACCCGAGCGCGGGCGCGCGCCATAGCTCATCACCAACGGCTCGTCGTGCAAAAAGGAAAACCCGCGCCCCGACACGAGCTGACCCGTGTTCCAGCCCAAATCAAAAAGCACTTTGTCCACTTTTTTAATATCGAGCTTTTTAAGTACCGTGCCCAAATCGCCAAAGTTTGATTCAATTGCGCCTTGCGCGGCCGCGGCGGGGTCTGAATCTATAGAAATAAGTCGTATCTTCTGCGAGGCCTCAAGCGCCCGGCTGTGCCCGCCCTGGCCGAACGTTGCATCAACAACTATATCGCCGGGGGCAAGGGCAAGCGCCTCCAGCACCTCTTTGGTCATTACGCTTATATGAGCTCCTCGCACGTTGGCTTGAGTCCGGTCGCGGACATTCCCGCCCTCCTCTCGACGGGAGCGGAGTCGGCCACGACCGGGCGCAAGCTTGCGTGTCATTATTGTGGTATTCATGTCAAAGAATTCCTAAGTCCCCCAATGTCTGCGCCATCTGATCGGCGCCCTTCTCTATCCGGCGCTTGTATTCCTCCCATGTTTTTTCGTTCCAGATTTCGACCCTATCCGAAACGCCGGCAAGCACGACCCGGGACTTTAAGTCGGCGAAGTCCTTGAGATACTCGGGGATGAGTATCCTCCCCGCCCGGTCGACCTCGGTCTCCACCGCCCCCGCGAGCAGAAAGCGGCTCATCCCGCGCGTGTCGGTGCCCCCTATTGGCAGACCTGACACCTTTGCTGCTATTTTTTCCCACGCCTTCTGCGGATACATAAAAAGACAGGAGTCGAGACCGCGGGTGATGACCACTGTGCGGCCGACCTCCTTGCGAAACTTTGCCGGAAGGGAAAGCCGCTTTTTACTGTCGAGTGTATGTAAATATTCGCCAATCAGCATATGTTTATGTCAATACTATCCCACTTCATCCCACTACTTGTGTATCTTACGGTACTTTGTCCCACTTGGATGCAATAGTTGTCCACAGTACACAACGAGACAACAAATATCGAGAGTGACAATACCTACCTGCGGCCCAAAAACTTGACAAAAGTGCGTTTAGGTGTATTCTTGAAAATGGACAGGGAGGCAGCCACAACATATGGAGGTTGCCTATGGATAATCAACAACAAGAAGAGAATTTTTGGGAGGGGCTCAAGGGCCACTACGCCGCAAAAGACGGCGCAGTGCGCATCTTGAAGGCCCACGACGAAGAGCAACGCCTGCGGCGCCAAGCGCGCTGGCTGACAGCACTGTTGCTGTTGTTGCTAGTCGCCTTGGGCAGCCCGCTGGTGACGCTTGTCATCGGCGCGTCAGTGCCCCTCCCTTAATATCTACGGGCGCCCCGGGAGTAATCCTTGGGCGCCCGTCAACTTATCCACACACGCCCTTACTTAAGCGCTTGCCTCGTGCAGGCGCTTTATTACAAACTCCCTCGGCAGGACCGAGAGAAACCATCCCGCTTTAGGTCCACTCTCTTTGCCAAGAAAGGCAAGATAGATTGCCTTAAACTCTTTGAGTTCGTGCAACTTTTGGTGCAGCTCCTCGCCGGAGGGCATCGCCTCGCGCGAGGCGATGTAGTCGTGCACAACCGCAAGCGCTTGCTTTTGCTCGGCACTAAGGGAGCGCGCGGCCTCGGGCAACTCCTCGTGCAGTTTAAAGACATACTTCTCAGGAGCGTACTGCTCGAGCCAGCGCTTGGCATACAATGCGCGCTCGGCAAGCTCGTCTTTGTTTGCATCGGGAAACTCCTTTTGTAGGTCGAGATGCGGCATCTGCACTATAAAGGCAACCTGGCTGAACCTCGGCAAAACGCTCTTTTGTGGCACCCCGCGGCCAGGGTGGATAAGTGTAAAGAGCCGGGAGTAATCGTCTTGCACTCCCGCCCAATAATTTTCGGCCAGTTTGTCGTACTGGTCGTAGAGGATAGGAATAGTGTCACCCTCCGGGTCGAAGTTGACCTGCTGGGTGATGTCTTTACCCAGCAGTGCGAGGCGAAATATTTTTGTTGGTACTAGAGCAGCTATCTCATGAGCGCTGGAGCCCCTGCCTTTAGACGAAGACATCTTCCTGCCGCCGACCAGAAAAAATTCGTAAGGGATATCAAAGGGCGGCTCGTATCCAAAGAGCTCTTTTGCAATATGATTTCCAACATCCCTGCTGCCGCCCTTGGTGGAGTGGTCTTTACCGCCGCCCTCAATCTTGACGCCACCAACCTTCCATTTGGCGGGCCACTCTACCTTCCACGCTAATTTTGCCTTGCCTCCAAACGGCGAGACGCGCCCTTCGTGTCCACACGTGCAACTATACGTGACCACTGTCCCGTCAAATTGCGTGACGTGAGTGGTCGTCACCTTTTTACACTGCTCGCATATAACAGAGATAGGTAGCCACTCCTCGACTTTTTGTGAACCAGAGACCTCTTTGTAAATATGGATAATATCTGCCGAACGCTCAAGCGCTAGGCGGATAGAGTCGTCCATCGCACCCGACTCATACAACTCGCTGCCCCAGTAAAACTCCGGTGTAAAACCGGCGCTCTCGATAACGCTCTTAAACTCGCTTCCGTACTGATCGGCGAAATTTTTATAATTAGAATCCGGTGCAGGAACATCTTTTAACAGCTTGCCAACGTGCTGCTCAAACTGCTCGTGCGGAAGATACTCTGGAACACCGTCGAAAACGTCGAAGTCATTAAGTTCAAATTTAAATATAGTGGGTACTCCCCTCTGTATGAGCGCTTCATGTACCGCTCCATGTATAGCAACCCCGCGCATACTCCCCACGTGCACACGACCGGAGACGGTCTTTTCATCCCGGATAAGTAAGGGGACTTTCGGTTTCCCGAATCTCTCCTCTATTTCCCCGGCAATCCGGTCTGCCCAAAACATTCGTCTATTCTACCTTAAGAATTTTGTATTTCAGCGTGCCGCGGGGGGTGTGGAAGGAAAATTCGTCCCCTTTCTTTTTGCCCATAAGCGCACTGCCGAGCGGCGAGTGATACGACACCTTGCCTTGCAAAATGTCGGCCTCCTCGGCGCCCACAATGGTGTAGGAATGTTTGTCCTCCCCGCCTATTTTTTGCACCAAAACGGTCGCCCCCATCGAGGCGGTATCGGACTTAGAGCTGCGGACTATTTTTGCATTTTTAAGAATACTCTCAAGTTTGCCGATGCGCTCCTCTACCGCGGCCTGCATTTCGCGGGCCTCCTGATACTCGGCATTTTCGGAAAGATCGCCGAGCGAGCGCGCGTACTCCAGTTGTTCGGCAACCTCGCGACGGCGCACGGTGCGCAAATCGTCGAGTTCTTTAGTAAGTTCCTCAAACTTTTCCTGCGAAATAAGTTCTTCGGTCATAGTGAGCAGTTAGTGTATAGGAAACTGCGCTATTGTCAATTGAGATAGCCCGGCGCGTGTGTTTCCAAAAAGCGAAAGAAGTCGCTCATCACTACCGAACCGCCTATGGGCGTTCCTGCGGGCATCCGCTCGAGTACCACGGCATAGGCATAGTGTGGATTTTCATACGGCCAGAAGCCGACCATCCATGCGTTTTGATATTCGTTATGCACTCCCACCTGCGCGGTGCCGGTCTTGGCTGCCACATGCACAAAGGAGAAGTTGACCGCCGTTGCTATCCCGCTCGTGACTCCCTGCCTCATCCCCTCGCGCGCCACCTCAAGCGCGTGCGCGTCTATCGGGATACTGCTCCCGCGCGGAGTACTGCTTGCAACGAGCGTCGGAGTGAGCAACATACCGCCGTTGCTTATGGCTGCCACCATCCGCACCGCCTGCAGCGGCGTCACTAAAGTGCCATACTGTCCTATCGCCGTGTGATAGGTGTTGCCGAGGCGCCACGCGGGGTCCTCCGGGAAGGTGGCCGCCTTCCACTCCGGAGTGGGGATAGTGCCGGGGGCTTCAGAAAACCCGCGGAGTCCTGCATCACTCCCGAACCCGAAGAGTTTAAAGTAGGAGTCGATGCGGCCTATCCCCAAGCCCGGCTGGCTCTCAAAACCGCCACCGATTTCATAAAAGTAAACATCCGAAGAGACGGCAATGGCGCGCCGCGCGTCGGTCCATCCGTTGACGCGCCAGTCCTTAAATATCGACGGCTTGTCCGGATTATATGGATTGGGAACGACAAGCTGACCGCTAGAGAGTATTTGTTTATTTTCGTCAATAACGCCTTCGGCAAGCGCGGCAGCGGCCACTAAGGGTTTGACGATTGAGCCCGGTGCGTACAAACCGTCGGTCGCTCTGTTGAGGAACGGTAGTCGGCGGTCGGCAGTGTATGCGGTAACCGCGGCGGGGTCGCCTCCCAAGAGCGTCTGCGGCGAGTACTCTGGATAGCTGGCGAGCGCGAGCAACTCGCCGGTGCGCACATCTATAATGACCCCCGCGGCGCCTACGGCGCGCGCCGCGCTCGCATGCAGCGCAAGCGAGTCGTACAGCCCTTCGGATACTACGGCATCTACAGAGAGCGCGAGCGTGGCGCCCATTTTTGGAGTGCGCACTGCCGAGGAGGACACCACTCCTCCTCGCGCATCGGTTTCAGTGAGAGTGAGCCCGTTCTCCCCCTTAAGAGTATCGTCAAAGGCCTTTTCTGCACCGTCTACCCCCACGTAGGAGTCGCGATAATAAAAACCAGAGGAGTCCTTGGCCGGCGGTTTTATATAGCCGAGCACGTGGGCGATACCTCTATATGGTGAGTACACTCGCGTAGCAAAGTCCTGTTCGTTGACTGCCGGCCTGTCGTTCCATGCGAGGGGCCGCCCCGCCCTGTCTTTTATAACTCCTCTGTCCGCAAAAATAACCTGCTGCTCGAGCTGATTTTCTCGTGCCTGTTTGGCATATGCAGTACCGTGCAGCAGCTGAAGGTCGCTTGCCCGCAACAAAAGCAGTGTCGCAGCAAGAGCAAAAACACCACCCGCGACTGCAAACGACCGGCGCGACAGCGGCCGCTCGATGCGCCCTTCAAACTGGCTGGTGTCAAACTGCGAGATATTGGCGGCATCTATAAACACCTCGTCCGGATATATCTCCGGCGAGCCCTTTTTTGTGCGTGTGTACCATCGCCGCATACGGCAAGTATACGTGGAGCCAGAGCACTCTCAAAATCTAGAGTGTTTCTTGAGGACTTTTGTCTAAAAAATAGTGACCGCCGATGAGCCGGGCAAGCCCCGCGACAAGCGCGAGCGCGGTAAAAGGAAAGAGCAAAAAATGCCCTGCGCCAGTAGGCGCGCCCCACGCAACGTCAAACAGAAGAGCGACTGCCACCGCAAACAGCCACCGACCCGAGAGCGCGCACAGGACTATCCCCACGACCGTGAGCGGCCAGAACGGCAGCAAAAAACCCGCTGCAGCGAGCAGAAAGGTGACTGCATATATCCATCGGCTAGATGCTGTCATGGCGCGGTTCCTTCCACACTTCGACGTACCGGAGTTCAAAGAGATTAACCGGAAGTCGCATATACAGTGTAACAAACGACTCGGCTTCCGTGCGCTCGATATGAGATAGTGCAGCGACAAAGCCGCCCGCGATTCCGGGCAGTACGACACTATCGCCCACTGCAACCATAATGCCCGCAGGCGCCTGTGCGCTCATAGAACCGCCGCCCTGTCCCTCGACAATAAGAGGAATGGCGCCGCGCAGAAGAGCATCGTAGCGTTCGCCCGGTGCGGAGTAGAGTACCACCCGCGAGGTGTGCGCATACACCTCCGAGACGCGACCGATGAGCACAGTGCCGCCCGAAGCAACCCTGTCGCCTGCCACCACCCCCTCGACGCTGCCGGCGTCTATCACCAGTGTGTCGTAGGGAGTTGCCGGCGGGCGCAACAGCACACCCGCCAGCACACGCTCTACACGCGCATCGCGGTCGAGCCGGGCCTTGAGATCCACATTTTCCTCATATAGCGCGTCGCGGTCGGCAAGCGCCGCGCGCGCCGCGGCACGCTCGGCCTCCAGCGGCGCAACACTGCCGAAACGCGCTTCTACAACAGGCCGGAGGATGTGCCACACTGCTGCAGAAAGAGGCGCACGCCACAGTGTCGCCGCAACAAAAAGCAGGAGGAGGCACGCAACGGTTACAAGCCGCGTGCGGCGCGCGCGAAGCTCGGCCTGAGTGTGCCGTTTAGATATCGTCATCATACTCGGTCAGCATGTCGCGATGCAGTTCTAAATTTTCCAAAATCACGCCGGTGCCGCGCGCCACCGCGGTCAAAGGATCGTCCGCAACCCTCACCGACACCTTGAGCCACTCGGAGAGTAGAGTGTCGAGGCCGCCGAGGAGAGCGCCGCCGCCGGTTAGTGTCACTCCGTCGCGTATGATGTCGGAAAGTATCTCGGGAGGAGTCGTTTCGAGCACTTCGCGAATGGACTCCACCAGCGTGTCTATCGATTGGGAAATCGCCTCGCGTATATCGGAGTCGGTGATGACAATCTCGCGCGGCAAGCCGGTAATAAGGTCCCGCCCCCTAATAGGGGCTTGCCGCTGCCCCGCGCCGTCCGATACCGAGCCGATGGCCATCTTGACATCTTCGGCTGTCTTTTCCCCTATCAGCACCTTAAACTCGGAGCGCACATAGGCAATAATATCCTGGTTGAGCTTTTCCCCAGCGATGCGTACATTTTTGGAGCGGACGATGCCGCCCAAGGAAAGCACCGCGATATCGGTGTTGCCGCCGCCTATGTCCACGAGCATCGAGCCCACTGCCTCGCGTATAGGGAGCCGCACACCAAGCGCAGCGGCAATCGGCTCTTCTATAATATGTACTTCGCGCGCGCCCGCGTTTTGTGCCGCATCTTTGACCGCGCGTATCTCAACATTGGTTATACCGGAGGGCACGCCGATGACAACGCGCGGCCCCAATAGTTTTTTTTGCAACCTTTGGGCGCGGTTCATCAGGTAGGCGAGCATTTCCTCAGTGGCCTCAAAGTCCGAAATGACGCCATCTACCAGGGGCTTAACCGCGCTGAGATGCCCTGGTGTGCGCCCGAGCATATTTTTTGCCTCCGTGCCTACCGCCACCACCTGGCCGGTCTTGTGGTTGACCGCAACGACAGAGGGCTCCGTTACCACAATGCCCTTGCCGCGCAGATACACCAAGGTGTTGGTGGTACCTAAATCAATCCCAATGTCATTTGAAAGCAAGGGAAGGAACTTCCTTTTGAGCCGGCCAATCATGTGGTGAGATGGCTCATCAACTCGGAGAGAGAGCGGTGGTGAGTTGTCCCCGACGCGCGCTCGACGCACTCACACTTGCCTTCGGCTAATGTTTTTTGCGACACCACCACACGCAACGGTATACCTATTAAATCGGAGTCGGCAAACTTTTCTCCGGCGCGCATGGTGCGGTCGTCAAAAAGCACCTCAACTCTCGCCTCTACCAAAGAGCGATATATCTCCTCGGCCTCTTTTTTGACATCCTCATCTTCGCCAAGCTGCACCAGATGGATACTGAAGGGAGCCACCTCCTCGGGCCACACCATCCCCTTTTCATCACTCAAAACCTCGACAACGGTGCCTAACAGCCGCCCCGGACCGATGCCATAGGAGCCCATCACCACCGGCACCTCCTCGCCCGCCTCATTTTTATAAGTAAGGCCGAGAGCCGCGGAATATTTTGTACCGAGCGGAAAGATGTTTCCAACCTCTATCGCCCGCTCCTCGCGCAGGTCTTCCTTGCGCAGCCCGAGCTCCGAGAGCGTCTGATCGTTGTACACCTCTTTGTTGATAGCAAGGCGCCGGCCCTCGTTTATATAAATGGTGTCTTCGCCCGCCCCGCACACGGTCTGGAACTCGTCGCTAAATTTGGAGAAAGAACCACCGGATGCAAAAGTGCGGTAGGTGTGCTCACCGAGACCGGCGCGCTTAAACACTTTTAGATACGCCTCGGCCGCGCGCTCATAAAACTCCCTGAACCCCTCTTCGTCGCGGGAAAAGGAGTAGAGGTCTTTCATAATAAACTCGCGCGAGCGCATAATGCCCGACTTGGCGCGCAACTCGTTGCGAAACTTTGTCTGGAACTGGTACGCATACTTTGGCAGGTCTTTGTACGAACTTATGTGGTTGCGCATAAGCGCGGTGAGCGGCTCCTCGTGCGTGTTTGCGAGCCCGAGCTCGCTCCCGGAGTGAAACTGTTCGCCGCTGTGCAAGTGCGTTTTAAACCACGTGTCGTTGACCTCGTCACTCCAGCGGCCGCTCTTCTTCCACACCTCCGGGTCTTGCAGAGTGGTGAGCAAGAGTTCCTGTCCGCCTATCGCATTCATCTCTTCGCGGATAACGCCGATTATTTTATTGAGTACGCGCAGGCCGAGCGGCAAGTACGAGTACACGCCTGCCATCTCTTTGTGGACAAACCCGGCGCGGATAAGCAGCTGGGCGTTTTTGGACACCTCGCCCTGCGGTGCCTCCCGCCGCGTTTTGGTAAAGAGTTGTGACTGTCGCATGTGCGTCATTGTAAGCCCAAAAAGCGTCCTGAGCAAAAACTTGACTTTTATTGTGCACGTGATACACTATTTTCAGTTCCCCTAGTCATCAACGGAGGTTGTCAATGACTACAGGACTTTTTCCTGTTCTAAGCGCGCTGGCTCGCCAGCCGGTCGCCGTCCTCAAGCGCGAACTTCTCTGGAACGGGGGTGTCGTCCAGATCAAGGTGCCGGCCGTCTGTCGCGAAGGCGGGTTCGAGGACATAAAGTTCATCCAGTTCGCCCGGTTCGTGAAGGGCGGCATGGTCAACTTCTTCGTGCACGACGACAGCCCGACGCAGTATTGCGGGAAAATCGTCACGGCCTCGATGCAAGTGTTCCGCAAGGAGCACGCGGACGGACGGACGTTCCTTTACGTCGATCTGCGACCAATTGCAAAGTCGGCGACCCACCGGCTGGTCGTCGAGCCGGGGCTCGTGTACACCCTAAGGGACGCCGTCGTCTATCATACGCCGGCTCCGCTCCAAGGGAGCATCATAATCACGAAAATCAAGCCGAGCTGACTGGTTTCCGCTCACCCGCCGCCCACCATGGGCGGCGGTTTTTATTTACCTTGAACAAAGTCGAAAGGTTATCCGACCAATCTGGCGATGTCGTGGTAGGTTACGACAACCATCAGCACCACAATGAGAGCAAAGCCAGCAATAGAAAATGCGTTTATTATTTTCGGAGAAATCGGGCGGCGCAGCAGCCCTTCTGTGGCAATAATGAGCAACCGTCCGCCGTCGAGTCCGGGGATAGGGATGAGGTTTATGAGCGCGAGGTTGATAGAAATGAGCGCCACAATAAGCGCAGCCGACGCAAAGCCGTCTTGGACCGCTCCGGCGCCCAAGCCCGCTATCCCCACAGGACCGGCAACATCACCCCATTGCGCTTTGCCGGTCAAAAGTTGGCCAAAGAACATACCTAGACCGGTTGCAGTGCTAACGGTCATGTCTTTGGCGGCCAGCGCGCCCTCAACAAGCGCTAGGTGCGGCAGCAGCTGCAGTATCCCGATATCTCCCATCTGGATTCCAATCGCCTTGCGACCGCCTATTACCCCCTCTTCGGCCCGCAGGACGCTGTTCTGCTCTTCCCCGCCGCGCTCCAGTACAAAAACAAAACTCTCGTCTTGATGCGCCGCAATAAACTCCTGCACCTGTGCCGAAGCACTCCCCGTGGCGGCAATGTGTGCAGAGTCGGTGGTAACGCTTTGTATAGTGTCGCCCGGTTGGAGCCCCGCGCGCGCCGCCGGAGAGCCGGGAACGACCGCCAGAATGGTGGTGTGTATATTCTCCACCGTGCCGAACCCTTGATACTCGGCCGAGGTCGGCATCCCGGCCATATAGCCGGCAGAGAGGGCGAGCCAGCCGAAAAGGAGGTTGACCGCCACCCCTGCTACCACAACAACTGCCTGAACGGGCCGCGAGCGAGCCGCCATACTTCTATCGTCTTTTACATCGGTTCCGAGGTCCTCTCCGCGGATCTTTACATAGCCGCCCACCAAGAGGAGGTTGATGCTGTACTCGGTTTCTCCTCGGCGGATAGTGAGCAGCCGCGGAGGAAACCCGACAGCAAACTCGTCCACGCGTATTCCAAAAAGTTTTGCCGCGCCAAAGTGCCCCGCCTCATGCACGAGTATCAGTAAGACCAAAAGAGCAATAAATATTATGAGCGACAAGATCATTGGGGTTAGTTCGCTATCTCCTTTTCTTTGCGCTCGAGCGCGGCGTCAAAGTTTTTATTGGCCGCATCGACGCGCTTTTGCATCTCCTCTTTATATCTAAACTTCTCGTCTTCGGATATTTTTTTGTCTTTTTCCTGACGCTGGATGTCGCTCCACACATCGTCGCGCGCCGTCCGCAGCATGGTGCGGACCTCCTCTATCTTTTCTTTTGCGAGTTTGACCAACTGCCCGCGCCGCTCGGAGGTAAGCTCAGGAAAAGCGACCCGCACTCCCCGCTCGTCGAGCCCGACAGAGAGTCCGAGGTTGGCTTGCGCGATGGCCTTCTCTATCTCTTTTCCGTTTTGCATATCCCACGGGATAATCCTGATAGTGCGCGCATCTTCCACACTCACCGCCGCCACCTGCGTAATCGGCGCGCGAGTGCCGTAGCTCTCGACCATAATACCGTCGAGGATAGCCGGCGCGGCGCGGCCGGTGCGTATGCCGGACATCTCCTTGCCCGCCCGCTCCCCTATTTCCTTGAGCCGCTTGTCGAACGGTTTAAAATCGTAGACCATACCTGTAGTATATCAAACTCTAAATTTTTTTGCCGCAGGAGGATATATTTTGACCAGGGGGTCGCGGGCGGTGTCGTAGACGCGTGCCGGGGCCAGGTAGCGGCCGTAGTGTATGACCCGGTGGGTAAAGTCCCCCCACTCTTTTTTAGGCAGTAGAGTCATCAGATCTTTTTCTATCCGGACGGGGTCTTTGTGGTCGCTCAAGTCGAACCGTTGTACAAAACGGATAACATGCGTGTCTACAGTAATGCCGGCCACAACGCCGTACACCTCTTTGAGCACCACCGTGGCCGTCTTGCGCCCAACTCCAGGTAACTTCAAAAGATCTTCCATAGTACTAGGAACCTGACCGCGCCAATCTTCTTTAATTATCTTGGCCGTGGCCAAGATGTTTTTTGTTTTGTTTCGATAAAATCCGGAGGAGCGTATATCCCGCTCAAACTCTGCGACGGTCCGCCGGCCGGCGGACGCTTGTACGTAATCATCAAGTTTTTTGTACTTCCTAAACAACGTCTCTGTAATCTTATTTACTCTCTTGTCGGTGCATTGGGCCGACAATTGCACGGCAACTAAAAGTTCGAGAGGGGTGGAATAATGCAGTTCGATTTTTGCGTCGGGAAAAAGCTTTTTGAGGGCGCAATCGAGTGTCAAAATCCGTTCTCTCCGCTCCCGGATTTTTTTTGGAGTCATATGACGGGCAGTGACAACGCTAAGTGTTCCAGTAGTATTTTGAGCGACGGCGAGCGGTCGCTCAAGTAGCCCCGCACCATTGCGATATCTTCGAGCGCCTGGCGCCCCTCAACCTTCTGTGTGAAGTGTAGCTTCACGCACTCTGCCTCAAGCGCGTTTATAAAATCCCGTACACGCTCTCTGAGCCCGTCCTCATTTTTAAGCATTTCGGCAATATAATCACTACGCTCTTTGCCTCCCCTCTTCAAAAACTTTTCCACCAGTAGGTCAGACCTACTAAATTCGGCAATGATTTCCGGATAAGGCAACATGCGCGACTGTACGGTCGGCAAAAGCGCTCCGTGCGGCACCAACAATACAAACGTAGTCCCCTCCTGCGGCTCCTCCAGCAGTTTAAGCAGCGCCTGCTGGGCCTCGCTCGTGATAGAGGAGGCGCCTATGAAAAAGGTCGCCTCGGCAAAGTTTTTAAGCGAAGAAAGCGCAATAATTTCGCGCGCCTCGTCTATCCCAAAGCGCTCGTATGTGTGTGCCCACAGCGGACGCAGGTGCGCTTTATACGCCTCAAACTGCGACAGCGGACCCTCTATATAATATGCGTGGTGCATAAGCGTGCCGTACCTTATCTCTTTGAAATGATGGCCTTTTTGTATGTGTCGAGATGATTGAGAGCGATGCCGGAGCCGACAGCAACGCAGTAAAGGGCGTTGTCGGCCACCGCTGCCTTGACCCCTGTCCGGCGCAGCACCAGCTCGGCAAAGTTGCGCAGCTGTGAGGTGCCGCCAGTCATGGTGATACCGGAGTCGATTATGTCTGCCGCGAGCTCGGGCGGTGTGTCCTGCAGCACGTCGCGGATTGCCTTGATTATCTCGCGAAGCTCTTTGCCCATCGCTTTGACGATGTCGTTGGTCTTAAGTTCGACCGAGCGCGGCAAGCCGGTGATAAAGTCGCGACCCCGCACTGCCATCGTGAGCTCCTCGCCGACAGGCACCGCGGAGCCGATTCCGATTTTGACGTCCTCGGCGGTCTTTTCCCCTATCGCGAGATTGTAGGTCTTTTTTATATAGTCGGCTATCGCGCGGTCGAGCTTGTCGCCGGCACATTTGATAGAGGTCGAGGAGACTATCCCCCCGAGAGAGATTACCGCCACGTCAGTGGTGCCGCCGCCAATATCAACTACCATGTGTCCGCGGGCCTCCTGTATCGGTATCCCCGCGCCGATAGCCGCGAGCACTGCCTCTTTGACCACGTAGGCATTCTTGGCACCGGCTCGTATCGCCGCCTCGACCACCGCGCGCCGTTCGGTCGAGGTGACGCCCGTCGGGACAGAAATCATCACGTCCGGCTTAAAAAACTGAAACCGCCCCGATGCCTTGCGTATAAAATATTTGAGCATCGCGTGGGTAACGCGATAGTCGGCAATGACGCCGTCGCGCATCGGGCGGTACGCAACTATCTCGCCGGGCGTGCGTCCTATCATTTCTTTGGCTTCGGTACCCACCGCCAATATCCGCTTATCAATTTCTGAAATGGCCACTACCGAGGGTTCGTTGAGCACCACTCCTCGACCGGGTACAAACACGAGCGTGTTGGCGGTCCCGAGGTCTATCCCGAGTTTGGGAGAAAAAAATGACATCGCTTAGGCATAATACTCCGCCCCGCTAAGCAAAACAAACAGAGGTTGACAGAATTATAAATTGGTGTATTCTACGAGCAGTAGTTCCAACTCCCTACCCCAAAATACGAAGTCTCGGCAAATTAACTTCTAATGTATAAGGAGTCTGGAATATGGCTACCATTGACCGCCTTATTATCCTCATCGGCAGTGCTTCTTTTACCGTACGATTTGCAATCTTCATTCTGTTGTCGGCAGTCGTCGTGGTCCTGTTCTCGTTCCTATGCGACCTCGGGTACGGATTCTCGTTTCTTACCTGGACGACCAGTAAGGCCTATCTTGGCCTCCTGCTGATTGTCACGCTCATCGGTGGCTTGTTCGGAGCAATTAATTTTCCGAAAGTTAGTCGGCCATAACTACCGCCGCGCGTCAGACGCGCGGCTTTTTCTTTTCCCCAACCACTCTATTACCGAGGTTCAACCTCGGTATAATAATCAGATGACTAATCGGGGACCAGTTGCACCGCAAGAGTACTACCACGTCTACAATCGCGGTACGGAAAAAAGAAAGATATTTCTTACAAAAAATGATTACGAACGCTTTCTTATCCTGCTTTATCTCAGCAATGGTAGTAAACCTATCCAGTTAAATAATTACCGAGGTTCAACCTCGGTTGAATTACTACAGATAAACCGTGGCGCAGCATTGGTAGACATAATAGCCTACTGCCTCATGCCTAACCATTTTCATCTTCTCCTCCGCCAACATACAGAAGGTGGAATCAGTAAATTTATGCAGAAACTATCGACCGGTTATACGATGTATTTTAACGTTAAAAATGAACGGAGCGGAGCACTTTTCCAAGGCAGATATAAATCCGTACATGCCGGAGACGATCGATACCTGAAATATCTTTTTTCTTATATTCATCTTAACCCTGAGCAACCGCGAACATATCTGTACTCGAGTTATTCATTTTTTATAGGTAAAGAGAGTGCTTGGAATCGTATACTAAATACGGAGAGCGCACCGCTTTATTTTGAATCACCGGCAGAATTCGAAAAAGAAATGACCGATTGGCTAAAATATACCGAGGTTGAACCTCGGTGAAAATTAAACCTATTCTCTTTTTATATTAAGGCCGAGGTTCTGGAGGCGCTCTTCTATATGCTCGTAGCCTCTATCAATCAGGTAAGCGTTGTCGATAGTGCTCGTGCCCTCGGCGATAGCAGCGGCGATAAGGTACGCCAGCCCGCCGCGTAGGTCGGGACTCTCTAGCTCTTTGCGGCTAAGAGAGCGCGGACCTTTTATCAAAATTTTATGCGGATTCATTACGGTGATGTCGGCCCCCATGCGGACAAGGTCGTCGGTGTAGCGGAAGCGCCCGTCAAATATCGTTTCCAGTATAGTGGCCTCGCCCTCGCACTGCGTCAGAAAGACCGCCATCGGCGCCTGCAGGTCGGTGGGAAAACCCGGATACTCGTGCGTGCGCACCGACACCGCCTTGTACGGTCCTCCACCTTTAATCAAGACAGTATCCTCTCCCACTTCAAGCTTGACTCCCGCCCGGCGCAAAAGTGTGAAGAGGGCACCTAAGTGCTTGGGCTCACAGCGCGTCACTCGCACTTCATCACCCGCAAGCGCCGCGAGGAGAATAAAGCTTCCGGCCTCTATCCTGTCGGGAGGGACGACATAGGGCTTGCCCTCCGCGCGCAGGAGTTTGCCGCTGTTGCCGTGGATAGTAAGCGTGGAGCTGCCCGCGCCCTCAATTGTGGCCCCGCAGGCGTTGAGATATCCTATAAGGGTCACTATCTCGGGCTCCATCGCCACGTTTTGCAGTACCGTCTCCCCTTCCGCCAAGGTGGCTGCGAGCATGAGCGTCTCGGTTGCAGTGACCGATACGGACGGAAAAAATATCCGAGCGCCCGTGAGTTTACCCGATATAGTAAAAAGGTCGTCCTTCTCTTCGACCGTAGCGCCAAGTGCGCGGAATCCTTGCAAAAAGAGGTCTATGGGTCTCTCACCAAGCACACATCCTCCGGGGAACGGAAAGGTGGCGCTTCCGTAGCGCGCAAGTGTTGGACCGGTAAGGATGATTGAGGCGCGTAAACGCTCGGCAATTTCTTTTTTCAAAACAGGCAGTCCGCCCGCGAGCAACTCCTGCATGCGCTTGACATCTTCTATGTCCGGCACATTTTCGAACCGCACTTCGTCTTCAAACAATACAGACATGGGTATGGCGGCCACGATGGCGTTTTTTGCGCCCTTGACCGCTATTTCTCCGCGCAGAGCCCTCTGCCCCGCAAGCCCCTCCACGACGAATTTACTTTTCATGCTTCTTTGGATTTATCTCCCACCAGAATTTTTTGGAAAAGTCCTTCGCTTTGTCGCATATGCTGCGCAAGTAATAGAGGTCTTTGGTGGGGATAGCGACAAGCAGCCGCCCCATCCGCGGCATAGTAAGCGGGGACAGCCCGTCTCGCCTACGTGAAGAATTGAGCCGCTCCATAAAATAATGCATCAACTCCCCGCGTTCGGTTGCCCGCTCATTTTCGCCGCGGGACGGCTCCCCGCCCATATGCTGCTTGATATGCTGCATATGAACCAGTATATAGTAGAGCAATGAAGGACCCAATACTACAGGAGGGTGACCCTGTGTTGCGCGTGGTAGCTGTCGCCGTCCCAAAAAAGGATGTTACCTCGCGCAAAATACGCAGCGTCATCTCAAAGATGAAGAGCGTACTCGCGCAGGAGGAGCACGGCGTTGCCATAGCCGCACCTCAGATAGGAGAGCCACTACGCCTTTTTGTCATTTCGGGCAGCGTGTTTAAAGAAGGTCCTGAAGACGAGCGTGCGCACCCTTACAGAGTGTTTATCAACCCGACACTCACCCGCCTTTCAAAAAAGAAAGTAGAGATGTCGGAGGGTTGTCTCTCGGTGCGCGGCAAGTACGGCGTTGTTCCACGGCACGAAAAGGCGACAATTAAAGCGCTCGATGAGCAGGGCCGGGCCACTACTTACCACGGCACAGGACTCGTAGGGCATATCTTCCAGCACGAGTGCGACCATCTCGACGGCATACTATATGTGGACAAGGCCACCCGTCTGGAGAAAGACGAGGATATGAAAAGTGCGCGTGTACGAATCAAAGAAAAACATGGCCTATAAAAAACCACTCTTCGCTTTTTTTGGAACACCAAAGTTCTCCGTCGACGTTCTAAACGCGCTTGAGCGCCGCGGCCTCCTGCCTGCTCTCATTATTGCCGCGCCCGACAAAGCGCGCGGGCGCGGGCA
>Ga0209541_10008736_pt1 | contig 16617 bp, 23 predicted proteins | sample RifCSPlowO2_01_FD_184027 | JGI IMG/M metagenome (GOLD analysis project Ga0209541, IMG submission 184027) | Groundwater microbial communities from Rifle, Colorado - Rifle CSP2_plank lowO2_0.1 (SPAdes) (version 2) | ecosystem: Environmental > Aquatic > Deep subsurface > Groundwater | place...
CCAAGGAAGAGACACAAGCCAACTAAAGCTCACCGAATTCTAACCGATACCCCGCCCCTTGGGGCGATTGGGTAATTCATTATATCGGTGTGTCCAATTATCCAAAGGTACAAAACGGCATATTCGCACATCGAAGCAACTTTACGATTATTATCAAGACTATTATCAATCGAAAAGTTCCATATGTTCTGCAAATTCTGAAGTTCAAGTTTTGGAATGTGACCACTTGTGAAAACATCAAGAAGATCGCGAGGAAATATCTGCTGAACATCCCTGAATCTGAAACGACCCTTTCTCGGCTCATCCTGAAACCCACCTTGAAAAAACGTTCTTACTCTATGATGAGGCGTGGCAAACCACGTTGGCTCTATTTTCGGAACAATTTTTCCAATATTAGAAAACCAACCCGTTTCTAACTTCGTTGTATTGCGCCGCAACGCCTCCTCCATAAGCTCTCTTACATCTTGCCTACTTGGAACGTTCACATTATCAACCACCATAACCGTAAACGGACTGTTGTCGTTTGGAATGTGCGCACAGTGTTTGTTGTAGAATGCAGCAAAGTCTTCTTCAGAATAAATTACTATTCCAACAACTCTTTTCTTCACCGCGTTCCCTTCAGCTTTCAATGCTTCTAATTTTTTATTATCATATACAATGGCAAAATTATCTGCACGTACATAAGCCTCTCCACAATCTCGCAAAACATAGCCCATACGGATTAGTTTATGGTTTTACCTTAAAAGATTTGTTGAGATAACGCGACTTTCGCCGACTGTGCTACAAATAAGCTAATAGAAGGGGGTACGATTGTTTAAGTCTTGTCATTATGTTCATTCGAAGAGTTCTTTTCAAATTTTGCTTTGTTAAGGGTTTTCAGAAGGTTGCTAACACTATTCTTGAACAACTCGTAGCGTTCCTTTGATTTGTAGATGTCTTCGCCTGCCATGTGGATTTCCTCCACTCTTGGCTTTTTATATGCGTGTCAGACACCGCTTCGAACTTAATAGAAGGGCGACCGCCGAGAATCGAACTCGGTCCAAGGGAGCTCTGCGATAACTTCACAGTCCCCTATCCTGCCATTAGACTACGGCCGCCATATCTTTAAAGCTGAAAACAGGGACTTATAAATGTAACTTTTGAATAAACGCTTTTTTATAAACTTCCCAATTTGACTTTTTCCAACGGCGCACTATTCACTTCGATGGTAGTATGCTTATTCTAGCAGAGAGGGATTTTTCGATGCATGTTTTGAAATTGGTGTGCGAGGAACATTCAAAGGAGAGTGTGCGGACCACGCTTCGCAATCGCCTACGCAAACACTTGAAGGCTTTGTTCGCACTGTTGAGGATGACAAATTCTTGATATTTCTCAAAATTTCTTCTAAGAGAAGTTTCTACAAAACACTTTACGCATTACAAAAGAAGGATCCTGAAACAGCAGGAACCTATGGTGGTCGACAGTATGCAATTCCTCAATCTTTTGAGTTGATGTTTCGTGCGTCGGGGCACGACTTGCACTTGGTTTGGAACTTTCTGATATACTTGTGTGAGTTTGGACGTTGCCCAAGTAATAATTAGAGAATTATAAAAAGAAAGCTTTATAAATAACCTCTTTGCTTCAAGAGAATAACGCCCGAGTTCCTATCAGGAGCGCCTTAGGGTGAGACAATGAGTTCTCGTGCGTTAAAATGTTATGGCTGAATTCAAACATCTGGTTCGCATCGCGAACACCGACTTGAAAGGAGAGAAAGCAATAGTGTACGCTCTCAAAGATGTCCGTGGAATAGGTGTGCCTTTTGCTCACGCAGTCTGTGTCACCTTAGGAATTGATGGACTTGCAAAAATCGGAAACATCGCCGAGACAGACATGAAACGCATTGATGAAGTCATCAAATCACCTGCAAAATACAATATTCCTTCATGGATGTTCAACCGAAGACACGACATTGACACGGGCGAAGACAAGCACGTAGTCACCAACGATTTATTGTTCAACAAAGACAATGACATCAAACTCATGAAGCGCATCAAGTGCTACAAAGGAATCAGGCACTCAATGAACGCACCGGTACGCGGACAACGCACGAGAAGCAACTTCCGCGCAAACAAAGGAAAAGTGGTCGGAGTCAAGACCGCTGGAAAGAAGAAGGCATAAAAGTATTACAACATGGGAGATCCACGAAAGTTCACAAACAAGTTCGCCAAACCAGGGCACCCCTGGCAGCGAGCACGAATGGCTGAAGAAAAACCCATCCAAATAGAATATGGACTTAAAACAAAAAATGAACTGTGGAAAGCAACCAGCGCGCTCAAATCTTTTGCTAACCAAGCAAAACGACTCACTGCACTTCGCACCCAGCAAGCAGAAACAGAAAAAAAACAACTGCTTGAACGACTTGCACGATTGGGCTTGCTTAAAACTGGCGCGACCCTGGATGATGTCCTTGCACTAACAATAAAAAATCTTCTTGAACGACGCTTACAGACACTTGTTATGCGCAAAGGCCTTGCACGAACTGCAGTTCAATCACGACAACTCATCGTCCATGGCCATGTACTTATTGGCGACAAAAAAGTGAGTGCTCCAAGCTACATCGTTCCTACTTCAGAGGAAACCCATATCGCATTCATGTCCAAAAGTTCATTCGCAAATCCAGAACATCCTGAACGAACCATTAAGAAAAAAGCGCCGGTGCCACGAGCAGAACCTCGCATGGACTCACGAGACCGCCGCGGACCACGAAGACAACAACGATCACACTCACGCCCAGACAATAAACCAAAGGTGGCAGCATAATGTACAACATCCGATGGGGAGTAGCCCATATCTATTCGTCCTACAACGATACGATTATTCATATTACTGACATCACAGGAACAGAGACCCTTGCCATGGCAAGTGGAGGAATGATGGTCAAAGCAGACCGCCTTGAAAGCTCGCCCACCGCAGCAATGATGGCAGCAAAACGCGCGGCAGAAAGCGCGCTTGAAAAAGGAATCGGTGGAATCCATGTCAAAGTCCGAGCGCCAGGAGGCCACAATGGACCACACTCCCCAGGACCAGGAGCACAAGCAGCAATCCGTGCCTTAAGCAGAATGGGACTAAAAATTGGAATCATTGAAGATGTCACCCCAGTCCCGCATGGAGGATGCCGTAAAAAGGGCGGAAAACGAGGACGACGCGTATGATAAAACTCATCAACAAAGACAAAAAAAGCGGACGGGTCACGTTCAGACTTGAGAATACAACGCCCGCGTTCGCGAACTCACTTCGCCGTCTCATGATGGAAAGCGTTCCAACAATGGCAATCGAAGAAGTCGAATTCGCCAAGAACGACGGAGCACTCTACGATGAAATCCTCGCGCACCGACTTGGACTTCTTCCACTAACAACAGACTTGAAAGATTATGACCTTAAAAAAGTGGAAGACGAACTTAACGCAAAAAACTCAGTCAAACTCACGCTCAAAGCAAAAGGACCATGCATGGTCTACGCAGAAGACTTGAAGAGCAAAGACCCTGCGATAAAACCAGTCCATGGCAAAACCCCACTGGTCAAACTGCTCAAGGGACAGGAACTTGAATTTGAAGCGACAGCTGTTCTTGGAACAGCAAAAGAACACGTCAAATTCGCACCATGCCTTGCCTGGTATGTCTACGAACCAAAAATCGCCGTCAACAACAATCACAAAGATTTCGACAAATTCAAAGACAAATTTCCACCACAAATTTTCGCGAACGGCAAAATTGACGCGAAACTCATCGAGAAACACAACCTCTATGAAGCGTGCGATGGAGTCCATGACGGAATTGTCCACTTTGAAAAAGATCCAACTACATTTATTTTCACTATCGAACCATGGGGACAACTTGCCCCTCATGAAATATTGGCGAGTGCTCTTGACACTTTCGGCGACCTTCTGAGCCAATTCTCAGAAGCTATCCTCAAGTGACTTTGCACTTCCCCTAACCATAACCAATGCGGGGGTGGCAGAGCCTGGTCAAATGCGCTAGCTTGAGGTGCTAGTCCCTTAGTGGGTGCGAGGGTTCAAATCCCTTCCCCCGCATAATCAGTCAGGCGCGTTCGCGCTTGCCTTACAAACAACAGGAGGGATTTGAACATCCTCCGAACTACGGTTCGTAGGCCCCTTCGTTCGCTGTTGTGAACGAACGGAATCCCTTCCCCGCATACATCAACAACAGAGAAATACTATGAAACCAACCGGACCAACAAACCCAGTATTGCATGAGCTCATCACGTGCTTACGCAAAGAAAGCACTAGCTCAAAGGCCGCGCTTTGGGACAGAATAGCAGACGACCTTGAAAAGTCAACCAGAGCACGACGCGTCGTCAACATCAACAAACTTGCACGATTCACCAAAGCCAACGAAACCATCGTGGTACCAGGAAAAGTGCTTGGCTCAGGAGCATTGTCACACAGCATAGTAGTCGCGGCACTTGGCTTTAGCGCCGGAGCACGCGAACGAATAGAAGCGGCAAAAGGAAAAACACTATCTATTGAACAACTTTTAAAACAAAAACCCAAGGCAAAAGACTTGAAGGTAATGGGATAAAATGGCAATCGAAATCAATCTTGACGCAACTAACTGCATTGCAGGACGCCTCGCAAGCTACGTGGCAAAACAAGCGCTCTTTGGACACACCGTTAACATCTTCAATTCAGAGAAAGCAATCATGAGCGGAAACCCAACTGCAGTCCGCCTGAAATACTTCCACCGCATCTTTGAGACAGGACAGCCAAACAAAGGACCGTTCATCAGCAGAATGCCCGACCGATTCTTGCGCAGAATGATTCGCGGCATGGTTGAGCACAAACAAGGACGCGGCGGAGAAGCATACGAACGAATCATGTGCTACATCGGCGTACCAATTGCATTCAAAGACAAAAAACTTATCAGCATCGGCAAGAAAATTGAAGAACTTCCCTCATTGAAGTATCAAACTATCGGCCATTTGTGCACATCACTAGGGGGCCGAATATGAGAAAATTGCCTGAGAATAATAAAGAAATGCAGGCAATTTCTGATTTCAAAGTTGGACCGCTGGTTGAATTAGTTACTCTAAGTGGGGGTAACATTTGAAATGAAACTCATCCATCAAAGCGGAACACGAAAGACCGCAGTCGCACGCGCAACACTCACTGAAGGCAGCGGAATAGTTCGACTCAACAGCCAACTAATTATTTCAATGCCATTAACTCTCTTCCGCTCGAAAGTTGAAGAGCCACTGCTTTTAGCAGGTGACACTGCAAAGAAAGTGGACATTTCAGTTTCCATCAACGGCGGCGGAGTAAACAGCCAAGCAGAAGCAGCACGCATCGCCATCGCAAAAGCACTAGCACTTTTCGACAAAAAATTACACACCGTCTATCTTGAATACGACCGAGCATTCCTAGTCGCAGACGTGCGCAGAAAAGAAACGCGCAAACCAAACTGCCATGGAAAAGCACGGGCAAAACGTCAAAAATCTTATCGTTAAACCGGAGGACAAAAATGATAATCCCAATTCGATGCTGGAGCTGTGGAAAACCAATCGCACATCTCTGGGAAGAATTTGACTCGCGCAGCAAGAAAGGAGAAAGCAAGAAAGAAATCCTTGACGAACTCGGAATTGATAGATATTGCTGCCGCGCAATGATGATGGGAAATGTCGAACTCCTTGATACTATTGCACAGTTCAAGAAGACTTAGTTTTTTATATTCTTTTCTTTATCTCTTTATTATGCCCCTCTTCGTAATCGAACACCTCGAACTGCGCGTGTATTCCTGGTGCAAACTTGAATACCAGCACATTTCAAACTGGGTGGGAAAGTCGAATCTGCTTTTTACGAATACTTCAAACACTTTTTTGAAAACCATCGGGCGAGTTGAGAAGAAAAAAGCAAAACAGCTCACCTTTGAGAAAGCTTGCGTGCTCGACCCTGAAGCTCTCTTGCTGTTGACTCCTGAAATCGCAAATAAATTTAAGACATTCATTTTTGGTGGGATATTGGGGGACGACCCTCCTCAAGAACGCACGAAAGTTGAACTGTCTTCATCTGATTTGCAGTATCCTAGATTTAACTTAGGCAAAGAACAAATGAGCACAGACACCGCAGTGATTGTTACCAAGAAGATTGTTGATGGAACACCGCTTGAGAAGCTTTCTTTTCAACAAGGAATCGACATTGAAATCAACGATTCAGAAAGCGTCTGCTTGCCGTATAAGTATCTAGTTGTTCATGGAAAACCTCTGCTTGCACCAGGGCTTGTTGAGAAGCTTAAAACTCAGAAAGGTTTCTAGCCACAACGCTTTTAAAGCAAATCTGCAGCATTCTTGATTATGGGGCTGTAGCTCAGCTTGGATAGAGCAGCTAAGAATCAAGTACGTGCTTGGTTCTCTGTAGGCCTTCTAATCCAAAGAAGTGAGCAGAAGATCGGGGGTTCAAATCCTCCCAGCCCCGTTAACTTTTTGCAACTACATCAAGAAATCTTCATTCTTAATCTTTTCAGGAAGATATTTTTCGGTGATGAAACTGATACCACGGCTGCTGAGCGCCTGGATTTCTGCTTTAGCATTCATAGTCTGCATCATCTTGAACTGGCGCTGCCAGTCCTTGCTGTGCTTGAACCATTCATAATTTTGCAACTGTTTCAAACGAGTCATGTCAACATCCTTGAACGCGATGAGCTGTTTCTTTAATCCGTACTTTTCAATATCATCAGCAGTGATTCCTAAAAATCGTGCAGTGCTTAGCGTCATGCTTCCTGACATGTGGGCAAGATTTATCGAGCCAAATTTGAGCACTGAGTAAATGTAAAATCCCCACGGGTCAAAGTCTGCCAACACATAAATCGGAAGGTTATGCTCCTGAGAAAGCCGCTGCAGTAATCTTCTGATTCCCCTGGTGGTCTGCCCTTGTGATGACATGATAATACAGTTCTGCTTTTCCCAAAACTTGTCCTCATGCAGACGCTCCCACACGGCAGCTTTTTCCATGTAGATGACGTACTTTGCCTTAACTTTCTTGAACTTGATTTCTTCAACATTACTAGGAATACTCCAGCCGCCCGAACCCATCTTGCTCCAGTCGATCTCGTCACCCTTATCTTCAATAACCACTTGGCCAGCGACCGAACCCATTTTGTTCGCATTGATGTTGAGCTGTTCACGTGAAAGGTTGGTGAGCAATTCAAGGTCTTCAATCGCGTTATCGCTTTCGGACTGCTCGTCCACGATGTTGGTCTTGGTGTTTGGAATCGTGCGCTTAATCATGTAAAACACGTCTCGCAAGGAGGCGTGCTTTCCTAACGCAAGCAAGTCTTTGCTTTTTGCTGCGACCTCCAATGTCTGCAAGAACTTCTTCGCGTGCGCGACGTTGAAAAAGTTACGCTCGGAAATCTTATTCCCAAGCTCAAGTGCCTCTTTTTGCTTGTTGAAGACAATATTTGAAAGCGCACGGACAGGAACATTAAGTATGGGCGGCTTGTTAGCTAACACTTCCTTGACGAGCTCTTTGCCAAGGTCCTCTATCTTTTCCTTGGCTTGCTTATCCGTTGTCATCTTCGAAACCCGTGAGGGCGACTTGTTCTTCTTTGGACTTCTTTTCAACTTTTTCCACCTTGTGCGCTTCCTTGTGCGCCTGGATGTATTCTTTATTTTTCTCAAGCATCTTTTTCATACTCTCTTCAATCTTTTCCTTGTTCACGCCGCTTAAATCGCTAAGCGCGTTCGCGACTTCAGGAATGTAATTCTCAAAAATACTGATTCTTTCTTGCTGGTCCGCAATCCTGCGCTTCTTGTTCACATATGAACCAAGGCGCCTTCCCGCTTCCTGCAGGGCGAGCTTTGTTTCTTTAAGAATTTCTGGATAATGAGCAACGGCCTCTTTTGCCTCTGATGTGAACGGCGGCCAAACTGACACAAGAGAGATGATAACGGTCAACGGTCCTACGGGGAGGGCTCCCTGACTTTGGCTCAGCCCATACGGGCGCCAATTAGTCTGCACAATCGCCTTAGTGCTCGCGCACGCTCCTTGCTGGTACAATAAAGGAACCCGGTTTGCGAATCGTAAGATGTGCACTGGTTGGTCCCCTGGCTGCTCACCACCATACGCCATCGCAACTTCAACGACAAAAGGAATCCCCTTATACACCTCAGGACTTCGCGAGACTGCAGTGTAAAACTCTGCTGAAATCTCTTTTCTCATCCCCTTCTCAAGCAATTCCTCCCCAATAGGCGAGATACAATCAGTGCTTGGAGCAACAATTTTGGTCTTCTTGATGCCTTCGATAAGTTTTTCAACATGTGGCAACTGAAGCTCGTCTGGCTTCATACTAGGTACAAGGCCTGCACCTTCACAAATATCTTTTGCGGTTTGAGGGCCAACACGCGAAAACTCCTGCGTGAGAAAACTTTGCAAGGTCCTGCACTCAGTATTTTTTAACATCTTGAGCATGATTCCGAGCTCAACACCATACGGGTGAGGCTTTATGGCGGTCGGTTCTTTAGGTAACTTGTCGGTCGCCCTAGCAAACACAAACTGCTCTGCTTTAGGATTTGTATAAATAAACGTGGCGTGCGGATTTGCAATCGCGGTCTGCTTCAAATAGGAATCCACACTCTGATCTCCTTTCTGATACGTGGCGTCTATGTCTAACTCTATTTTGACACCAGTCGTTTTCTTCCAGGTGACTTCTTCCTCTCTCATAATTTCAGGATTGTTTGTCTGCGTGTCGATATGAAGCTCGTAATAATGCGCGGGCTGGTTGGCACCAATCTTGCTCCAAATCTTTGCCGGTCTTCCTGTGGTCAACTGGGCGTAGAGAACAGCTGCGCTGATACCGATACCCTGCTGACCTCTTGCCTGTTTCATAGTGTGAAATTTAGAACCATACAGCAGCTTTGCGAAAATATTAGGAATCTGCTTTTTCACAATCCCTGGCCCGTTATCCTCAATGATGACACGATACCGGTCATTTCCCATCTCAACAATTTGGATGATGATTTCAGGAAGCTGCTTTGCCTCCTCACATGCGTCAAGTGAGTTATCAACAGCTTCCTTTACCACAGTGAGAAGCGCTTTACGCTTGTTATCAAACCCAAGCAAGTGACGGTTACGCTCGAAAAATTCAGCTACAGAAATGTCACGCTGATTCTTTGAAAGCTCTTCCGCTATCGGTTTATTCATAGTATCCGTTGTTCCCTTCTTTTTCGTTCCAGCCATCGGTACACATGCGCGTGGGGGGAGCCAGTTAACAAGCTTTCCACCGCACGGCGCGCAATCGTCAAATTCTCACCTGGACCAATCAATCCAACAGTTTTTCCGAAGATACACATACTAACTCCAGTGAGGTCTTCAATTGTTCTCCTGCTCTTCCCACCTTCTCCAATCACTCTGCCTCGCAACCGTTCAAGATCGTTGGCATTTCTTGCGTAATCAACAATGCTGATAATCTCAAATGCGTAATCGCCTTTAAGCAACTGCACCGCAATTTCGGGATTGAACCCTCGTCCTATCGCGCGGACAATCTCGCGGCAGAGGTAGAGCAACAGCGCATCTTTGCCCGTTATTTCTATTTCTCCTTCGCCGCTATCAATCGCAAGCTGGGTCTGGGTCTCCTGCTCGAGCTGGCGCTTTGTTTCACCCTTTTTTCCGATTAGAACAGCGACACGCTCTCGCGGAATACGCAGTTCATAGGAAAACTCCTCAATAGGAAGGGGCGTCGCAATCTTCGTTGCGACTACAGGGGGGGCGTCTAGGACGGTATTCTTTTTACTCCGTCCCTTGCGCGGAGTGGAGGCCATATTCTGTTTGTTTTACTGGTGGTTTTTAAAGATTACTATTGCTTAATTTTCAAAAGCACGATTTATCGTCTAAGGAAGCTAAAAACATTTAAGGTAAGGGTTTAGCCTTTTCTCTCATGAGATTAACAGAATATACACAGCTCACGGACATTCAGCGGTGTCTTCTTGACGAAGCTGAACGGGTAATGAAAACAGCGTACAATCCCTATTCCAACTTCTCAGTGGGAGCAGCTTTTTTAGCTCAAGATGGAAGAATAATTTCTGGCTCCAACGTGGAAAACGCAGCATACGGCTCTACTATTTGTGCAGAACGTGCAGCGATACTCAGAGCAAACGCAATGGAAATACGAGAGTTTGAGCAAGTAGCCATAATTGCAGTTGGAAAAGATTTTGACACAAAAGACGTAACAGGCCCATGCGGAAGTTGTCGGCAAAATTTATTTGAATCATCCCAAGTTTCTCGAAGAAATCTTGAAGTGATTATGTCAACAACAAAAAAAGATAAAATCGTGATTGCGACCATCAATGAACTTTTACCTTTTGGATTTGGCCCCAACGAGCTAAATGTGGACATAATCAGATATCAATCACAACCAGGACCTTGCGGACCAGGCTGTACGTATGAGGATTAACCCTTAATTTTCTTTAAGGTAGTGGCTTCATCCGCTTTCACTCCCCACTTTGTGAACAGTTTACAAATGTTGTGCACATCCCGCTCCAAGAATTCCTTAGCGTTTGGGTTTTCAAGCGTTGTGGTCTGAGACATATCGATAAACACGGGCTTTTCGTCTTGATTGAGAATATTAAACCCGCTCAAATCACCGTGAACCAGTCCAGCTTTATACATCTTTTTCATTTGCAGGATGACTTCATCAAAAAAAGTCTTAGGATTGTCTGGCTTTGCGTCTTTTAACATTGGAGCAGCAGACTCATCACCGATAAACTCCATGATTAAAACATTAAACAAAATAGTGTACGGGGTTGGGACGCGCACAAACGCTTCGCGCGCTTTGAGCAGATTGCGAAACTCGCGGTGCGCCCAAGCAAAAATAACGTCCCTGCGCTGGTTCTTCAAGGTTGCGTAGCGCATGTCGGTGCGAATGTGCGTGAACATTTTGTTGTAATCGCAAGTCTGCAAGCGGTAAATCTTCACGATCCTTTTTTCACCGTCTTTTTTCGCGATAAAAACATTACCTTCTTTTCCAGTGCTCAACGGACCTTGCAAACCGTCAATAAAACCCTGGTTCATCAACTTGTAGAGATTGCGATCTGTAAAATCATCAAAGACATTATGATGCGTCTTGTATTTTTCTTTCTGCACAGTTCCCATGCGAGGCATAGTGCATTAAGAACGCTCAAACCTTATAAACTCTGCTGGGATTTATACCACTTCACAAATTCCTTAATGCCTTGCTCTATTGGAGTCTTGGGTTCCCAATCAAGCAAACGTTTTGCTTTTGAGACGTCTGCAGAAGTAATAGGTACATCTCCAACAGGAAGAGGGGCGCGCTTGATTTTCGCCTTTTTGCCCAGCTCTTTTTCCAGAAGCCGCACAAGATATGTCACTGAAATGGGATTTGCATTCCCAAGATTGATAATTTCAAAACCCATTTTGCCGCAGTTGTCAAGTGCAGCCAGAATACCGTTTACAGTATCCCCCACAAATGTCCAATCGCGCTTGATTTCATCGCTTGTTCCATAGATAGTAATTTCTTTTCCCTGTTCGATGCCTTCACTAAACTTGAAAATCGCTAAATCAGGACGGTTCCTTGGTCCATAAACGGTGAAAAATCTCAACGCAACAATGTGCATCCCAGCAACATGATTATAATTTGCGCCTAGGATTTCGCACGTGCGCTTGGTAGCGGCGTACGGGGAATATGGGTTGTCTACGTGGTCTTCTTCACTAAATGAAACTTTTGTGTTTCCGCCGTAGACCGATGATGAAGATGCAAACACGACATCTTTGACCCCGTGCGTTCTTGCAGCTTCAAGAATTGTAGCAGTGCCAGTAATGTTTGAACGCACATATTCCAGCGGGTCTTTAAGAGAGTATTGAATTCCTGCTCTTCCAGCTAGGTGCAGGATCTTGTCTGGCTTTTGCGCAATGACTTTCTCCATTACTTGTGCGTCAGCAATATCCGCTTCAACAAGCGTATAATTTTGATTTTTTAAATGTTCTTGAATGTTTTTACGCTTGATTTCAGGATCATAGAACGTGTTAAAATTGTCAACACAGATGACTTTGTCACCACGAGCGAGCAAGCGGTCAACGCAATGACTCCCGATAAAGCCTGCGCCGCCAGTCACTAAAATAGTTTCCATACGCCAATGCGCGCTGTTCGCTTTTAAAATGTTATGAACTTGATTTCAAAACCCTTATAAACCCAAAAACCTTTTGCGAATATAGTTAGAAAAGGTCGAAATAACGGCCCTTCATGAGAGTACCCAACAGAGCTTTCGGCGTTAGCCAAGCAGTGACTTTTGGGGGTTAGTGTTAAGGGCTACAAACCTTTTCTAATTTATAATCAACAATGGAAGCCGAAGAAGGGTTTGCAAGCATCAAAAATCATATTCATTTCATTCAAGAGTCAAAATGGATAAAAAAAGCCAAGAATCACTGTGAAATGGTCAATTTAGGCTTTAAACTGCTTGTTAGTTCTTTTTTAGCCTTCTGGGGCAACTATGCGCGAAACTTCGTCTCGCTGATTTTATTTTGCGAGCGTTTCGCTTGCCATATTGATTAAGGTGGAGGCAAAATACAATGGGAAAAATCAGTCCAGTATCATCCAAATACATCGTCAATGCAACTATTGAGATAGAAGGGGTTGTAGACAGACCTGACGTCATCGGAGCAATCTTTGGGCAAACTGAAGGGCTCCTTGGCGAAGAGCTTGAGCTGCGTGAATTACAGCGCTCGGGACGCATTGGCCGCATAGAAGTCAACATTGACACCAAAGGTGGTAAGAGTATTGGGCAAATCATCATCCCAAGTTCGCTTGACAAAGCAGAAACTGCGATTGTCGCAGCAGCACTCGAAGTAATCCAAAGAATCGGTCCTTGTAACGCAAAAGTTAGAGTTCAAAATATTGAAGATGTTCGCATCAGCAAACGAACATTTGTTATTGAACGAGCAAAGCAATTGCTTCGCAACCTTATGGACAACGTCATGCCTGACAGCCAGGAAATCGCAGAAGAAGTCGCACATTCTATCCGCGTGATGGAAATCACTGAATACGGAAAAGACCGGCTTCCCGCAGGACCAGAAATCGAATCCTCGGAAGAAGTCATCGTGGTCGAAGGACGCGCAGACGTGATGAACCTTTTGAAGCACGGTTTCAAGAACTCCATCGCGATGAACGGAACTTCGGTGCCGCAAACAGTAATTGAACTTTCACATCGTAAAGATATCGTTGTGTTTGTTGATGGCGACCGTGGCGGAAACCTCATACTACGTGACTTGTTCAACGTCGCAGAAGTAGACTTTGTCACACGAGCACCTGATGGAAAAGAAGTAGAAGAGCTCGCCAAGAAAGAAATTCACAAAGCACTTCGCAGCCGCATTACTGTAGAACAAGCAAAGCTTGAACTTGGAAACGTTGACACGTCCCAAGCAATCCGCAAACCCATGATTGTGAGAGGGAATGCGACGCCTGTTCAAGGCCAGCCACCACGACTAGGAATGCCTCCACGGCCCATGCAGGGAGCAGCTCCTGTGCGAACCCGTCCTATCTTGCGTGACGAAGAGCGCAAAGTCCTTGGCGGAATGCTCGAAGGACTTGTCGGCACCAAAGGAGCATTTGTCCTTGATGAGAAAATGAACGTGCTTGGAAAAGTTCCTTTATCTGAACTCAACAGCACCCTTCGCACACTAAATACGGGAGTTTACGCTGTAGTGCTTGACGGAAGCATCGACCGAGACTTGATTGATGTGGCTGAGACAAGCACTTTGAAGCACATTGTTGGAATGGACACAAAAGTCAAACCAATGGATTCGCGCTTGAATATCGTGACTGCTGCGGAACTTTAGTTTTTATTTTCACTCAAACCCGGCAGGTCCAATCTTCACTAGAACTCTCTTGACTTCATCAATCACTTTTTGCTGGCTTTTCTTGTCGGACATTCGGACAAATCTGATAAGCAAGTCAACGAGTTCTTTCTCAGTAAAACACTTCAGCTTGTAGCCATCTAGGATAAAGTAAAAACGGAACTTCTCGTACTTGATTTCTTTGATTACGTATTCGCCCACTCTCCCAACGGATTTGCCCTTGTGCGGATTTGCTTCAAGAGTTTCTATCAAATCAAAGACTTCTGTCGATCTGCCTTTAAACGTATTTTCTATCTCCTCAAAAAGGCTCTCGACAATTTCTATTTTTGCCATCGAGCAGCATGACGTCTACGCACTTCCTCCAAAGAAATAGTATTTTTGGAAGACATCAGCAACTGATGAAGCTGGTCTTTGATGGCGATGTTGTAGAGTCGGTTGATAATTTCTTGGTAAGTTTCTCCTTTTAGACCAAACGTCTTTATTTTTTCCTTGGTTTCGTGGTCTATTTGAATTGTCGTCGGCATGCTTTCACCCATAGTCACTATAGTGGCTATGGTTTATATAGTTTGTGGTTTTTGCTTAAAAATTGTTCTATTGAGTTTGAGAATTGAAGCAACCGCGAGGCCCTAGTGCATATAGAATAACCTGCCTTATTATTTACAAAGGTTTTTATTCTTATTTCTTTTTTGATTTGCTTATGAGAACACTTTGGTATGTTTTATTGATCGTTGGTCTTCTAATTGTTGGCGTGGCAGGGTACGAAATCCTATTTGCACCAAATATGAGCATCAAGAAGCCAGCTATATATCTCTACCCTGAACAAACGACGACAGTTTCTGTTCGTGTGAGAACAGATGGAACGCTGACGAACACCCTGCCTCCATATGGCAGTGGATGGGACGTGATCGCAACTCCTGAAAGTATAATTGATGGACAGTACGAGTACCTGTTCTATGAAGCAGACCTTCAAACGGTTGATATTCCTGAAAACGGATGGGTTGTTTCTAACGCTGAACTTTCAAACTGGTTTGACACAAATTTGCCTCTTTTAGGACTCAACTTAAAAGAAATTGCACAGTTCAAAGAATATTGGCTTTCGGAATTACCAGCCGCGTCTTACTACGATATCCGACTTTTAGACCAACAATTTCTTGAACAACACCTTGCACTAGATATACTTCCACAACCGCAAACGCTCATCAGAGTTGAACTCGCATTTAAGTCTATAAACACACCGTACAAACTTCAAACACCTCTAATTGTCACACCTGAGCGAAATGGGTTCACAGTAGTGGAATGGGGCGGGCTTGTTATCCATTAATCCACGAAACCTTTAAAACAGATTAGCTCCTTAATGTTTTCAAAAGATGGTGTACGAAATAATTCTTGGACGAGAGGAGAAAGACCGATTACAGTTTGGGACAGACGGAACTGTGCTCCTTGGCAAGCATTACGTCAACATGGGGTCGGTTACTGCTCTTTCCCAGCCGGTTTATCTCGACTTGAACAAGTCCCACGTGGTGTTTGTCTGCGGCAAACGAGGGAGTGGAAAATCGTATAGCTTAGGAGTTATCGCAGAAGGAATCACCCAACTGCCTGAAGAATACAGAAACAAACTTTCAGTAATCATGTTTGACACCATGGGAATCTATTGGACCATGAAATACCCCAACCACAAAGAAGAAACTCTCTTGAAAGAATGGGGACTTGAAGGAAAAGGAGTGCCCATCAACATCTATGTCCCTTTTGGATACTTCGACAAATGGAAAGAAGACGGAATTCCCGTGGACAAGGCTTTCGCCATTAACCCTTCTGAACTTGCGCCCGACGATTGGAATTTAGTCTTTGAGATTTCCACCAACGACCCCATCGCAGTCTTCATCGAACGCGTGATTTTAGAACTACGCAAGACACGAACTGAATACTCCATTGCCGCAATCCTTGCAACCATCGACCGCGACGCAGACGAAGACCCCTTCGTGCGGCAAGCGGCAAAAAATAGATTCTCTGTTGCACAAACTTGGGGACTGTTTTCTTCAGAAGCAACACTTGTTAAAGACTTAGCTCAGCCAGGGCAAGTAGCAGTCATCGACTTAAGCGCATACTCCCTTCTGCCCAACGGCTGGCGCATCAAACACCTCGTAATGGGAATAGTGTGCATGAAACTGTTCATTGAACGCATGAAAGCCCGAAAACAAGAGGAACACGAAAGCGTCCAAGAATCACTCCACTACCTTTCTGAAGAACACGAAGAATCGCACATGCCACTCTGCTGGCTGATGATTGATGAAGCGCACGAATTTATTCCTAATATTGGAAAGACTGCGAGTTCTGATGCGCTTATCACGCTCCTTCGCGAAGGAAGACAGCCGGGAATCGCGCTTGTTCTAGCAACACAACAGCCAGGCAAAATTCACACGGACGCCATGACACAATCAGACATCATCCTCGCACATCGGCTGACAGCAAAAATAGACACTGATGCACTTGGCTCTCTTTTGCAAAGCTATCTGCGCACAGGCCTCGACAAAGAAATTGACAACCTGCCACGCGTTCCAGGTGCTTGCATTGCGGTTGATGATGTTAACGAACGGTTGGCAGCAATGCGGGTACGGCCACGTTTAAGCTGGCACGGCGGAGGAGCACCGGGCGTGCTACCTGAAAAGAAAAAAGAAGTGTTAGAGTTCTAACTCGTTTTATTTCAAATGTTGGGTTTAATACCCCGCAGCTTGCTGCGGTTTGCAGTATCCAACTTTGAA
>Ga0209541_10008739_pt1 | contig 16613 bp, 16 predicted proteins | sample RifCSPlowO2_01_FD_184027 | JGI IMG/M metagenome (GOLD analysis project Ga0209541, IMG submission 184027) | Groundwater microbial communities from Rifle, Colorado - Rifle CSP2_plank lowO2_0.1 (SPAdes) (version 2) | ecosystem: Environmental > Aquatic > Deep subsurface > Groundwater | place...
GACTTGTTGTGACTTCGTTTGATGTGTTCGGTCATTCATGGTTATTGTGGTGTATCTATGCCCCCGCAGCAAGCTGCGGGGAAATTTCCTTGATTATAACATCTATTTTACTGTCACGCTCTTGGCCAAATTACGAGGCATATCCGGATTCGTGCCACGAGCAAGGGCCAGATAGTACGCCAATGTTTGCAAGGAAATCATGGCCATAATGGGCGTGGTCAGACCGTCTTTGGGAATGGAAAGCTAAAGATCAAACAGTTCATCCTCTTTGGCCCCAATGCCAACAATAAATGCACCTCTGGCACGAAGTTCAGCAATGTTTGAACGTATATCTTCTTTCGCTTCATCGTCCCCTACCAGAGCCAGAATGGGCGTACCCTTTTCAACCAGAGCAATCGGACCGTGTTTTAATTCTCCACCCGCAAATCCTTCGGCGTGGATGTAAGATACTTCCTGAATCTTCAGCGCCGCTTCGAGAGCCACGGGAAAAAGCACGCCACGCCCGATGGTATACATATGGTCGTGTCTAGCGATAATTTCGGCCACCTTCTGCACATAAGTAAAATATTGCGGGTTAAGCCAGTCATTCATTTTGCCGATAGCGTCGATTATTTCATGAATGCGCGTTTTCGATTTTTTATCGAGAGAACAGGCAAGTAACAAAAGGAGGGTCATTTGGACAGACGCGGCTTTGGTCGAAGCCACGGCTTTCTCCGGACCGGCTTTTATGAAAAGTGAGAAGTAAGAAACACGTTCGAGCGTTGAGCCCTGAACATTAAGTAAGGAGAGTACGGTGGCTTTGCGTTTCCTAGCCAAGCCAACCGCCTCGAGGACATCGGCGGTTTCGCCACTTTGAGATATGGCGATAACCAAAGTTTTCGCATCCAAAAACGGCTCGACCAAAGAAAACTCCGAGGCTGGCACGACACGAGTTTCCTTTTTACCGTAACGAGAAAAAAACTGCTCGCCTGCACGCCCCATATGCGCGGCTGTGCCACACCCGACAATATAAATATGTTTTGCACGATAAATCATATCCACCGCGCGAGCGAGGTCTTTTTTCTCCTGAGAAAGCACTCTGCGCAAAGCATCTTTTTGTTCGAAAATTTCTTTAATCATAAAGTGCGCGAAGTTATCTTTTGAGGCAGACTCTTTGCCCCATTCGATAACCACATCTTTCTTCGGATGTATTTTTCCGCTGGCAAGAGAATGAACCGTAACGTCGTTCCGGTCGATTGTCGCGTACTCGCCGTCATCAAGGTAATTAACTGTCTTGGTGTAAGAAAGGAACGCGGGAATATCGGAGGCGATAAATGTTTCGCCCACGCCCCGACCAATAATAAGCGGTGAGCCATTACGTGCCACCATGATGCGCGACTCCCCGTGGTGCACCGCCACAATAGCGAAACGCCCACGCAGTTCACGCGTGGTGCGCACAAAAGCGTCCGCGAAGGAATGTCCTTGGTCCATATAATACTCGATTAGGTGTGGCACCACCTCGGTATCTGTCTCGGAAACAAATTTTTTGCCTGACAATTTTTTTCGCAAAAGCGCGTAATTCTCAATGATACCGTTATGCACTACGGCGATGGTTTTGCAGGCGTTGGTGTGGGGATGGGCATTCTTCTTCGTTACCCCGCCGTGAGTGGCCCAGCGGGAATGTCCGAGAGAAAGCGTGCCGAGCACATTCCTGAAGTCGCGCTCCCGTACAACCGAAATTTTACCAACCGATTTCCGTATGAAAAATTTTGTGGGCGTATCTACCACCACTCCCCAACTGTCGTAGCCACGGTACTCCAAATCCTTGAGGCCAGCAATGGTCCTTTTGATTGAGTGATTGTCTGCACCAATATATCCAAAGACGCCACACATAGAAATATGCTCTTTATCGATAACACTAGAAGCGTATCGAATGTTGCATTTTAGTCTATGTGTCCATTATCACCGAGCACCCAATCAATGAGATGATTGAGGGCGGTGTAAAACAGGGCGGCGATAATGGCCCACCAAAACCCCTGTACCACAAACCTTGAATCAAACGAGGCGACTAGCCAAAACAACAGACCGTTGATAATAACACCAAACAAGCCGAGAGTGAGAATATCGATTGGCAAGGTTAAAATTTTAAGAATAGGTTTAAGGGAAACATTGAGAAGACCGAGCACGAGCGCGGCAATAAGCGCGGTTTTAAAATCCGCCACATGCACACCAAGTGGTAATACATGAGCGATGAGAAGAAGGGCGCCAGTCGAAAGAACCCAGTGCAGAAGTAATTTCATAATTGTGGCATATTAGTTTTTGCAAAGTTTTTAGAGATGAATAACGAGTAGATAGAATAAAGCGTAACGAGCAGAGACAGTAGCACTGGGCCAAACACAAATCCTATAACGCCAAAAATAGTAAATCCACCAATAACGGAAAGGAGAACTAGAAAGGGATGAATTTTGACAGAACGTTCTAATAAAACAGGGCGCAACAAATTATCAACGAGTCCAACCGCAACTGTTCCCCACGCCAAAAGACCGATTGCGGACATTGTCTCTCCCGTAATAAACAAAAAGCCAACCGCCGGTACAATCACGAGCGCGGTACCAATACCCGGAATAAGGGCCATGCACATGGTCACAAAACCCAACAGAACCGGACTCGGAATACCAAACAATTTAAAACCGACTGCTGCGATAATACCCTGTACCAGTGCCACCGCAAGAGAACCCCTAACCACGGCATTGATGGTGGCTCCGGCCCGACTAAGAATATTCGCATCATCTTCGTCGGAGAGTAAGCTTAGATTCATGATAATCGTACGAAGTTTTTCGCCGTCACGAAATAAAAAATACAGTGCGAACAAGAAGACCATAATATTCGCTACGACACCGACCGCGTTGCCAGCAATACCAAATCCTTTGGTCGCAATCCAAGTTGCTGAAACTTGTAAATATTGACTGATATCAAACGATGGGAGAGAAAGGGCCAGTCCGGGAACATACGCCTGTAGGCGACCCTCGAGTGCCAATCGTAAATTATCAAGTGTGGAAAGATGGTATCCGGCAAACTCCAGACGCTGGTAGAGAGTAAGTGCTTCATTGACAAGCTGGCCTCCAAGAATAAGGAGTGGGACCAGAATCGCAATCAACACAATAGTGGTCATAATAAGGGCCGCCAGACTTGGACGACCGATCCGCGCGCGTAAGCGTGCATGAAGTGGCCAAGCGACAATAACAGCCACAAGAGCAATAGAAAGACCGTAAAGATATGGTGATAGCATCCATGAAAAAAGCGCCAATACTACCAACAGTAACCCAAGCAAAAAATAATTTTGTAATTGAATGTAATTCATAAATTTTTAAATATTGTTTTTTGTTTCAAACCACACCACGGGCAATACCAACTTGTACGCTTGGGGGCATCGCCAACGCTCCACCACCGCCCACATTCACCGCAACGAAAATGAAAAAGGTGCTCGGTAAATTGTTCTCCGGAAACATATTTTTTATTTTTTGAGTTTGTTTTCATTATACTCTTTGAGCTCGTCCACTTCTTTTTTTATTTCGTGTAATTCTTTATCAATATGCGTTACAATATCTTGTTCTAAAGCATGTTCTTCTTCTGTTAAACGTTCGACCGCGCCCTCTTCTTTACGTTGACCAGAAATAAGAATCTTCTCTCCGATAAAAGACGAGACGAAAAGCCCGGTCAACAAAAGCACGATCGTGGCAATAATCAGAGTAACAGGACCACTAAGAAAGGGAAATAAATCCGCGGTATGCCATACTCCGCGCCAAAAAAGCACTATTCCGACGCCTCCTATAAAGGTGTAAAGAAAGGGGTGTCTCGAAAGATGGGCCCGTATCCAATCCTCAAGCTTGTCAAAAAAGAAAACAATTTTGCCCCATAGGTTTCGCTCATTCATACTCTTCTAGTATAACCTATTACCACCGGAAAGAGGAGCTTGTACTGTGACTAAAACTATGTTACTTTTATTGTGCCCCGCGCGGGCATTTTTCATTAAGACACTACACAAACAAGGTCTTTTGATTCCTTTCCGCGTTTATCCGCGCTGGCCGTCTCTTGCCAGACAATCAATAACCGAGAGTATCGTGACGGCCATGTCCGCGTAAATCAGCGGGAATTGTTGTTCCACCGCCATGTTTAATACTACCTATCATGTACGACAAAGACAAAATTAGAAACGTGGCCATAATCGCCCACATTGACCATGGTAAAACCACTTTGGTTGATTTCATGTTGAAACAATCACACACGTTTCGCGAGAGCTCGGCCGAGATGGGAGCCACCTTAATTATGGATTCAAACACCTTGGAGCGGGAACGCGGTATCACTATTCTCGCCAAAAACACCGCCGTCCATTACAAAGATTTCAAAATCAATATTATTGACACGCCGGGACACGCTGACTTTGGTGGTGAAGTGGAACGCACGCTGGCGATGGCCGACGGCTGTATTCTCCTAGTCGATGCACAGGAAGGACCGATGCCTCAAACTCGTGTGGTTTTGCAAAAAGCGCTCGACCTTGGTCTAAAACCTATTGTGGTTATTAATAAAATTGATAAGCCGGCCAGTCGTGTGCCCGAGGTGCTCGAAGAAGTAAGTAATCTTTTTCTTGAATTAGCCATACATGAATCCCAGCTGGAATACCCCCTGCTTTACGCCGTTAGCAAGAATGGTAAGTCTTTTGACGTTATGCCGGAGGGAGAAGTGGCAAACGTGGAAGGAACGCTCGAACCGCTATTTGAAAAAATTATTTCCTATGTACCGCCACCCGCTGGCGACATTAACGCACCATTGCAAATCCTTGTTACCGCTCTCGACTATGACGAATACAAGGGCGTGTACGCTATCGGTAAAATCGCGCGAGGCACAGCCTTAAGCGGAATGCTCATCACCGTTGTCCTACCGGACGGCACACAGAAAAATTCTCGCATCGAAACACTATTTACCTGGGAGGGATTGCATCGAAGCAAAAGTGACAAGGCGGTGGCTGGAGATATCGTGGCCATTTCCGGTATCGAGCGTGCCATGATCAACTCTACGATTTGCGCGCCCGATACGCCGGAAGCGTTGCCTCAAGTGGCCATCGAGGAACCGACACTCAAGGTGACTATCGGAGCAAACACATCGCCCTTTCTCGGCCGTGATGGCAACTTACTCACCGCCCGCCAGCTAAAGGAGCGTCTTGACCGTGAACTGGAAACTAACGTGGCCCTGCGCATGGAGGTGGTGGACGAAAAATTTCTCCTGCGTGGACGTGGCGAATTGCACCTCTCTATTTTATTTGAAACATTGCGTCGCGAAGGTTTTGAATTTGAAGTAAGCAAGCCGGCTGTGGTAACGAAAGAAGGAGACGGCAAAACTCTTGAACCGTACGAAGAAGTAACAATCGATGTGCCAGAAATGTATCGCGGAACCATCGTCACAGAACTTGCCAAACGTCGGGCCGAAATGAAAGACACTTTTCTACACGCAGCCGATATCCGTTTTGTGTATGAAATGGCCACTCGTTCGCTCCTCGGCTTACGAAACGTGCTCATGACCGCCACGCGCGGCTCATTCGTATTGCACTCGCACTTTGTTCACTACGGGCCGGAAGGCACAGCACTCCCGCGCACACGTAGTGGCGTGCTAGTCGCGCACGAAGCAGGCAAGGCTGTGGCCTTTGGTCTCAATATTGCCCAAGGACGTGGCGCAACATTTATTGACCCAGGCGTAGAAGTGTACGAAGGTATGATTGTGGGAGAAAATTCACGAAGTGAAGATATGGATATAAATGTATGCAAAGGCAAAGAGCTTTCCAATATGCGCTCCAAATCAAGTGACGGCCTAACCTTACTTGCGCCCGCCTTGAAGATGACTCTGGAGCAAGCCCTCGACTACATTGAAGATGATGAGCTACTCGAAATCACACCCAAAGATATCCGCATGCGCAAAAAATACCTCTCCAAAACCGACCGCGCTCGCGCCACCCGGAACGAAAAGAATTAATACCGCTATCGCAAGTATTTAGGAAATACTTTTAAAACCTGCTCGTCACAGAAACAGCGGCCGCTGTTTCTGTGACGAGAATAATAACTTGAAGAAAATTCAACAAAAGCGGTGGGGTGCATTTATCGTTATAGTTTTAACCCAAACATTTTTGCAATTTTTTCTCTACCTTCAATATCCCCCGTCACGAGATAAATAACATTTTTCCCCACTCCAAGATCAGTCTTGAGTAGCTGAATTGTGTCTTCGCAGTCGTACGGGTACGCCCATACACTTTGTTGTATTTTTTTAAATCCAATTTGTTGAAGTAACACGCGAAAGCGATCTCTCTTGTTTCTGTTCTGTTCTTGTACATCAAATATCAAAATACGAAACTTTTTGTCCCAATACTTCGGTTTTGGCAATTGAAAATGCTTGGTCTGAAGGCGAAGTAATCTGGCTTGTCCCTTGTCTGTCAGCACAAAGAATTTCTTTCCATCTCTTGATTCAAATCTAATATGCCCGGAGTCCAGTAATCGTCCAAGCGACCGTTTGATCGCGTACTTTCCATCACGTGGCAATAATCCAAGTTTGTCGAGTGTAGTAAGTACATTTGGAGCTACCACGGCCACGGCCAACATGCCAGTCACTTGGACAGACGCTAAAATGCAGTTTTTAATAAACTCCTTGCGGCTACTTGCTTTTACAATATTCTCTATTTTCCCCATCCCACCAATTATACACGGCCGTTGTTTCTGTGACGAGTCTAATTATCCACTACTTATTGCGCAAAAAATTCCTGACTAAAAATAATCGCGACGACTGGAATAAGGAGGGTTGAATTGAGCTTCATTTGATAAAAAACTTCCTAATTGCATAGTAAATACCTACCAGCACAATACAAGAAATTACGGCAATCAAGAATAAATAGATTAGCTTTGTCTTGTTGAAGCCATAGTAGAAGCCTTGGTCACGGTAGTTATTATTGTAGTCATTATTTAGAGAATAAGTAACTATTCCCCGTATTGTAATTAGTTTTCCTTGGTAAAATGCGCTGGCTGATACCGATACTGGATTGGGAATTTGAATATCTTTTGGTCGACCCGAGCCACTAAGTTTTTCTCCTCCCTCGAATTTAAGTGATTGCTTAATTTTGAATGCTTGCCAGACTGGCAGACCATGGTTACCGTAGTTATTTAGCTCGAACCATCTCCCATCATCGTGTTCATAATATTCGTACACCTTTGTTGTCGTTAATTTATATCTAGGTAAATATTCAATTGGTAATTCCGTATTAGGAGCAAGATAGCGCCTATTTTGATCTACGCTCTCAAGGAAGTAGAACGGGTCACTTCCTTTGTTCACAAAGGACAAACTATATAAATTCGTATCACTTGGGACAGAACTGCTAATAACTTCAATCGAAGGTGGGGGTGTCGTTTTATTTATGATTATATCTTTATTAAACCAAGGTGCCGGGGCGGCAGGCGCGCCGAGACTAAGTGTTTTTTGGGGATTTAATAAAACAAAAACCATGGTGGCCAAGAAAAGCGCCGTTAATATTTCATTTTTTATTTTCTTTATAGTATTAAGCTTACTAATAACGATAAATGAATTGGGTTATCGGCGTTTTTTGGCGACGCGTTTGACGAGCTCGGAGCTTGATTGGACCTTGCCACCGTGGCCGACATTATAAACCACTTTAATGCCGAGCCGTTTACAGAGTTCGACTTCCGGTATCGGGTCGCCGCTTGGCTTGCGGTCTCCCCCGTTGGCAAAAATGTGTGGCCGAAGCGCTTCGAGCTCGCGCACGATGGATTTATCTTTGAAATATTCGCCGGGAGCGTGGCGGCTGTGTACCACTTTACCAACGGATGAAAAATGCGAAATCAATTCTGCGCGCTCATCCTGGGGCATAAAAACGAACCCTTTTTTATCGCGCAACCAATTGTCGTTGTTCAAGATAACCACCAATTCGTCACCAAGCGCGCGAGCTTCGGCGAACATGCGTACGTGGCCCACATGCACGGGGTCAAATCCACCACTGACAGCCACCACTTTTTTACCGGACTTTTTAGCGATTTTTTTAGTTACCTTTTTCATGATATTTAAAAATGTAAAGATTGAAAAATTTAAAAAGAGAGGCTACTTTTTGCCATATAATTTTTCGTAAAGCTCGGGCGAGTGCTGTTTTGTAATTTCTTCCATGGGATCAGTTTTGGGGAGTTTCTTATACTGCGTCCCTCTGGCAGAACCGCCTTTTACTTTTTCAGCAAAACTTTGGATGAGACGAGAGCATTCAACGGCCAACATATTTAAAGATTTAAACATTTCAAAATTTAAATAGCCAATATCGAGCGCGACGTAAAGCTGCGCGCGCACTTCCCCGGCCGAACCCTTAGCGATGTAGAGGTAGTTTAAAAATTCCTGTTGTGTCCCCCGTTCAAACCCTTCGGCAATATTGGACATGACCGAAACACTCGCCCGCTGTATTTGATCCTTAAACCCGTAATCTTTACAATCCTGCAGTGCTTTATAGACCCCTTTTACAAGTTCACGACTTTTCTGCCAGCAAACAAGGTCTTCAAATTTATGTATGGTTGCCATTTTTGATATTTAAATATTGAAAGATTAAAAGTTACTCCAGAGAAATAACTTGTAATCCTTTTTCCATAATCTTTTCTTTCGGCCAAAATAGGTCGTTGATTTTAAACTTACCGACATAGGTAACTGTCTTCCCGATACTTCTCCCGGTATATTCTCTCGTTTCGGGATTCCATTCTTCGAGCACAAGAACATCGCCCTCGTTTACTTCGAAATCATTCAGTCGTATTTCAAATTTTTTCTTTCCAGAAGAAACCGCTTCGAAATATTTAGGCCAAATTTTCTTTTTAATTGTTGCCATAACCTTAAATGTTTAAATCTTTAAATTTTTCTTTCTCTCATAATAAAGTTTTTGTACCACGATAAAAATTCCACCAAAGATAACAAAATAAAACAATGTGTCAACGAAAAACCAACTCCATGATAACTCATCTTCAAGGAAAGCGCCCAGTAAAGAATGATCAATTGACCCTACAACCGATACTCCCTGACTATCTTCAACAAAAGTAAATGGGAACCCGCCTCTTATTTCTGAAATATAACAAGCCTCCGAAACATGGCCAGATCGTTTAAACTCAGTCATACAATCACCTTCTTGTATGTCATTGTGTATGGTTTCGTAGTAAAGAGAAAAACGTGTAGCAATAATGGCTAAAACAATAAGTACTGAAATTAATAGAAATTTTTTCATTTTCATTTCTTATGTTCGGGAGCATTAATCAATCCGCACCTCTTGTATTTGAGACCTGACCCGCATGGACAGGGGTCGTTGCGGCCCACCGTAGCTTTAGTGAAGGCAGAACGACCGGAATGCGCCGTACCTTGGGCCACGATTGACTCAGCTCCTTCTTGTATCTCGCGTAAATTTCTTTCCTCTTTGGCTCCGGCTATGCCACCCACATTCGGCAGAAGGCGAATTACTGTTTCGGTAATGGACATCTCGAGCTGTTGGTACAATTGTCTGCCTTCGCGCCTAAACTCCACAAGCGGGTCTCGCTGGCCATAGGCACGCAAACGCACGCTCCCACGCAAGTACTCCATTGCATCAAGATGTTCCACCCAGAGCATATCAATCACTTGCAATATGAGTGAGCGCGCTCCCGAAAGAAATGCCTCCTTGCCCAGTTGTGCTATTTTTCCTTCGACAATTTTTTGGGCTGACTCATCCTCCGCCACGATTTCACTTAGTTCTGCTTCTATCCCCTCGCTATTGGCAAAAAGTAATGTCTGACGTCGTTCGTAAATGGTCTTACGCTGAACGTTCATCACGTCGTCGTACTCGAGCACGTGCTTGCGAGCATCGAAATGCAATCCCTCTACTTTTATTTGCGCGGATTCAATAGAACGCGCCACTAGACCACTTTCGATGGGCTGATCTTCCGGTATGCCAAAACGTCCCATCATATTTTTTACTTTATCGGAACCAAAAATGCGCATCAAAGAATCTTCTAATGAAACGAAAAATTGCGTTTCGCCCGGATCACCCTGACGACCGGAACGGCCACGGAGCTGATTATCGATACGCCGAGCTTCATGGCGCTCGGTACCGAGAACATACAGACCACCTAAACTTTTCACCTCTTCATGCTCTTCTGGAGTGGCATTGGTGCCACCGAGCTTGATATCCACTCCGCGACCGGCCATGTTCGTAGCAAGCGTTACGGCACTCTTCTTTCCGGCATCGGCAACGATTTCACCTTCACGTTCGTGGTTTTTGGCATTTAAAATGGTGTGTCGTACGCCTTCGCGTTTGAGAAACTCCGAAAGCAATTCATTTTTTTCGATAGAGACCGTGCCAATCAGCACCGGCTGGCCACAACGATTGATCTCCTGCACTTTTTGAGCAATGGCCTTAAATTTACCCAATTCACTTTGAAAAACGAGGTCGGTGTGATCAGCGCGCGTACTAGGACGATTGGTTGGAATTTGAATAACTTCGAGACCATACACTTTTCCAAATTCTTCGGCTGAGGTAACGGCCGTACCGGTCATGCCGGAAAGTTTCTGGTACATACGAAAGTAGTTTTGATAAGTGATGGTGGCATAAGTGCGCGACTCTTCTTTTACTTTTACGCCCTCCTTGGCCTCAATAGCTTGGTGCAAGCCCTCGCTCCAGCGCCGGCCGGGCTGTAAACGTCCGGTTGATTCATCAACAATAATAACCTCGCCATCTTTTACAACATACTCACGCTCGCGTTTGAAAAGAGCCTTGGCACGCACAGACGTTTCCAAATGATGAACGTATTTAATCCCGCCTTCGGTGTAAATATTTTCTACACCAAGAACACGTTCGGCCACATCAATACCCGCTTCGGTCATCTGGATAGCCTTTTGTTTTTCATCAACAGTATAATCTGTACCTTCAATAAGTTTATTGGCGATACTAGCAAAAGTACCGTATAAGCTTTCTGATTCTGCCACAGGCGCGGAAATAATTAGTGGCGTGCGCGCCTCGTCAATCAAGATGGAATCTACTTCGTCAACGATGGCGTAGTTATGTCCACGTTGTGTCACTTGTCCCGCGTGTTGGGCCAAGTGGTCGCGCAAATAATCAAAACCAAATTCGGAGTTTGTGCCGTAAGTAATATCCGCGGCATAAGCTTCCTTGCGTGAACAGGGGCGTAGAAATTCGTATACAATTTTATATTCACCCACCTGATCACGCTCAGTATCTTTTTCCGTGTGAGTGGGGTCGTACAAAAAAGATGATTCGTGATTGATACAGGCAACGGAAAGACCGAGTGTGGCATACACTTGGCCCATCCACACGCTATCACGCCGGGCGAGATAATCATTGACTGTGATAATGTGTACCCCTTTGCCTTCGAGAGCATTGAGATAAGCAGGCAGGGTGGCTACAAGTGTTTTACCTTCACCGGTACGCATTTCTGCAATACTACTCTTATGCAAAACGACGCCACCAACAAGTTGTACGTCAAAGTGTCGGAGATGGAGCGTGCGATGAGCAGCTTCGCGCACAAGGGCAAATGCTTCGGGCAGAATTGTTTCTAGTGACTCACCATTTCCAACACGCTGGCGAAATGTGTTTGTCTTCGCTTGTAACTCTTGGTCGGATAAGGTTTGCAACTGCGGTTCCAAAGCACCGATGGAGGCAATAACCTCACTGTATGCGCGCAGTGTTTTATCACTTTTTGACCCAAAAATGCTTGAAAATAAGAACATAAAGATTTAGGTGGCCTCAATAATACCACAGATAGCTCACGTTCCATAATCTTTTTAATATTGTATGAGTAACGAACTAAGTGCGGGGTTCTCAATCCGCCAGCTGGCGGATTGGAAAATACACAAAACCCCGCATTACTGCGAGGTTTTGTATTGAGACGCACGTCCCACGTGCGCGAGGTGAACTAGAATTACAGACGACGCTTGGTTGTCTTACGCTTGGCTGCCTTTCGTTTCTTTGCCATATATATTTGTGTACAAGTTGGTTTGAAAAGCTTCGACCTTAATTTCGCAATCACCGCAGTGTGTCACAGTGACCACAAAAACTTTTCTAATGATGTTTTAATTATAGTACACATAGGTGATGAAAAGTTTTTTGGGCAAGTATTGTGTGGATAAGTCGGAAAAGAGTTTATAGTTGTCAGTTGTTAGAAAAAATCCTAAAAACTTTTTTCACTTGTAAAAAATATCTTGCAAACAAAAACTCCTTCGACCGAAGTTGAAAGAGTTTTTGTTTTGCACGCACCGTGGACCATCGGTGCGAGCTCCTATACAAATGTCTTATATGAGTGCGACCGATAGTCCACGGTGCGCACAACAAAGTACTTCTGATGGATAGTATACCCCAGGCTGGAACTTGAATGCAATAGTTATATCAATCTTCTAAATTTAGGAGGAGATTGGTAACATAAAAGCCCGCTTGCGCGAGCTCTTATGCGACATTTGTAGGAGTCCCCAGAAAATAGTAATTCATGGGGAAAGCACCCATACGAGTGGTATCCTAGCAGATTGGCCGGTCAAAGTCAATATGCAGGGAAACGCTACGTTTAATTAAGACCTACTGGGCACAAAACTGTTTTTGAAGGTTTTGTATCTTTTCGCTACTCTGTCCAAGGTATTGGTAATGCGACACAAGATAATTCATAAATGAACAGTTTGGATTTGATGAATCATTTGACCGAATATTGGCTTCAAGAAAAGAAATGTATCGTCGCAGAATATTTTGATAGCGAGCTTTTTCACCAAGTGCCTCGAATTGCTGAGGAACCCGCGTGTCGGCCGCGAGGGCGGGACGTACGCTCGGGTCGAATAACTTATCCAATTTGTCCCATTGTTTGTTATACAAAAGCACAACGGCGTATACCATTTGAGCCTGCTGAAATTCGGGCGCCAACGCTAAAGTTTTTTCTGCCAATACTTCTGCTTCCTGATATTGCCCGATGTCAACAAATGCTGAAATTATTTCAAAAGCCATGGCCTGCTTTTTTGGAGATAATTCGAGGGCCTTGGAAAGATACGGCATCGCCTGTTTCGGTTCACCAAACATACGAAACATCGCTCCGATGAAATATTGATAACGCGCGTCGTAGGGCGTCGCTACGACCTGTGCCTCAAGCTCACGCACCGTTAAATTAGCAAGACGAATTTTTTCTTCCGAAGAGAATTGCGACGCATTGATTACGGAAAACAGGCTCTGTAACATTTGTTCTCTTATTTCACTAACCCCGAACGCGTGGTAATCGATAGCTTTTTGAAAGTAATCAATATTTTGTGAAAGCGGTTGGGTCGGCAATAATGTAATGCCTCTTATCAAATTACGGTTGGACAATATGGGACGAATATTGAAGAAATATAAACTGAAACCTAAACCAACCACTACACCCACAACACCGATAAGGGCAAGAAAGTGAGGGGTCGTATTCCCTGTGTTGTTCGGGCGAAATTGCTTTGGCGACGATACGGTAGCCGGATTAATCATCTGACGAGTGGTTACCTGCGCATGCATATAAGCCAGAATCATAAAGAAGGTAAGGTAACCGCCAAGATTGTCGAAAACAAAAAGACTTTGTACGATATTGGCCACCAACAAACTGCTAAGCACGATTCGTTCTCCGCGAGAGAAGACGGAACCTCCGCGCAAAAGGTAATAGAAAGAAGTAAGATAGAGCGCCAAGTAAGCCAAAAATCCAAAAAGTCCGGTAGCCACCAGCCAATCGATAAATACGCTGTGCGCTCGGTCAAACCATTGTTCTTGAGCATACATTTGCGGGTTGTAGTATTTGTTGAAAACCAGACTGAAGTTCTCTTGCCCCCATCCAAATACTGGCCGTTCTTTTATGCCTTGAAAGGCCATGTTCCAGATGAGAAAACGTGCTTTGGCTGTGCCTTCGGAAAGAGAGATGTTGGTGAATCGTTTGAGCGCTTCATGCTTTTGAACAAAAGCGGAACCGCGGGCGATATACAACCCCCCCACCAAGAGGGAGAAAGCGACTAGGACGGTGATGGCAGTCGTACGAACCTTCCCGCCATATGAAAAGGCAAAAAGTACTAGACCTACTCCGATTCCTCCGATTAAGCCAAGCATGGCTCCGCGAGTTTGAGTCAGATACATCGTAAAAATAAACAGCGCTCCGATAAGTCCATATATAAAACGCAGAAAGAGATTTTTGTTTTTTAACGCAACGTACGCAATGAGAAATGTGTGGAAAACCGCGTAACCGGCCAAATAAATCGCGTTGCCGAAAGTACCATCAATGCGAACACCTCCCTGACCGCTTACTCCAATACCAGCGAAATGTTGCAATAATCCAAACAACGATACGCACACCGCTCCGAAAATTGAGATGTGGATAAACCATTGCCAAAAATTCTCTTTTTTGAGAAATATACTTAGTATCAAAAAGTATGCGGCCGAGTGCAGTAACCCAATATATCCCTCCATGCGCTCGAAGTTGGACCAGAAACTACGATACGGATTTGCCGACACGAGTGTGGAAATGCCGGCGGCAAGAATAAACATACCGAGAGCGTACAGGATGAAACTTTTCTTTGGTTTATACTCGCTCGGACGTAACAGCAAAAGAATGAGCCATAGGGCGGTAACAATTTCAACAAGAATTCTGAAAGTAAAATTTTTCCCCGTAATATACGGGAAGAAAGTGCCGGAAAAAACGATGAGCGGTACAAGAGGAATAAAGTAGATAAGCGCCGTAGCGCAAAATCGTAAAACTTTTTCAAAAGAGTTCATACAGTGGCAACTATAGCACAAGCACATTATGGAACGCAAACAAAAAATATCCCCGACGTGTCGTTACGGCGGGGACGGGAAGGACTTGCGCAGGGTGGAGTTTAGGGCAAACGCACCCTCACAAGTATTGGTTTATTCCAGAGCCAAGCGAGATAGTATTCCAACTCTGCAAGCGTAGCCACGTCACCATTCTCTTGGTACTTGCGAATGCGCTCGGCTTCGCCTGGTATTGATTGCCAGGCGCTCGCCTTCGACTCTGGGATGATCTCGCTCGGCGAGACTGGTGTCGGCCGAGAGATGATCGGAATACGAATGTTTTCAAGCAACATCTGCTTGAGGAGCGTGAGATATGCCCGCACCAAATGGTAGGGCGAAACGAACAGTGAGATGCTCCTGATGTCATGCTCACGAATCATCTTGCACACCCAGACGGCCTGGGTCTTGGTGTTTTCGGTCCTGCTATCAACGCCGAGAAGAAGACCTCTTCTCCCATCTAGAATTTTCCATTCGCCGGGGTCAAAAGACTTGTAGGTTTCTTCTCCCGAATTCACAGGCGCAATCATGAGAAAGCGTGCCGTTCTGTATGGATTTCTCCACTCTAAAATAGCGTGACGAATTCGCCAGTCCTCGCCCATACCGGGAAAAACGAGCAGGGCATCCGTCGGCACTTGGGGAATGGAGAGTACTCCAATGGCCATGGCAAACAGTTCGTCGCCCGGCGTAGATTCAACTACTCGTGCTATGTCCACTATCTACCTCCTTGTCTGGTTATTGTGGTAATTCAGATTAGAACTTGGGTTGTTTTGTGGCTCCATAATACATATTACAAATTACTTAATCTTTGTCAAGTCTTCGTCGTACCCACTGGTAGTCATTGCTGGGTTGTAACCTGATAATGTGCACAATACGAAGCGATAGCATGGGATTGTGCACAAGAAGGAAAAATAAGGTGATGTTCTTTCCGTCAAGTCCGTTGAAACTTTTTATCGAATTTGAAATTGCCATTTTCCTGCCTAGACACTTACCATACTATAGTACCGTAAGTGTCTAGGTGTATTAGGTGTATTACAAGGAAAAATAAAAAGAGGCCACCGTTTTGGAGGTGGCCTCGATGGTTGCGCGTTTGAACTTCAGGGCGTGGCAGGCATAGTTGGTGTCAAAACCGAAAGCGGTGCTTCTGTTGTGGGCGGAAACTCTGCCGTTGTCGCCGGTGGACACGGCGGGCAGGACGGGCAGGACGGGCAGTGTTCCTTAACCACAATCCAGTTCTTGCCGTGCCTGTTCCAGACCAGAATGTTTCCCGCTTCCACCGAATCGGCGTAGACCGACTGCATCGGGATTTCGACAATGGAATTACCGCCTTGTTTGCCCCAGGTCGGTCGAGCGAGCACTTTTTGTTCGCTCGGTAGGCTTGAATCCATGGCCACCACCCGCAGGGCTTGGTGCACTCTCGCTTCAACCTCCGCTGATATCACGCAACCCAAACTAACGAGTACGAAACCGACAGTCAAACAGATGGTGAATGCACCGGCGTTCTTCTCCTTGGCGGCGACACCCGCACAGAGGAGAAGGACGCATCCAGCTGACAGTACTATCGCTACAAAAGCAATCAAAACACCCGACATGTTTCTATCCTCGCTTTCTCGAGTCCAATTTCCAGAGTGAAAATTTCTCTGCCCACATGGTAGCAGACGATACCTTTCTTGTCAATATCTCTCCCCCGAATTCTAGCTCCAAGTGCAATGGAAATTGAAAAAAGCCTTGCATTACAAGGCTTAAACGACAAATGTCCGCAAGGTACAATAGCTGAGTAATT
>Ga0209541_10008743_pt1 | contig 16610 bp, 20 predicted proteins | sample RifCSPlowO2_01_FD_184027 | JGI IMG/M metagenome (GOLD analysis project Ga0209541, IMG submission 184027) | Groundwater microbial communities from Rifle, Colorado - Rifle CSP2_plank lowO2_0.1 (SPAdes) (version 2) | ecosystem: Environmental > Aquatic > Deep subsurface > Groundwater | place...
AAAAGTAGATTCATTAAATCTGGAAGTGGTAAGTTCAAAGGAAGCAGAAAATTTAGAAGTAAAGATTCTAGAAGATCTGAAAAAAGAATTCCAATAATGCATGAAGTTATATGCGACAAGTGTAAGAAACAATGTCAAGTTCCATTTAAACCAACTGGAGATAAACCTGTTTACTGTAGTGATTGTTTTAGAAAAAATGAAAACTCTAATAGAAGCTATGGTTCAAGGGATCAAGACAGGCCATTGAGATCTGGAATGTCTTCAGAAGAATTCAATAAAATTAATGCAAAGCTTGATAAGATAATTCAAGCCTTAGAAATTGATTCAGAAGATGAGGAAGAATAAAAGGATTAATTATCTCATTCCTTTGCTTTTCACTATTTTCAATCACACCTTCAAGTTACTCTACCCTGCCTCTTATAGTATGGTGCAACGCCTTAGCCTTAGTTTTAAATTTGTATAATAGAAACATATAAAAACAAATAATTTAATTTTATATATCAATCATGGCACTAACAAATCTTCTTTTCTTCTCATTAGCGTGCATTGGACTTTTTATAAGCTCATTTTGGCTCCTAAAAAGCTTAAGAGTTATAACTAAATTTCTAAAACTTAGTGAATTTATAACAGGTTTTGTTTTACTAGGTATAGGAACATCTCTTCCAGAATTATTTGTAGGAATAACATCTGCAATTAAAAAAACTCCTGCAATTTCTTTAGGTAATATTATTGGGGCAAACATATTAGATTTAACATTAGTAATAGGAATTCCTATTTTAGTTTCAAGGGGCTTAAAATCAGGCCATAAACAGATCACAAGAGATTCTTATTTAATGGTTCTTATGACCACACTTCCATTAATTCTTATGATAATAGGTAAAGAAATCTCAAGAATTGATGGTATTATCTTAATTGTAGCATTTTCACTTTACATATTTAAATTATATAAACAACAAAAAGAATTCAAAAAGAAAGTAAAAAGCGTTTTAAATAGAAAAGAAGTAGCCTTAAACTTTATAATTTTCTTTATAAGCTTACTCATATTATTTAAAAGCTCAGATTTTGCAATACAATATGCTAAATTATTAGCTGTAGATTTCTTACTTCCTCCAATAATAATTGGCATTTTCTTATTATCATTTGGAACAACATTGCCAGAGTTAATTACAGGAACTAGAGCGGCACTAAGTAAAGATAAAGATCTAACAATAGGAAATATAATAGGAACAGTAGTTACAAATTCAACATTAATTCTAGGAATTGTGGCATTAATTCATCCAATACAAGCACATGCATTATACTTCTATTCTTCATCAATATTCATGATTACGTTTGCATTTCTATTTGCAACTTTTATAAGCAGTGGAAAAGAACTAGATTGGAAAGAAGGCACGACCTTAATTTTAATGTATATCTTATTTTTATTTGTAGAGTTAAACTTAGAAAGTTTTAATTTAGTCTTAAGTCCATAAATTAATTACTTTTTATAACCCCATTTATATTCAAAAATCTTAGTCCTTATTTCACCAAAGAATATTCTATAAACTAATGCATAAGCATACTTTGCAGCTAATTTTAATCTTCCTTCGGCTTTAAATCTTCTCACACTTAAGTAAACTATAATTTGTTTTAAAATGGATAATTTTGCACCTAATTTTTTCGCTTTTCTTGCAAAAGCATGATCTTCTCCAACTCTTACTGAGGTATCAAATCCTCCAACCTTATCAAATATTTCTTTGGTACATAAAAAAAACCCTCCATTTATATGGGGCATAAAAGGAAATAAAATAAATACAACAGTCAGAGAAATAAAGTGAAAAATATCATCTATGGCATTACCATCATAAGGTACATATCTAGCCCCAGCCACATCTAAATTTCTTTCTTTAAACAATTTAAGTGCCATGCCTAAACAATTTTCACTTAATACAGCATCAGCATCAATAAATAGCAAATATTTTCCTTGGGCAAACTTCGCACCATTATTTCTCGCTTTTGCAGGTCGTCCACCATCAACAATTTTACAATTATAATTTTTTGCTATCCTTAAGGTACTATCCGTACTATTGTTATCACTAATAATAATCTCATAATCCTTATAATCCTGAATTAAAATGCTATTAAGAAGTTTACCCAAATATTTACCTTCATTAAAAGTTGGAATAATAACACTTAATTCTGCCATCAAAAAGTCAAATAAAACCTAATTTAAAAAGATTTTTATTAGAGTAGCATCAAGTATTTTCCATGAAATTTAACTCAGGACAGGTTATTAAATTTCTAGCCATATATTCTTCATTAATAGTAATCATTGTTAGCATATTAGTTCTAAATGGCTATGACATAAACCCTAAACCAGTAATTAAGATGGCTTTAGGCCTGATAATTATCTGGATTATTTTACTAGGCACATTAATGTACCTTTTAAGGAATAAAATAAGCAACGTAGTCAAAAAAATCCAATTGGATTGGCGTATAAAATTTGTAATTTTTGCTATAATTCTTGCTTTAATTGAAGAGGCAATTGCTGTATTAATGACTAATCTTGCAAAATTCTTTGGTTCACAAATAGGTGTAGCTTACATTACAGCATCTTCAAATTTTTTCCATACAGTACTTTTCCATAGTGCCATTGTTTTCTTTGGTATGTTCATTGCTTGGTCTTATTTACTTTCTAAATATGATTTTAGCCCAAATGCTGTTTTCCTCATTTTCGGACTTACAGGAACTCTAGCTGAAGCAAGTATTAATCCAAGCAGTTTATTTGCAGGATTCTGGTTTTTTGTTTATGGTCTAATGATTTACCTCCCGGTATACTCACTTCCGAAGAGAAAAACTATAAAACCTACTATAAAACATTATGTAGTGGCAATTGTACTAACAATAATTGTAGGTATCTCATTTAAAATTATGGCAGAGCTAATAAGAACAAAGTTTGGAATTATTTTTTTCACAGATTAACATCTATGGTTGATAAACTATGTTAAATAAAAGAAAAAAAGAGGTTTACTCGACATCTTTAATTCCTTCATCAGTTACAATAAATATTGCTTCTGCTTCTGGTAAGGCTGGAGCATCCACAAGCTTAGCAACTCTAGTCCCTTTCTTACCTCTTCTCAGGTACAGTCTATATGTAGATGCATGATGTAATACGTGCCCCCCAATAGCTTCTGTAGGGTCTCCAAAAAATACATCCGGCTTTGCCATTACTTGATTAGTAATGTAAATTGCAATATTATAAGTATTGGCTAATTTCAAGAGTGCATGTATATGCTTATTTATTTTCTGTTGTCTGTCTGCTAGAGTACCTCTACCTACATACTCACTTCTAAAATGACTTGTTAAAGAATCAACAATGACAAGTTTTACATTTAATCCTTGTTTAATTAACTCTTCAATTTTATCAACTAGCAGCATTTGATGGTCACTATTAAATGCCCTTACACCTCTAAAATTTTTCAGGGCTTGTTCAGGATCCAAACCTTTAGCGACAGCTAATTTTTGGATAAATTCTGGTCTTAATGTCCCTTCACTGTCAATCCAAACTATAGCTCCACCAGCCCCACCTTGTTCTTTAGGTAGTTGAACAGTAACAGCCAATTGATGTGCTAAAGAAGTTTTTCCACTACCATAACTTCCATATACCTCTGTAACAGCTCCGGTCTCAACTCCCCCACCTATTATATTATCTAAATTTTTGCTCCCTGTAGTTATTTTTACAACCATCCCTCTTTTCTTCAGAAGTTCTTCACCACTTTCAAAACCCATGTCTAATTTTTCTCTTGCTGTACTAATTATTTTTCTTGCGGCAGCTTCAGTAACCCCAGTTAGAGTAACTACTTCTCCTGGGCTAGCTACAGCTATACTCAACATAGTATCAAAACCACCAGTAATTAACTTCTCAGCTGTTGCAGCTCCAACCCCAGGTAGGTCAGTAATCGTAAACTCTTTTTCGTCTTTCTTAGCCATTTTTAGTTATCTCCATGTTCCTCTAAATATAGTTCTTCTTGTACTTTATTTAAAATTACTATTAATCTCCCAATATCATTTCTCCTTAAGTTATTAATTACATCACTTCTCCAAACTTCTTCTCCTTTTTTCCTCCAATTCCTACTTATGCTAAATGTTTTAAATCCAAGAATACTACCATCTACTTCCCTTTCATTATACCAAATAGCTCCTTGTATATTTCCACTTCTCCACTTTTTTATGGGCCTATTGTCTGCCATTTTTTGATTCCTCCTTTCCTTTCGGATTTTGTTTCAACCACATAGAAATAGACCTAAGAAGAAAGCCTCAATTTTCCTTTAGGATCTTATTTCAATGAGGTTAAATCAGTATATTGAAAAGTATTTATAAATCCTGCGGGCACACTTGTCCAGTGTGTCCAGTGAAAATAAAAAGAACAAAACCTAGCTTGGAATGTAGTTAAATTTAAATCTTTTCTTGAAATTGCAGTAAAAATTGAGGGCGTAAATGAAAAGCTTGATAAATGATAGGATAAGAAAATTAGTTGATACATATATGAGTAGTAGAGACAAAATATACTCTACTCAAGAAATAATAGATTCAGGTACAATTTCTCGTCTTAGAGGTTTTAGAGTTAAACCTGGAAAAGTCTCAGATTCTATTTTTGGAGGCATGGGAAGTTATTATGATAAACACACCGGACAAAAAGTAGAATATGAAAATCCTCCTCTTGAAACCATAGATAAAACCCCATTAAGAATTATGGTTCGAACACAAAGAATCTCCACTCATGATATTAACAGGGGGGAAATTCCTTTCAAAGATCAAATTCTTGCAATCAATCATAATTATATGAGAAGAATGTTATCATCAGCATTAGGCACCTCTCAATTCGAAGTAGAAGGCCTAACTGATAATTCGATTGTTGTTGCAGCAGAGAATTTAACTCAAATCCCTTTTGAAAATGTACTGAGAGCATATATGGCAAAAAGTTCAACCTCTACATCTTTGTATCAACATTTTATAAATGGAGGTAGAAAATTTTGTGGTCATATCCTTCCAGATAACTTGATACCTAATGGACCCTTACCTTATATTATGGACACGCCTTCAACTAAATCCGAAGAACATGATGAATCTGTTTCTCCAGAAAAATTGTTTGAAGCAGGAACCTGCACTCCTCACCAATATGCCCAAATTAGAAATAGTTCTATATTTGCTTTTGGCATAGTCTCTCTATTTTTGAAAGAAAAAGGACTAATTACAGTAGATACAAAAACAGAACATGGAATAAACAGAAAAGGAGAGATTGTTTCTCAAGATGAAATTTGGACTATGGATTCTTCCCGATTCTGGTTGTTAAGTGATTATAATAACCAACTTGAAAGATTATCTAATAGGGAAATCAAAGAGCTTGACCCTATCTCTTACTCAAAAGAGTTTGCAAGAGGTTTTTCAAGAGGAGACAAAGGATATACAGAGTATCAAAGGTCTCAAATTGCAGTAAGATATATTGAAGGTATTCAACATTTAATAGGCAAAAGATTTGAGCCAGATATGAGGCCACATGAAGAAAGAGTTATCTCAGGTATAGAAAAAATAATAACTCAACTAGTCGCTTAAGTCTTAGTTGAATGGATAATACAAATGATTTAGTATAGAGATTAGATGAACAAGAAAGAATTCTAGAAGGCCTGCTTTAAATTTTATCTCTACTGGTGATGCGAAGTATGGTAGAATTTCTGCTGAACTTTACAAAAATCTAAGTGCTGGAGCACAATGATAAGGGTAGGGATATGTCCAAAAAACTTTTCTTGAGATAAGAGTCGAGTTTGATAGACACATGTCAAAGGAAATAAAATAAAAGAAATTTAAAAAAAGAATTTAGATTTTGTTAAGAGATCACTATAAAAATTTACTCTTTTTTTCTTGATCTGCCTCTTCTTGCGGCCATTTGAATCTCACCCTTTTTATAGTTGAATCCAGATAACATGCTGTCATCACTTAAATACTTTTCTAATATTTTGTATCTATTTCTTTTAAGAGGTTGTCTGCAACCTCTTGTGCATCAACTTCACTAATATCTTGAGCCATAAATTCGAATCTATCAAACATCGCATTTTTACTTACTCTTCCGCTTACTTTCAATTGTTTACCTAAGATATTTGATCTGACTTCCTCAAAAGCCTCATTATTTTCCCTGAATTTTATTGGGTCTCCTTCAATCAACTTCCCTACCAGATCTCTAAACATCACAACTCTAATATTATCAGATCCATCATCTAAAAAAACATTAAGTATAGGAACCTCAATAGGAACTATTTGACCATGAGTCCCACAATTAAAAATCCCATCATTTAACTCAACTTTTTTCCCACAATCTTTACAAGCACTATAAAATCTTGGTTCAAATACTTGAACAATAGTGCCAATAATGTCTACTGAATCATTATCTTTTAAGTCCACTATTCTTTTCAGACCATAATGCCTTTTTTGCATTACTGGATCCTTTACCTGAACACCTTCAGGATTTATATTTAACAAACTTCTACTTCCAATGTGCAACTCCGGAAATGCATCTGAGCCTTTTGAGTAAGCATTCTTAATCCTTAATATATCCTCGATCTTAATTTTACCTTCTTCAACAACCTTGATATATTTTTCATCCCAGATAACAAGCCTTACCAATCCAGTCTCATCTCCAACAACTATGTTAACTACTCTTCCTTCTCGCTTATCAGTTTTAAAGGATCTAACTTCACCCACACTAACAACTTTAGCATCAACATTTACAAAATTCATCCCGGGCAATATATTTTCAACTTTAAATACCCTATTTGGGATGTTATCATCAAAAACCTTAACCCTTAATTCATTTGCAACAATATGGATTGCCCCATCTTTACTTATTAAATCCCCATATTGTTCTAACTTCTTTTTTACCAACGATTCAATCTGTTCCTCACTTATAGATTTCTCAGTCTTTATTTTATTTACAATATCAGTATAGCTTATGCCAAACATTTAATCACCTAAACAAAGGGTTAGTCTCGAAATCCAGACCAAAATCTAATTTCAATTTTTTATTTTTCAACCCATATTTTATATTTTTATCTATAGTAATAATAAAAAACTTTCCCTTGTACTCAACAATGGTATCAACCTTTTTATTTATTTCCCAACAATTTTTATCACCTTGGCACAAAGTATAAAGTCTTTTTACCTCTTGAGTAGATTCTAATATCCCTTTTTTCAAATCAAAATCCATTTTTACTGTAAAAGATGGCTTAATTTGCTGGCTTACATTATTAACTTTAATATCTATTATAGTATCACTTCTCCCAATAATATAATCTCCCTCAAATTTAGTATCAAAAACTATATTCTTTAAATCTAAATCGTTATACAAACCCAAATATTGAGATATATAGGTATTAAAACTATTGTTTAGATAACTTGTAAGTTTTTTGTCATCCAAGAAACATGTTTGTTCTCCAAGAAGAAGTAGGGCATGATTTTCTTTAAAACCACAATCTGTATCTAATCTCACATTATCGATAACGTCAAATGAAGCATATTTTACAGATTGGTCTATAAAAAACAAGAATTTTTCGCTAATGCCATATGCACGATAAACATCAGATGAGGTTTCTCCAACTTTGATGTAAGAACTTGATTTTTCAGAAAAAAAGAAAAGATATGTTGTATATGTAATTAGTAAAGCAATTAGTGACACATAAATTACTGAAAATATTCCTTTCTTAGATTTAATTAAATTATAATTTATCATAGCATTTGTAAGTCTAATTTTACGCTGACAATTTTATTTTCTCTTACCGGAATTGAAATATTTGAACTATAATAATTCCAAGACAAAGGTTTTGTATTGAATTCAATCAATTTACTCCCATCGTCTTTTTCAATCTGTAAATTCCATCCAGATCTATCAAAAGGAGCTGTATTTTCTAAAATTCTCTTCGTCACTTCGATTAATTTAGGTTTATACTTTTCATCAGAAGAAACTAAACTTATTAAGTCAGCAACATTAATCACATCTAATTTGTTATCATTATTAATATCTATTTCAACCTGGGTCCTTAAGTAATTAAGTAAGGTTATGTCATTATATGATTCTAAGTATGGCCCGCTTAATTTTGAATTATGCAGGCTAGATGATTTAGCAAAAAACATTAATAAAACAAAGATGATCAATAACATAATTAACACAGACAAACCAGGAGCATCTGTTAATATTGATTCCTGACCCTTTTTAGTTACCATATAGTATTACTGTAGATAATACAGTACCTCCATTTATCTTTCCATTTTCATAATACAAAATATATTGTTTCTCTCTAAAGCAGCCAAAATTCTTTGATTCAACATCACAAAGCTCTATGGGGATATTAGTAGCTTTAATCTCCCTAATATTTGTTTCCTGAGAATTTTTCAAAATAAAATTAAAACCATACCCTTCTTCATAATTTTCATAACATCTTTTCAATCTTTCTTGATTAAATTTTTGTAAATCTATTATTCCAGGGTATACTCTTTCTCCGTCAGAATAAGCCATGCAATCTTCAGAATAAAAAAACCTCCTTGACAATGCCCCTCCCTCTACATCACTTAGATCCAATTGTTTAAAATAGAATATACTCAGCCCTAATATTACCACAATTACAGTCAAGGTTATTATAATTAATTTAGGTAAAAAAAGCGGAATTTCCATTCCAGTGAAAACAGATCCCTTTTTCATCATCAATCTTTAAATTTTGAATATTTATAATTCTTTCTTCAATTTTGTAGATTTTAGAATTAATCTATCTTATGTTTGTATATATTAAAATAAGTAACCTCTTTACATGTATCTTTAGTTTCTTGGGGAGTTCTGACTGTTAAAATGGACACTTGATCTAGATTATAATTCTCAAAACCAACTACAGCTAATAACCCTTTTCCAAAAGCTAAAGCTCCAGATATACCTCCTGCTCCCTTAGTTACAAAGATAAATCCGGCACCAATTAGAGGCGCTAAATAAGTTTTTAGATCAGAGAAATCTATTTTCTTAGTAATTTCGAAATTTATTAAAATTGAGTCTGATGTAAATAAAGTATCATCCAATTGGTCTATTGAAAATTCAGACCCGGGCCCTAGAAAATATTCTGAGTAAGTGATATTGCTACTTTGTATATATGCCTCATTTAAGTATTTGACAATCTCTTCTTTCACTTTATCAACTCCTACTTTTTTGGCTGGATGATCCTTGAAAATAATTTCATTGCAAACATAGCAGAATGGTCCACTTTTCAATTCTACTAAATTCTTTTCCAGCAAAGTAAATTTACCTGCGCCAAACTGCCAGTAACATAAATACATTTGTTCAGCAATTGTTTTCTTAATAACATCTAAATCATCAGTCTCAACCTCAATTTTATAAGTTTTGCAGGCTAAATTAGCACCACTAAATTCAGGTATTTTAGTAGCCAAATGCCTAATTGACGCGCTTTCTCTACATGCATTTCTATTATTCAAGTCTATTGTCTTATCTGAGATTTCTCTAGTTACAAACATTAGCATTATAGCTCCAGCAACAATAGCTATTAGTATAACACTTTGTTCCCAATGAAGCCCTTTTTTATTTTGCATTATTGATGACATTTTGAACAGCTAACCAAGATAAGAATATAAATAATAAGAGTATTATCAATACTAAGATAACCTTTAACCCAACGCCTCTTTTATTCATATAATTTATATATATGTCAAGTTTAAAAAATTTACTAAGGGATATCCTTAGCACAGTTCTTCGCCAAGACTTTATCTCCTATTTTAGTTATACATATATTCCCGGTTAATCCAGAAAAACTTTGCACTTGAATACTTTTAGTTGATAAACAGGAATATGAAATACTTTCAACTTTTTTACTTTCAGATTCAGCAAAAAATTTACAGTTATTATCTAAGCTTACTCTATCAGAACCTAAATTTTTCTCTACAGTAATATCTGTAGGACTGCTAATTATTGAATCAAAAGTGATAGCCAAGTCAGATAGCATTGCTTTTTCTTTGAATATTTCATCATTTGCTGCCTTGGCTAACAACATGCTTAGGGAAATAAATACAAAAACAGATAAGATTATCCAATATACATATAATAATTCACGATCATCCACGATAGATCACATTTTCAAATTTGTATTTATCTTTAACAGTAATATTGATATTTTTTCCTTGTAAACTTATGTTCAATATTTCTTCTCCAGCAATAAATAACTGATCTTTAAAAGTAGGTGTAGAAAATTGTCCTATAAATCCATCAATATTATCTATATTTTCACAATAATATTTAGAATCTGAACATTTTACAGACAAATAATTAGGCCTCGCAATGCCATATTCACAAAGGCATAAACAACTATCAAGGCCACATAAATCCGGTTTTCTTACAAAATTAACTGTTGACTTGCTAAAACCAACAAGACTGCATCCTGATTTTAGTGAGAAAAGTTGTTCAAGACTAGACTTATCCTTCGTTACAGTATTAACATTATCTGTAAGAAACTGCAGCATCACCTTAGAATCTTCGCATTTATCATAACCAGTAAAAAAACTAAGAATTGTTTGAAATAACAAAAAGAATAAAAAAAGGCCAATAATTCCAATTATAATACCAATCATAAACTTTAGAACACTTTCAGTATCGCCTTTCTTATTAAGGTTTAACATTCTTAATATTACCACTACTAGATTTTACAAGTTCTTTTAGATATCCTATGACTTTTAAGATATTTTCCCAGTAAACAATAATAATCAATACTAATACTAATATAGCTAAAATAAAAATTATAATTGTACTAAAGGGAAGTTCCTGTCCTCTTCTGTTTGACATTTTAAAAAATTAAGGAGGGTTATTACAATCTATACTACCACAGGTAGTAAACTCATCACAACTCTTCTTTTCCCCAGGATCAATTTTTCCATTGCTATTTAAATCAATGTCTCTTTTCACATCACAATATTCATTCCAAATAGTTTCTTTGGAAGAAGCCCCAGTAACTAAATCAAAATTATTGCAGTACCCATTACATGTAGACTGTACTACACCAATTTCAATAGAGCTTCCTTGAACTAGTGCTTTTAATTTTGCAATTAATCCAGTAAACCCTCCTGTAAAAAATAAAGCAACAAAAATTAAGACTAAGATAACTAATATTGCAATAACAACAACATTCATTGACAATTCTATACCTTTTTTGTTATTATCCAACATCTTTTTTTTATATTTTAAAAGAAGTATTTAAGTCTTTTGGTTTATTATTCAACCTTACATAATGATTTAGAAAATAAATTATTAATTTTCTGTTTTTTGTTTGGATCACTTAATTGATTAAACCAACTTTGTTTCCCATATATTGATTCGGTAACATAACAAAGTTGACCTGTTGAAAATTTATAAATAAAAATTATTTCTTCTTTAACAAATTTATTTTCATCTGGGATTTTCCAACTCAAGAAATCTTGATTATCATCTCTAGTAATAATAAACTCGGAGTCTAGAAACTCAGGTTGCATATTCATATTTAAAATTTTCACAATACAATTCTTATTAGTACTTAATTCTTTTTCAGCAATTTTAACTTCATTATTATTTAATAAATTAATAGTACTCCCATCTTTATCTATAACTAATTCATAACTGCTAGGCATGTCTATATTCTTGGGGGGACATCTGCATTCTTGTGTAGAGATATAACATTTATTTAATCTACTAGTGTAAATATCAAAATCTTCAAGGAGTTTATCTATTTTTTCTCTGCTTAATTCATCTTTGCTCAAAAAATCTTTAGCGATAGGTACAATAAATATAAGGACCAAGATTATAGTGATCACTACTAAAATCATAAGTATCGCAGATACCATATGTCTTGCACCTAATTCTTGAGACATTTAAACACCAGGAACAATTTTTTCAAGTAAATTTATCAATTTATCTTTTGACATCCAAATAATTAACAAAATTATTAACAATATAATTATTGCGATCAATGCTTTACCCAATTCATCCCATGTAATTTCTCCTTTTTTCATATCATTACTAGTTTAATCTATCTTTTTAAATATTACGAGGGAACTAACCCTTGCATTATCACAATGACTAAGGCATTAAATATTAGGATAAAAAGAAATGCTATAAGTGAATATAATATTGTTCCTGTAAACATATTCCTACCTATACTATACTCCTCACCAATTTTATCTGGTCCATTTTCAATACCATTAGAAAGAACACTAAGAATATAGACAATTTCCACAATGTAGACTCCTATAACAATTTGAAAATAATAACCTGGAACAACTTCCCTTATATCAAGAAAACTAGACAAAGACTGTACATTGCCAAGATCAATGCCAGTAGTATTTGATGTAGCTTTATCAGCCAAATCACCTAACCTACCAATAATAGACACTATCAAAGAAGCCATTCCTACTACAATACCTGCAATAATTGGTGCAAGAAAATTTACCATACTCTTCATACTAGATATTATTTCTCCAAGTAAATCCTTAAGTCTTTCATTTATAACATGAACTTGATTAACATAATTACTTATGCTAATTAAGCTGTTTGATACAACATAAGGCCCTTTTTTTGAGCTCTCGACAAGCACCTCCATTGAGCTCTCAATTAATGGGCTAGGGTAGTCTAATATTGCCCCATTTTTTAGGTTAAATATAGCCTCTTCAATATCCATTCCTAAAGTATTAATATTATAACTTACTTTCTTGAAAAAATTACCTGTAGGCGTTCCCTGCATATTTTCTGCTACTTTTTCAAAGGCTAATTCAGAAGGTATTCCATCTCCAATCCTGTTCCCTAATTGAAACAAACTACCTGAGAACTCAGCTTCTAACTTATTGGTCTCATTTCTAATCTTAATTAAATATTTTGTTTTTTCTTTATAATATAAACCTAATGCTAAAGCCATCCCTATCGGAACTAACAGACTAATTAAAATAGCCCCGACACCATATGGACCAAAACACAAATCTGCATCACACTTATAATCTAACAATTTACCAAAAGGTCCAAAATCTATGTCAAAATCTGGGATTAAATAATGTAAAATAACAGGAGATAATCCTAATAATACTATCAGAGAACCTAGTAAGAACGCAAAAAATGCACTACCTTTTTCTATCCTAAATCCGATAGAAGTTTCACCATAGCCAGTAGGTCTTTTGTTTAATAAATTTACCCCTATGTAATAAACCAGAATAGGTAATATAATATTGTAAATTATTAGAATATGCCACCATTTAACTAGACCACCTAAGAAACTTCCAATTAAGGGAAACATAATTAAACTTAATATTGAAAGGACAACACCTAACATATGCAAGATTTGAATAGGATTTCTCAAATTGTGAGCATAATGAAGCATTCTTTCATATGTACCATTCAAAATAACATCAAGTGCCTTATCCAATAAAGTCAATCTTCTTTCATCACTTGGTTCATATAAACTACTAACAATCAAATGGAAAGAATTAACAAATTCCAGATTATAATCTCTCCAACCTTCTAAATAATTATCTAAACTTTCCTTGATAGTTGTAAATCTTTCAGTTTCAACATCCCAAAATATTTTTCGTAAATCTAAACTCAATGGATCTTGAATATGGCTTGCGGCAAATTTTATGGCATGCTCTAAATTGCTAGTATGCCTCATATACATGACCATGTAAAGAGTACACAATACCATCTGGTTACTGGCTTTTAATCTGTAACTCGCTGCTAATTTATGAGGTATATTTGTAATAGGCTTAACAGCTAATAATCCCAACAGCACAATAACTAGAGGAAACAAAAGCTGCATCAACATATCTTCTTTTGGGATTTCTTGAAAAACAAATATGAATATTGTGTACAAAACCGCTAAGATTGCAATAATAAATCCAGATAAAGCTCCAAAACTAGCAGCACCAATAGGGGTTATATTCAAATGGGTAAACTTAATGCTATCTGATAATTTCTTATGCTCGGATTCTTTTGGTCTTACCCTTATAATACTTTCAAAAGTATTACATAATTTTTCATATAATGATAATTTCTTTGATAGGTAATGTTTCCTAAAAACATTATACTCTTTAGAAAAGTCCGGGTCTAAATCAAAATCATCACTTTTAATTGTTTTTTTAATTTTAGCCTTATATCTATCTAAGATTTCTTTTACATCTTTTTCCGGAATAGACATAATTTACCTCTTTTTTATCTCATTCTTAAACCACTGATTCCATTCAAAAAATATTTTATCAGAGTCAGAATAACCAAATTTGTTTACTATATAATTGCTTGCTCTATGGAACTCATCATTGCTTTTCACCACAAAATCAGCTTCAAAAAATTCTTGCTTGTTATTAACTAAAGCCTGCTCTATTAATTCTTTTTTTATTCTTGCTCTTAACATAATATTCTGCCAAACTGCTTCCCAATCACCACTCCATTCCTTAACATTGCCGCTAATAGACTTAATAATCTCGGAGTCTCCATTGATTAGATTATCAGTAATTTCTAATTGATCAGTCACAGGATTATATCTCATTAGATCTACAAAGGCACCTTCTTTGAGGGGATCATCATCCCATTCTTTCCTTACCTCAGTAATACTAATAATTCTTCTTTTTTTATGTAGTCCATCTGCACTCTTAATCGGATTTGCTATTATTATTATATCTGTTGCTTTAAAACTTGTTTTAGGTACACCTAGATCATTTACAACTCTGTCATATAACCCATAAGGACTATCAGCATGGATTGTACCTGCAACAACATTAGCAAGTGCACCAACCCTCATTGCTTCGTATAAAGCAAGTGCTTCCTTGCTCCTGACCTCTCCAACAATCAGACAGGAATCTCCCATTCTTAAACTAGTTCTAACACCTTCATCCGCCGATAATTCATTACCCCCACTAGCCATTAAAGCAGCTCTAACCTTTAAGGGTTGTATATTATAACCTAGTTCTCTAAATGATTTAACCGGTAACTCTAATGTATCTTCTACTGAGATAATCCTATATCTTCGCATAATCTCAACGATCAAGGCAGATAAGAAGCTAGTTTTTCCTGAACCCCTAGTTCCGGCAACCAAAATAGTTCTTGAACCATCAATTAAAAAACTTAGTAACCCTGCGGCAATATCATTTATCATCCCATTTTTTATAAATAAAGGTAAAGTCCAGGGTTTTTCTCTATGCCTTCTAAAAGTATAACCTAATCCTAAAGGATTTAAGGGATTTGAAACTATTGCTACCCTAGCTCTAGCCCCTGGCACCACTAAATCAGTGTCTAAAACAGGATTAGCTTCATCAAGGGGTCTTCCGCTGATTATTCTAAATTTTGTGGCCCAGCTTTCCCCATCTTCTCTACTTGGAATAATATTTGTAATACATTCATCGTAATCTTGATGTACCACAAATATGGGAGTCTCGCCTATAGGACCATTTACATTAATATCTTGAATTTTCTCATCCTTTAATAAAATTTCAATTAAGCCAAATCCAATTGTATACCTAACTAATACCTTTGTAAGTTCTTGAAGCTCTTCATAACTTAAGTTTACATTTTTGCTGTCTGCTAATTCAGTTAGTAAATCTTGTCCAATATTAAAAAAATTTTGCCTAACCTTTTCTGTTTCTGCAAATTCTTCTGGTTTTGGTTTATATTCAATTAAAACAGTTCTAGCTTCCTCAAGTAAATTATATTTGTCCTCATCAAGCCTAAATTCTATTGGACTCAAATGATATAAATGTTTAATATCTTCAGGTATATCAAAAAGCATAACATTTGTATTATCATCAATATTATAACTATCTAATTCAACTCCATTTGGGGGGGGCTCTAGCATTAACCTGGTCATCAAGAAATCTGGAGTTACCGAAGGTCTAAACAAGTGTCTATAAATAGATCTATCTCCCAAGATATATCCATCAAGGTATTTTCTACTCTTATTAATAAGCAATGTTTTATCTAGCATGCTTAATAAATATTCTAACAAATCAAGTTTAAGTTTACCTAGCTCATCTAATTCAATTTGCTTACTTGAAATTTTTTCTTCTCTAATTATCCTCTTTAATTCTACATAAGCGCCTAGAGGATCTTCTTTTATTAAATTTGTAAAAATATAACTAATTAATTCAAATGAACTACCAAAAATTTTATTTGTAATAATTTTTTGTTTATTAATATAATTATAGATGTTAGAGACCTCTCGCAGAATTTTAGTTTGTTCCTCATCATAAGAATAAACTTTGGTTTTATAAAATAAAATCCTACTCACTCCAGGTGCCTGTAATAATTTTTCGATAATATCTCGCATTACTTCCCTATTATCTTCAATACTTGGGAAAAGAGGTACTCCATCATAATTTACCCTCATTACCTCTTCTTGACCTTCCCTTATTACCTCAAATTCTCCAGGTTTTACTTGCCTCTTAAAGACCATATTACTACTTTAAATCAACAACATAAATTTTATTATTAAACTTATTATCAAATTCAATTAAATAACTTTCGTTTTAAAATGGATCGAGCTACACAATTAACAGATGAATATTCTATGATAGATATTAATAGTAAGCTC